>CEUO01034546.1_pt1 | contig 21326 bp, 38 predicted proteins | sample 531391 | NCBI WGS metagenome assembly CEUO01 (sample SAMEA2622799, study PRJEB7988) | marine metagenome | isolation source: saline water (ENVO:00002010), including
CATCTTCAGGCTTGGCTCCCATAGTAATCAAAAGGATAGCTTGTTGCATGGTGCGAGTCACGGCCATATCCATTTTGCGCATCTCTATTTTAAAATTAATGTCCTCTAACACAGGAAAGCCCATGGGCACAGCGAACGGTTCGTAATCTTGTTTTTTATAAAATATTGCTGTAGTTTGTTCTGGGTCTAAAGGCAAATTGATTGCCCCGCCCCCAAGCTTAGCGTCTTTCTTAAGTGCGTCTCTGACACCCTTAGGTAAGTTATTAACAATTTCTCTATCCTCATCTGTTTTCGGATTACGTAGTCTTTCTAGCTCGTAATCAGTTAATACTTTATAGTAATGGCCCTTAACAAAAGAAAGCTGACCACCTATTTGTATATCCGCAGGATTTAAAACAACATATCTTGAGGGTAGTTTAATCGCCGAAGCCTTACTAACTCCAAAAGCCTGAGTGATTTTCGTTAAGTCGCTAGACTGCAATGTCCCGTCCATCCTATGCACGAAAACGTTTCCTGATCGATAATACTCCCTAAAGAACTTATCTTGAAAACCATATAAATTAATTTTTTTAAGTAAGGCTGCAAAGAAGTCTCTGGTTTTTTTACTGCCTCCGGTAAAGTAAACATCTGAACAAGAGAACTCAGTCATTAAGTCTATGGTATTTCTAAAAATTGCTGAATTCCAATAAGCTTTCTGACAAAGAATTACCGCGTCCCTTACGCTTAAGGTAGACTTATTACTATACGAACCAGAACTTCTCTGAAAGGGAACCAATCCTTGGTCAATGTTGTAAAATCTATCCAAGCGTTCAATTGTAGCGGACTTATTTCTTCTGGTACGAGTTGACGTTTTCGCGTCTGAAGCAGCGCGGATTACGTGTTTCGTCTTTCCTTCGTCCGTGTAGGAGGCCATCAATGGCTCCGGCGTTTCCTCTTGTTTTTTTCTAGCGGGCATTTTCAAAAAAAATTACACTTTATTGGATCATAATAGGGCTGAAAGTTTCTGGTTTTCTGTCTTCCCTCAGTTTTATTATATCATAATAGCACTTTGTGGCCCAAGAAGCCAACATTAATGTCGTATAATTATCTTTTCTTGCCCTAGTGGCGCTTGTGGACCTTTTTAGGTGTTGGGGCAAATCGAACGTCTGAGTGCCCTTTGCTGTGCTTTTTACCTCTACTAGGGCACATTGCTTTTTGGTTTGGTAAATCCAAGCGTCCTGCCACTCTATTAGATCTAGTATGCTCTCGTTCGGCGTATATTTAACCGGTGCACTCTGCATGGTGGCTCTGGTAAATGCTGCGTCATTAGCGGTGGTTTTTGACGCAAACCAAATTCTTTTATGATCTATAGATGCCTGTAAATTTTCGTTAGCGGTACGAATAAATTTCGTACTAAAGTTCTGTTTAAACACTATTCTTTTATCGGTAAGGTTGTATTGTCTCTTAGCCTCTTTAAGCATTTTATTGTAATCTTGACCCTCTTTGTCACTATCGAAATCAAAGAATTTTAAATTGATTTTATTTTTAGTAAAAAGATCTGACTCGTTTGCGCTATCGATAAATTGATAACCAGCATTATCAATAATTAGCATCTCTATATTGAAACAAGTCATTAGATAGTATAAATACTTAATATGCTCTTTTAAGTCTCCACCAGCAACAGCATAACTATGGACTAACGTACTATGCTCTGTTTCATCGTCTATCTCCAACAAAGACATAGCGAAATAATCAGAACTCGGACTGTTAGAGAAAGAAGGGTCAATTGCTAAAATATATTTACCGCCGTCTTTACCATTTATTAAAGTAGTAGGCGCTTCTCCATCGGGAATGGTGCATTCATGCATTTTCTTAGCGCTAAAATAAGAGTCACTACCGTCCGTAAATTGAGCGCAATATTCCCGCTGAAAAGACGCATTAGAGGTGCCACCGTCTTGAGCTTCTTCAATAATGGTTGTGTCAATCATTTCCTCTGGTAAAGATTCGTATCCCATTTGAGAAATAAAGTATTTTGCGTCACCCATCTCATCGGAATATATTTTCTCTTGCCATTCTTTGTATTGTTTGTATAAATTTTCAAAAGTATAACTAGCGGAAGATAAGGCTACCATCTTTGAGTCGTTTTCAAAAACCATACGCTCGCTTTCTTCCATTAAACCCTTTTTGATTAAATCGTCTTCCATTTCCCTTATCTCTATTCTTTCTTTCATGTTCTGAGGGGCAACCAAGAAAGGCATTAGAACGGTCTTAATGATTTCTTCAGGTAGCAAAAGATACTCGTCCAAAAGAAGTATGTTGGCGCGAAAACCACGAATTTTTTCACCGCTTAACGGCACAGCCGTAATTGAGCCGCCGTTTATAAGCCATTCGTATTGGTCGTTTCTTTTAGAAGGTTTGGCGTTAAAAGCCTGCCTTAATAATTCAGCCCCCTTGGTTTGAACCATTTTTTCTATGTTATTAAATATAAAACGGGCAGTACGAAAAGTGGGGCCTGCGATTAATATTTTGGTTCCGGGTTCAAAAATACATTGCAGCACCGCGAACACGCTCGCGATAAAGGTCTTACCGCAACCACGACCCCATACACACATAGAGAAATTCCTGTTCATCAAACCCCTTAGGGTAATCTCTTGGAAAGGCGCGAGCTTTATGCCTGTTAGTAGTTCTGTGGTAAATCCTAAGTTAGCCCTGAGAAACTTAGCTAAAGATATTCTAGCTTCTTTATTATCGAGGTCGCCCTTGAGCTTCGCTAGTTCAGCGTTAACATCAGTCTGGTCTAACTCGTATTTTTCAGGACAATACCACATTATAATTTACCTAAATCGTAAGCTAGCTGTAGGTCTATTTGTTTATGTATCCCACCGCTAGTAAAAATTTTCTCTATAACTCTTGCCGCTTCTTTTCTACCGTCTACAAACAGAAATTGAATTCTTGGGTACTCCTGCATTATCTTTCTCATATTATGCATTATATACTCAGGAGTTGCTCTTACATTTTTAAACACCCTGCTTTTATCATGAGATTTCCTAAGAAACTGGAAAGACGTAGCGTTTGACATTTTACTCTCTATTAGTACAATTAAATAATCTCCCGCATCCACGCTTCTTTCTACTTCCCTAGAAAACCTATCGAAACCGCCACTTAAAGTCCCTACGAAATCCGCCAATGATTTTCTTTCTATATAGCAATCATGTAGGTCAGTCTCGGTTCCAAAAGCGTAATCCCCGTAATCCAGCTTTTTGACTTGCATAGGCCTAGTAAACTTAAGAGGCTTTTGTTCTCGTGTGTCGATATAAATTGTATACTTTGATTTAGACCACTCCGAACCACAGACAATTTCATTAAACGGCTTGTATTTATTTTGAAGACCTAGATTTTCGCAAAGCTCATAATAATTTCCAAATAGCTGGTTGTAATATTGAACTGGCGCAGCCATCAAAGACCTAAGCTCTACTTGAGTTGGCGAATAAACAAGATGCTTTTTCTCTATCCTTTTAACTAGAAAATTACGTAAATAGCTTTTAGCCTCCTCTTCTGGTTGCTCCTTCAGCCAAAGTCTAAGATTTGTTTTGCTGTTGAAATCTGTAGAGAAATACTGATCTTTATTTTTAAATTTAATTATGTTACCGCTGTGAAGGTCATACCTCGGATGATAAGTTTGATAATATTCTACGATACGGATTTTATGCTTCTTTATATGCAAATGAAGCGATTTATCCGTTTCAAATTCTTGTCCACAAATCTTACAAACTACATTACCCATTTAATGCTTCGTCCTCACTCAGACCCATTATTCTAGCTTTAACTTCATCCATGGTTGATAGCTTTTCCACCTCTTGGCTTATAGCTTTCTTTCTTAACTCCGCTAACTTAATCAATTTGATTCTCGACTCCTCATCTTTCCACATTTGCACTAAGTTGAGAATGCTAGCGTTTTCTTTTATTTGCTTGCTTAGCCTGTCGCTTCTTTTTTGTTTTAGTGAATCTAATAGTTTTTGCTGCCTATTAACACATTGGTTATATTCCGTTTGAGCGGTATTAATTGCTTCGACTAAGCTCATTGAGATTCTGGTAGACTCCCCATCTCCCGAAGAGGCTGCTTCGTCTAACAGTGTTTGTAGGGTCTCTACTCTCCTTTGAATATTTGATGAAATAACAACTTCTGCTGAAAGTACGATATATTGATCGACCTCCTCTTGTAATAAGTCAATTTTGTCATAAGTGTACCTGATAAAACTGCTTTCAAATAAATCTCTATCTGTATTGCTGTCATAAGTGTTAATTATATGCAATAACCTGTATGTATTTATATATCCAATGAGACCTTCTATTTCTTTTTTCTGTCTTGTGGTTAACTTGTTTTTATCCAGCGCAGGATTAATATATTTATTAATTCTCCCCAGCATCCTGTCGAAAGTCTTTGGCGCTTTATAGTCCGCAGAAACATCATCATTATCTTCTTCAAATAACTCTGGTACAGCACCAACTTCTTTCGCCTCTTCCAAGCATTTAATAACCGCTCGACATTCTTGACTCATGTGGGACAACTCGTTGTTAGCGAATATCACCCTAGTTATCTCATGAGCCTTCATCGTGGAGGCGTGGTTAATAGTAAACTCTACCTGCTCTTCGGTTAATACGATTTCAGGTACAGGTTGGTATTGATGAGCGGGCGTAGCGTTCATATTGACCGTGCCTAAAAACTCTTTAACTAACCTGCCCTCCTTTGTTCTACCGTCTAGGTTTTGACCCGGGTAAGCTATGTCAATCATTTCCTTGAGCGAGGGTGGATTATTTTTTCTACCGTTCCACTCATTGATCATGTTGGCTTTTTGCTCCTCAGTGAGTGGAGCAGGACTGTTTTGGTCGTCACTCATTTTAAATTATGTCCAAGTCGCCTCGATCAATAACGTCTTTAACCTTAGTGATGATACTCTTTTTTATATTTTTAATTTGTTTGTATCCCGGCGATCTATTTTTTTCTGTGGTTTTATACCCCATTTTTTTTGCAACCTCTTCTTCGTCTAGGTGGCGTATGTATAAAAGCTCATAAACTTTCCATTCTATAGGTCTTAATGACTGTTTCATTTTGTCATGTAAGTTTTGGGCGGTCTTTTCCATATCTATATTCTCATAGTCTCTAGTGAAAACTTCTTGGGTATGGTTTTCTAAAGGCACTGGTAGCTTGGCGTCGTGGGCGCTTTTTTTGGTCTTTTCCCAATTAGAATAAAGAGGGCAAGAATTATCTTGTTTCTCATAAATTATACATAAATCTTCCCCTTCTGCTGCCGCACATTTTAAACATGGTCGACAATAATTACCATAGTTGTTACGAATTAAATTTTTAATTTGATTAGAGATTATTCTATTTAGCCAAGGGCCAAGAGGCTTTGATGGGTCGTAAAGATGCCATTTTTTATAAATATGAATACGTAAGATTTGGGCTACGTCTTGAAAATCCATCCAAGCTAATACGCTCAAATTCCACTTGTTTCTCCTTTTGTTTATTTCCGTATCGATAACCTCTATGTGGTTCTCGAATTCGCTCTTAGAGTCAGACATCGTTTTTTGGTTTTTTACTCCTTAGTGTCCCGCCTTCTTTTTCCCAGTTCTCGAGAAACTTCTGTCGGTTACCTTTTTTGCCACCACGTGCTTTAGGCGGGATATTCATTGGCTCTATAGCTGAGTCTGATGCTTCTATTTCGGAAACAGCTTGTTCTATTACCTCACCTAATTTAAATTTGTTAGGTTTGATATGATCAATTGTGAATTGTAGGCCGTTAATATTAGGTACGCTGGTCACGTCGTCAGCTGGCAAGTCCAAGGCTTTTTCTGAGGCCTGCACTATATGTTGCTCGGCCTCTTGTTGGGGCTCTTGTTGGGGAGCTTCTGCTTTGCCAAAAGAGACACCGCAATTATGACAAAATTTAGGCTTTTTGCCCACTGGGTACTCCAGCTTAACACCACATTCGTAACAATAACTTTTCATGATAATTATACAAAATTATACACTTACTTAATTAAAACGTCTAATAATTCAACTTATGAGCATATAGGGTGTAATATATACTGGAGGGCAATATATGGCTAAGAAGACGGTTGATATTAACAAGCTTGATAATAACCAGAAAATTAGAGCCTTATTCAAAATTTTCAAAAAACACTTACCCCTGCATAAACCGGTAAAATTAATTATTAGAGAATTGGCATATGATGACGGAATGTGTGGCTGGGCAGGAGACGGCAGGAAAGGTTTTGTCATATCTATAAATAAAAACCTTTGTTATAATTGCAAAATAGATACATTAATTCATGAATATGCACACGCCATCACGATGGCCAATCAAACATACGACCCCAAAGAAGACCATGATAAGTGTTGGGGAGAACAGTTTGCTGTAACCTATAGATGTTTCTTAAAGCATTGGCCAGAATACAATGATAATAAGGGCCCGAGATTAATAGAAAGACTATAAAATGAACGTAGACCCCCGCCAAATAGACAACCTTAAATTAAAAATTAAGGAAATAAGTGAAATATCCTACCCCCACTGTAAAGAAGGAAGCATGGATTTTCTTAAGGTAAACGAGCTAGCTCACCAAATATACAATATTTTAGATTACAAGTTAGCCCAACCCCCGAATGAAGATTGTCCAATATGTAAGCAGCACGGAAAACACCACCTTGGGGTTTGTCAGAACTAAAAAGGTAAAATAGATCTCACCTTAGCCCAAAGCTTGTACCACCAAGTTTTCTCTTTAGCTTGTTGCGCCCACAGTCTGTGGCGAGAAGCTTTTTTTAAGGCCCCCTTGGCAATTTCGGGCTCAAACAGGTTACCAGCGATAATTTCATTCTCGGGCTTCGAGTCTTGACGATCCTGCCACATTATGCCCTTGATAACTTGTTTCAGCATTCTTTGGACTTCTTCATGCTTATTGAATCTACGGGTTTTGAGCAAAGCCTTTAGAATTACTTGGGCACCAATAAAATCCTTTTTCTCGATTAAATCTTTTGCTTTTGCTATATTTTCTTTGTCGACTATACTTGCCATAGTCTATTTATTACACTTATTATAGCTCCTCTATCCTTTTTGCTTTATCGTCTATCACCATGTCTATAGCTGGTTTTATATATTTACCTTTAGAACCCGTAGATAAATCGTGAAACTTGCAACCCCAAGACTCTAGCTGCTTCCAAGTGAAATCGTAGTAACATCTGCCTGCAGCTATAGAGGCTTCAGAGCCACCTCGGGCCGTCCAGTAAATTACTTTCCACCCTTCATCATACAGTTTATTTATTTTTGCTATATTCTTTGGTATAGGTATGGCTAAGTCGTATTTTCGTTTTTTACCGTAAGCGCAAATGGTTTCGTCTATGTCTACCAGAACAACTTTCTGGTCATCTGCTTCGTATATTTTAGCTTCGTGAAACTCCATGTTATCCATTAACTCTTTATAAGCATTTGCTTCAGGGTGTTCCATTTTATTTATTTTTTTTGCGCACCTACGTGATGCTCTGGCATGATGGCTCTAACTTCATCTACAAGACCCATCCTTAAGCATTCGTCTGCATCAATCCACCAATCTTTGCGATCCCAGTTTCTTTTAATTTTCTGATTAGTTAACTTAGACCTTGAAGTAAAAATATCGACAATTCTTTCTTCAATCCTCTTAACTAGCCTAACCTCATCTTCTACTTCATAAGTTTTGCCAATCGCGCCAAAGGCTGCTCTATGTATCATCATCCATGACTGATGACCAATCCATCTTACATCTCCAGCCTGCAGGAGAATACCCGCCATAGATGCAGCCATACCCAAAGAGCCGGTAGTGACTTTATGACCTTTGTTTCTTAAGTCTTGCAAAAAATCAAACAACTCAAAACCATCTATAATGCTGCCTCCGGGAGAAGAAAATATGATTTCTATGTCACATTTATCGTCACGCCTATGCCAACCCGTAAGAGTAGACATACAAGACCGCACAGAAGAATGACTTACTTCTTTAGAAAATCTATAAAGCTGATTTCTCTCATCACAGGATTCTCTCGCAGCTAAATCTAATTTAGCCTCGTAAACCTTTATTTCCGCTTCTTGAGCTTCGGCTTCGGTTTTTCTGGCTAAGTGCTCAGCAATATCCGCTTCAGCTTGAATTTTTCTAGCTTCCGCTACGGTTCTTTCCAGTTCCGCTTGTCTAAGCGAGGTGGCCGCACTGGGCTTTTTTGCGGCCTTCTTTTTGGCCACCTTCTTTTTAGTTGTTTTCTTAGTCATAGAGTTATATTCCTTTAAATTATAATCCGCTCTTATTCAATTTGCTAATTAAAAATTTAACTAATTCAGATCTCATAATATCATCATGAGTAAATTCAAAATTATATATGCCGTGCTGAAGACTTTCTTCATCAGAAAACACCTTAGACATCTTAACAAAACCGCCGTGTTTGGCTTCGTGCCTAATATCTGTTTGCATGGGGTCAGCTAATATAAAGCATTTACTACCTTGCCCCATACGCGTTAGCACAGTGGTGATTTCTTTTATAGTAGAGTTTTGTGCTTCGTCTAAAATTATACATTTACCCGTCCAGTTCATACCCCTAGCAAAGTTAACCGGGAACATACTTACCCTTTTATCTTGTTCTAATTTTTGAGCCTTAGATTCTGATAGTAGTTCCTGCAGTTTATCCACAAAAGGCATGTTAAAGAATTTTAATTTGTCATCTGCGGACCCGGGTAAATAACCCAAGCTTTGATCAGAAGACTCAACAGCCGAACGAAGATACATGATGTCAGAAATTAACTTCATGTTCATAAGTTGTAAACCGCAGTAAGTAGCTAATAAAGTTTTAGCCGTGCCCGCGGGGCCATTAACAAATACTATATTTGTAGTAGGGTGTAAGGCTATTCGAAAAAATTCTTTTTGTTTTTCGGTCCAAGGGAGTTGGTTAATTTTGATTATCCTTTTTATCGGATTTTCTATAACGAATTCGTTTTGTATCTTCGCGCTATTTAGATCCTTGGCTACATCTTTAGCACCCCGAATCTTTAGATTAGGCGCGGCATCATCGCTCGCATTCATCTGTATCTTAATTTACACCAAAATAATAAGTGTAATTATAAAAAACATTTAGTAAAATGAAACCTCCATTCGCCTTAATAATTGTGTACCGCTATTTATGCACGTTGTTACTAATAGCATCGTTAACTAGCGGTTGTTCACTTACGCCAAAAAACTCAGAAGGTTATTATACCAATCATTATTATTCTTGTGGACCTAAAGCCTTAGAAAAAGCTTTAGATAATTTTTTCGTAAAACACGGCATGTCTTTTGAAGGTAAAATTTCTAGGGAGAGCATAAGTAAGATGATACAAGACGATGGCTTCGCTCTTCAAGAGTTTTTATCTATCTTTAATAAAGAAGCTTTACAAATAACATGGCCATCACAAATAAAAATCGTTCTTAAAAAATATAATATAGAAGTAAAAGAAATAGACGACTTTAAAGACCTTCGCCTTAAGTCAGACGTAGCCATAGTTCTTATCCATACGAATCTAACAGATTACCATTGGTTGTGTTTCCCCGTAGATAAGAATATAGACAAGCACTGGGGAGATAAAACTATAGTAGACAAAATTTATGTATTAAGGACTACTAATGAGTGACGACGAAGCAAAGATGGTATGGGATTTCGTAGATCGAGTTCTCGATGCAGCTGAGGAGATTAACTTACGCGTTATCGTTCACGATCCCGGAGAAGGCTTCTTGTTGATTATAAATCCTAAGAATAAAAAACTTGCTGCTATAGGTGTGCAGGGTAAAGGCTTAGAGATTTGCGCTGTTGAATTACAAAAGTGGATATGGGCGACAGACGAAGGTTTTACGTATGCGCATCTTAAAAAAGACCAAGTATTAATGGATTCAATTTTCAAACCTGTAATAGGAATAAAAAATCTACTAAATCACCTAAAATAATTCTTGACGCTATTCAGATATTGGTCTATAATAAAATCAGACTATGAATAGTAATATTATTAAATCCCTCTTCGCGGGGGCGCTAATGTTAGCAGTGGTAGGCTGTTCCTCAACGAACAGCGGAATTAACGTGGACGCAGGTCCGATCATGAAGTTAGAACAAAAGATGCCGTCTGTGGCTATTGGCACAGATGTTCATACTGACCCAGCCATGATCGATGCAGAGCTAGATAACGGAATTGGTGTGGCCCTTCCATTTATTGGGGTCAAGGCCGAGCTCGGTACTCTTTCTGTTGGTCCAGAAAAACTGAATGTATCAGTGGGTAACGATAATTCCGTTACTCTCGGTCCATTAACAGTGGGACAATCGTTGCCTGTCGCCAAGGTCGGATTGTCGGCAAACAAGGACAAATATTTTGACCTACGTTTGTCACGTAAAGGCCTTGGTATCACGCTGCCGCTAGTTTCCTTGGACATCCCCAGTCCTACGGTTTCACTTAATAAGGCATGCCCTGATGAAGGTGAGTAAAACAACATAAAGCGACTGCGAGACCCGTGTCCTTAATTGGATGCGGGTCTATTTTATGCACATTTATGCAAAAATAAGAAATAGAAATTTAAAGCCAAGCTAAAGCCTATAAGAGAACCGAAGATGCAGTTTATAATCATCCAATTTCTCTCATACCAGTTATTTAGTCTCTGGAAGGGTTTTATTTGAGGAAAGAAACACATATCTTCTTTTTTCTTTTGAACATTATTTTGTTTATTTATATGCTTGGGCTTATCTCCATAAAGCCTTTTTCTGGTATCCTTGGTGTTTTCACTTTTTACATACCAAGTACCGTTTCTAAAATAAGCTAGGCGGGGGGTGACGGGCATTTCAGGCTTCTGATCGGTTATTGTCTCCGTCATTAAGTTCGTTAGGCGGGATTTTGGGTGGCCAATGGCCAATTCGTTTCAAATATAATATTATTTTTTCAATGAAAGCCTGTTGACCAGAAAGTATCGCTTTTAAGTCACTCATCTCATCCTCGGTATTGATCATAGCTTCTCTTTGCTCGATTATCAGTTTGTCTCTTTCGTCTATAAATTCTACTAATAATCCTTGCTGCTGATGCAGTTTGATAAGTTCAGATGCATGTTTTATTTCTTGAAAAATCAGTAAGGAAGAGGTTATAATAAGGGTGAACAAAAATGCATAGATACTGGTAGTATGCTCTTTCAGGCGGTCGAGTAACTTTGTCATACCATAATTAATTACACCCCTATAATGTTAATTTTAAAGAAATTCACGAGCTTTAGATCATTTTTATGGTTTCTAGTAGCGTTGCTGTTTGCTATATACTTAATGTTCGGTTATAAATACCAATTCATATATAATTATGGTCAGAGTATGCACCCCACTTACAAACATGGTGAGTGGATAATCATAGAAAGAGTTCCTAAACGTTGGATCCCCAATAAAGGTGACGTAATAGTTTTTCAGGATGGTTGGGAAAAATTAACTAAAAGAGTAATAGCTTTATCGGGGGAAGAAGTAGAAATTAGACATGGCTATATATATGTAAATGGTAAAAAATACAAAGATCAGTGGAGTCATCATAATATTACATATTGGACAGAACCAGAAGAAGTTCGAGCTAAAAAGCCAAAAGAAGACTGGTTATTCTTGAACACCCGTCTGCACGTAGGAGTAATTCCTAAGGGGTATGTATGGGTGATAGGGGATAATAGAAGCCTGTCTTGGATGGGTAAGTGCAGAATAGAGGATGTGGTAGGTGTAACTCTTTTTTGATGGAGTACGTTCTCAAGATACATGAAACAAGTGTAAAAATAAGTCGCCGCGATAGTGGACGATGGACCGATGACAAGGTCTTAATATACGAAAAAAACATAACTATAACCGAAACACTCGTATCGTCAATAATCCAATATCTTTATGATGAGGGGTATATTGTCGACAGGAGGACAAAATATGAAATTGTTAAAGAAAAGGGGTCGTAATCTTTTCCCTAGGGCCTCAAGATGTAAACCAGTCAGTAATTGTAGTAGTTGGAGGAGATACCCAGCCGAAGATAGAACCGTACAGTTTTTTATTATATGGGCTTTATTCTTGGCTGTTATAGTATTCGGGACAATATCCTCACTAAGTGAAGATAAAGAAGATAATGAGCCCGCGCCCATAAAGGAGACTATTCGTAAATTCTTCTATTAATTCTTTTAACTTGAACCTTTTAGGTAAAAGGTTGTATTAAAACTTTCGAACCCTTATAATACAATGTTATATATTAGATGATACCGAGAATTTGCAAATTCTTGTTAAACTCACTAAAGGGAATATCCTTATAAGATAATACCAAGGGTAGATTCTTTTTATAATCACGGAATTCTTGTTGTCTGTTGTCGAAATGTCCATGTCCCATGATGGCTGCGACAGAGGAGATAGCATACGCAGTTGCTTTCTGCATAGCACTGAAGCCTCCTTCATCTGCTGTGATGAGAAGTTCTCTATCCCATCTTATCTCATCTTTGCGTACAGAAGCTTTAATAATAATTACATCCTGTTCTCCTTCTGACTGTTTGCAACCCTTTTCAAAAACATGCCTCATTTGCTCGTCATTTAGCTCACAATCGTTTATAAGGAATTTTACTATGTCTATATGCCCCGGATAACGAAGCGTCTTATACGAGCAATTTCGAACGCCACGGGACTGCATAGAGCGAATGGAGTGACTCGCGCCGCCAGATGTATAAAAAGCTTCAAGGAGTCCCAAATGTGCAGTTTGGACATGCTCAAGACCATCCATACCTTTTACAATTTTAATTTCTCCATTTTCAAGTATTTCACAATCATCTTTGTACTCATTGATTAATCCATCTACAGACCAAGTAACAGAATAATTCATAGGTGGTTTGATTGCGCTCTCTGGGATGCCCCCAACCATCATCTTCACGGATTGTACAGGACCGTGGCCGTATAAACCAGAATAACCTTCTTCAGCAAGAATATTGACCCATCCCGGCGCTAAACCTAAATCAGTCATAACAGGTTTGGTGGCTTTCTCTTTAGCATAGTTATTAATATTCGCCGAAACATCTACCCTACCACCCAAGTCACAATATCTTAATCCTTTATCAACACATAGCTTTCCTACTTCTTCTGTTTGATGATAAGGTAAACTACTAATAACTACATCTACCTTTCCTACGTTACTAAGAGCCATTTCTATATCTTTTATACTCTCTACTATGAAAAACTCATTTTTAGGAGTTACTCCATCTTGTAAATTTATTTTGTGAGGAATATTCTCAGAAGCTTTTGCATTGCTATCCATTCCTATTACTTGATAGCCAAGTTTGTCCATCGCATAGGCTATAGCTGTACCCATTCTACCAACACCACATATAGCTGCTCTCATATGTTTATAATATGCGCCAAATAAATTTTTTTCAAAGAAAAACGCCCTCTCGTCACCGAGAGGACGCTACTATAACCGAAAATAGAACAACGACGGATGAACACTGTCAATTGTTCAGGGTAGTATATGGTATAAGTATATAGTTTTCAAATTTTTTACATAAATATTTTAGCATCTACCCATCTGTTGTTATCTAGTACCTGTATCTTATCGCCTACTTTACAATTTTTAGTGAATTCTAGTCTTTTTTCACCATTTTTATCGACTATCATGACTTTCTTCCACCTCCAACAGGCATAGTGCTTATTAAGCAAGCGAATATTTAGGGTTTCCATGTCAGCGCCATCAGATTCTCACCGAAAAACTCTTGCGTATAGTTAACTGCATGTTGTGGATCAAATTCTTTACATGTATATATGTCAATAGAAAAGAACGGCGGTTTACGATCATCCCAAGCGTAAATATGCATGCCTGACTCTTTCCAATGCGTATAAGCACACCATCCATAATCAGGATCATAATTACATACGGGTGATGTTACTGCGGTCATGTTAAGAACCTTAGTAATTTCATGACAGTATCTTGTCATATCTTCTGCTTTAAACGCGTTATGCAAAAGTCCCTCGATGATAAGTCTCTGCCTGAAAATATCAGGTGCCAAATCTGTATAATTATTCATCTTTTCGCTCATTTTTCTTATTTTTTAACCTTTTTAGTTTTTTTAGTCGTTTTTCTCTCCACTTTTTTATCAAAAGTAAGGTTGCCGAAGACGCTCCCTTGTACGGAATACCGTACATCTGAGCCATTAACTTTTTAGCCTTACTCATTTTTTAAAATTAAAATCTTTCAACTTAGAAAATTGTCTTTCTTGTGTCCGATATTTGATATAATTAAGACCTTGTTGTTCTCCCTCTTTGGTTTTGCAGTTTATGTACCTAGTTGCATCAGCTTTTCTTTCAAAAAAAGCCTCCGTGATCCAAAGTAGGTTATTCATTTGTCTGTCTACTTGATAAAACATACGCTTACTTCATGCCCTGTGGGAACATTAGGTCATCAGCGTGGTTTACTGTCCACGATATTTCATGTGTTACGGCTCTGTATGTTCTAGCAGCACTTGGAAATCCATTGCCACTCTTTTTAACACCGCCGAAAGCTAGGTGAGATTCAGCAGCTATGCTTCCTCCGTTCCAATAACACATTCCAAAGTCACATTCGTCACGACACTTGCGAGCTTTTTTGAAATCTTCTGTTACAACGCCGACAGCGAGGCCATATTCTGTGTCATTGTAGATTTCGATTGCTTCATCGATCGTGTCAAAAGGTATAATTGACACATGAGGGCCAAATACTTCTTGTTTAAGGAAGGGCTTATCGTCCCATTCCGAAATATAGACCATTGGTGACATGAAAAATCCTTTTTTATCTAATCTTTCGCCTTTTAATAGGATTTGAACGTCTTTATCTTTTAATACTAAGTCATTAAATTTTTGTACTTTTTCTAATCCTTGTAAATTTACGATTGGGCCATAGAACATATCTTCGTTTACCTGTTCCACTTCCCAACACATAGCGTCAGGCGTTCCTGATGTACCATATCTCATAACAAACGGGTTGTCTGTTTTGATCTCTTTTGCTCTTTTTACAAATTCATCAGCGAACTTCTTCAAAATACTTCGGTGAACAATCATGCGTCCAGAAGAGACGCATCTTTGCCCTGAGAGCTTGAATGCACTTGCGATGGCTGATTGTATAGCCAACTCAAAGTTAGCGTCCTCAAACACCATTACAGCGCTCTTACTGCCCATCTCACAACTAGATGTCTTGTGCCAACTCTCAGCACACACCTTTCTGATGTGCATACCTACTTCTGCACTACCAGTAAAGCAAACGTGGTCAACTCTACGATGAATAAGTTCATTACCCACCGTACCGTCTCCATGAATTAGGTTAAAGACCCCCGCAGGAAGTCCTGCTTCATCAAAAATCTCAGCGCAAATCTGTGAAGACATAGGTGCATCCTCACTCGGCTTAAGTACAACGGTGTTTCCCTCAACCATAGCTGGTGCAGCACACCAAAAAGCGCCGATTGCCACAGGAAAATTAAAGGGAGAGACAATCGCTATGACCCCTTTGGGTTTTCGCAGCATATAGGAGTCTTTTTCTGGTAGCTCAGACGCGACTGCCTCTCCAATTGGTGTGCGTCCGGATCCAAATGCAAATTGAGCCATATGCAGAGCTTCATTTACCTCTGCTATGGACTCATTATAATTTTTTCCTGTTTCCAATGAAATGATTTTAGCTATTTCGTCTTTTCTTCTTTCAACTATATTAGCTACTGTATTAAAGTATTCTGCTCTTTGCAGTCTACTGACTTTTCGCCATTTCTTAAAAGCTTCTCTCGCTGAATCAACAGCCACAGCAACTTCCTGTTTATGAGTGTTAGGAAATTCCCCCAACGCTTCTTCCGTAGAGGGATTGATGTTATAGAATTTGTCTCCCGCAGTTACCCTGCGAAATTCACCATTTATGTAATTTTGTCCTTTAAACTTCATTTTATTTTCTCAAATCGGTTTCTTGTACTTTCCATTAGGTTCTTTACGTTGTCTTCGCAAAATCCTTTTCCCTTTCTTGATATCAGTTCGTAGATAACGCCGGTTAACTCTGACGGCTTTGTAAACACCTGTATTAGACCGGGGCATTCTAAGGGCTTCTCGGAAAGAAATTCGGCATACCCTTTATCTCTCCACTGGTCCATCACTGCTCTAACACTGTCAACTTGATAAGCGATGTGATGCACGCCGCCAACGCCCCCTCTTTCTGCAACCCAGTCACCTACGATAGAGCCTAAAGGGCCGTCACTAACAAAAATTTCTGGTGGCGCATGAAACACTGGTTGCGTGTTGGGAAAATCATCATAGAACGGCATAGAGTGAAAGGTCCAGTTGTCTGTATTAAAAGGCCTGCTCTCCGGTGGAACCAAAGCTAAACAATCAGCTTTCGAATTATCGTCGAACTCAATTTGGAATTCGGTTCCTATACTGTAACCAAAAGCCTCTTTAAAAAACTTAGCCGTTTTTTGACGATCCTTAACTCTATAAGCTATATGATCTAATCTCATTTTATTTCTTTGCTAATTTAACTCTTTTTCGAGGGCCGCCTTGACCTCTATACTTTTTATGCCCTTTGCTGCGCTTACCGCAACCTTGTCTGGTTTTTTTACCTTTGGGTTTTTGATATCCTGCTCCATATTTGATAGCCATATGTTTATCCTATACTTAATTCTTCTACGAATCAAGACTTTTTTCTAACTTATTTACCTAAATCGGCAAAAGCCGTGGAGATTGAAATGCACCCCCACCCTACCGTGAAAATTTACGCAGGTGCTCTAGATTTCGAAAAAGGGGGGGTAACCCTTGGGTAGGACACCCCCCGCCCCCACATAGTACGTATACGTACATTGTGAATAACTTTATGAGATTATCCATTGACAACTGCCGATTTTTATGCTATACTGTACGTATGATGATTAAGGAACAACTGTTCGAAGTAAAACAAGGCGACAAGACTCACGTGATCAAAGCCTTCGACATAGCTCACGCCAAACGGATTGCCGCAAGGCTTTTCGGTGGAGAAGTAATTGAGTGTGAAGCTCTAAAACAATTCCCTCGCTTCGATAGAAAAAAAGTTGGAGAATTTAACAGGTAGGACTACAGATGTCCCACCTCGTATGCTATACTAGACGCAGTTAAAAGATTATGAAAGACAACAAAGAAAACAAAAACGAGTTCAAGAGCGACCTACACGAATGGCTCGCCGCAATGAAAGCCAAGCAAGAGATCAACAGAAAGCGTGACCAAGAGCAAGCCCGTTGGGATGCCCAATTCAACGCTCCACTCAACTTGAAAGACAGAGACTAAAACGATTATGGAAAAAGATTATTACATTGAGATGTTTGCCGTAGGTAGAAAAGAAACTACTGGTTGGAGTGGGTTCGATGAGTGCTGCGCTCACTTCAGCACCAGCGCAAAGGTTGATTCAATCGAATGGGAAGAAGCCAAGATGGAAGCCGTTGACTTCTACTGGGATCAACAACAACGTTGGTGGCTTGGTTATCGTTTAGGTAAAACATTCATAGAGACAGGTAGCGAGCCTGTGTCGGTTATGTCTCCCGCTTATGACTATCACAAGGGACGCAGCTTCCCAGTATACAAAGAGGTAAAATAATATGAAAAAAAATAATATGAAAAAAGATCCTTTGGCTGAAGTGAATCGCATCAACAGACAAATTCGATTGTTAGAACTTATTAGCTCCTTCTGTATCGGTGCAAGTGTTGCGCTCGGCTTTGTTTTAATTCATACAATCTTTTTCGGTTGACGCACCCACTCGGATCGGCCCCCGTCCGAGATAGTACGTACACGTACATTGTGAATAACTTTATGCATAAACACCCTTGACAAATCGCCGTTTGTGTGTTATCTTATTCTTAACGATATGAGAAACTTACCACCACTACCCGAAGCTACTTGGCAGATCACTTTCGACAATGACAGCACAATCTTCATCGCTGGACGTGATGAGGCACACGCTCGCCGTGTGGTAGAAAACAACAAAGGCTTTAGCCGCTGGCGCAGGACGCCAGAGTGTGAGTGGGTAACTCGCACCATAAAAAAGATTGAAAGAGTTACTTGGTAGGACTATGGATGTCCTACCCACTGTGATATACTAAACGCATGAACAATATGAATAACGACACATACACTCTCTGGAACGGCAACGATGTGGTTGCCACTTACCCACACACTCGTGAAGGCATGGACGCTGCTATGGAGCGCGCTCATGACTTGGTCATTGGTGGCTACGGTAAGCTGTCAATCTACTCTAGCCGTGATGACCTCGTGTGGGTCAGCACCAACGAGGAACCCAATGAGCCAAGCGATGCATGGCATGACGCTGATGCGTTGGCCTCTGCTGGCATGGGTACTGACGAGGACTATGGTTGCTACGGTGGCGACTGCTGGGAGTAGTCCTCTAGATGTCAGCCTGAACCCCTACGCTTGAAACACAGCGTGACCATTAGGGTTGGCATCGAACCTGCCCCCTTCCGAGATAGTACGTATACGTACATTGTGAATAAGTTTTGCTCGGCAAAACGCTTTTTTTATGCTAAACTAGCAGCATGAAAATTAAGGAAGGAACCAAGGTTAGCCACAAGAGCAACCCACGCTGGCAAGGCGTAGTGACTCGTGACCTTGACCCACGCTGCCCAGTAAATGGCTTTGTGCTGGTAATCCACAACGGCAGAGAAGGAAAGCTGCCCAAAAGTTTATTAAAGAAAATTAATGGGTAGGACTACAGATGTCCCACCTAGTGTGCTATACTATATAAAGAAAATTGAGAGACGTTAAACCGAAAGGCAAGTTAAAAGCCAAAAGAAAGTCAAAAAGACAAAGTAGGAAACCTCTCAAGAACAATTTAAGACTATGAAAATTAAAAACGAAATACTAAAACCGATATTCGATCTAGATGGAACGCTTATCGTAGAAGACAGAGAAAGCGTCAGGTTATTCGACTTTCACAACGCAGAAGCGATTCTTAACCTAGAAGAAAGTGACTTAACACCACTTGGTAAACTTGTAAGAGATTCAGGAAAACAATTCGACATTCTCACAGCAAGAGGAGCAAGTAACGCAAAGTTCATTAGGATTGCTCTTAATAATCTCGGATTAAATGTTAGAAAAATTATCACAGTCGGAATCGACATTAACACTCCAGAAGATATGGATAAAGTTAGCTCCGCCAGAGTAGCTAGGAAAAAGAAAAAAGTCGTAAGGTTCGTTTTAAGAAAGTTAGTAGATAACGACGAAAGAAACCTAGAAGGATTGCCAGAACACTTGGCAGAATTAGTAACGCAAGATCAAACGGAATTTTAATTATGCAAAAGAAAAACTTACCAACCAACGAAGTGCCGACCACAACGCAAGAGAATCTTGCAGTCGCCAAGATGCAAGAAACCTTCCCCAAGGCTTGCATGAAACTTAGAATGCTAGAGTACGCCAACAACAGAGGCACAGGTGAACATCAGTTTGACCTACTAGAAGAACACTTCAACGCAAAAGAAAGTCTTTACTAATCCGCTCGGATGGGCCCCCGTCCGAAATAGTACGTATACGTACTAAAAAAAACTTCAACTTTCTTTTTGGTAGGACTGTAGATGTCCCACCTCATGTGCTATACTACTAGCATGAAAAATAAAGAAATCAAAGCACGAGTTAACCCACAGGGTTACATGGGCAGCGCAAGCCGTGAGCACAAAGTCAAAAAAGGCAAAGGCTCTTATCGCCGCAACCCAAAACACAAAGGCAATTGTGAATAACTTTTTCTCGCTTATTCTGTCAAAACCTGTATAATACACTTATGAAAATTGAAAACGAAATGGAAGCTCAAATCCTACTAAACAACGAAGTTAAGGTCACTGACCACCGCAGTCAGTTGGTCGGTCAAACCGGAATCGTCAAGGCCATCATGGCTGACGGTCGTACCTTGGACGTTAAACTCTCCAACGGCAAAAACGCTTTTCTCGATGTCACTCTTGTCAGTGAGATCCAAGAACGCCAACACGGCAAGCAAAAGCAAAGCCTTGGCGCAATCGCTAACCATCTAGTTAAGGAAACTCTTTAATATGAAAACTCGTACAATAATACAAATCAAAGACGGCAAACCTGTTCACGCGAGCAAGTTTGAAGTAGCCAAGCACATCATCCTGCGTAATATGTGGGAATACTATATCGAAGAGCCAGACCAGAACGGCGTTGCCTTTGGTTATGTCATGGGTGACTTTAATGAATGGGGTTGCGTAGATATCAACGAAATCAAGCCGTACATCTTGAGCGAGTGCGCTGGTAGTGACCTCGACGAAATCATGGCTCCTGATGGTTACGCATGGGAAGATGAAGCCGTGAAGGTCTTCGGTGCTGTAAATTAAAAAGACTTGCGGAATAGAGGCGGAGGAGAACTCCGCACAGGGTGTTTGTGTGTTGTTGTTTCCACCCTCGTTGAACACCGCAAGTTTTTCTTTACAAATCCGCTCGGATGGGCCCCCCGCCGAGATCGTACGTATACGTACATTGTGAATAACTTTTTGCAGAAACATCCTTGACAAATCGCTTTTTATGTGGTACATTTATCTCATGTTAAACAAACAAGAAATCACGAGCCTCAACCTCACCCGTCGTCACTTTGAATTCATCGCCTGTACCTTGGGCGAAATCGACGACAACGAGTCCCGTGAGTCAGTCCTTACGGATACCTGCATCCGCTTGAGGGACACGCATCCTCGCTTTGATGAGAAGCGCTTCCGTGAGCGTGTGCAGGAAGTGTATGAAGATGGCTGGTGTGAATAACTTTTGCTAGTAATTTTTAACCAGTTTGATATAATTTTACCATGATGAACGACATGATGCCAACCATAGAAGAAACCATCACTCCAGACATTCAAGCCCAGTTTGAGCATGAGGAGTGGAGTCGTGAACAAGAGAGCCAAGAGCGTTGGGACGCTCTAGAGGCACAACACGGACAGCTATTCGATAGCATGGTCTGGAAGGACTAACATCATAGGCCAGCGTGACGGCCTCGGAAGTCACGCATTTAATTATTAAAATGATTGAATTAGGTATGCAAGTGGAAGACATACGCGGTTACCTCGGTGTGGTCGCTGCTTCCCCGCGCAACGGTAAGTGGCTTATCATCAAGGATGATGGTCGCGCCGTTCGTCGCGCCGAACATGAGGTTCGGGAGTTCGACCCGTCATGGGATCGCCATGAGGAGCGGGAAGACACCGCCTACAGTTGGTAGACACAACCCGCGCAAGCGGGCTTTTTTTTTGACAAATCGCGTCGGATGGGGGGCGTCCGAAATAGTACGTATACGTACTAAAAAAA
>CEUO01080287.1_pt1 | contig 21326 bp, 40 predicted proteins | sample 531391 | NCBI WGS metagenome assembly CEUO01 (sample SAMEA2622799, study PRJEB7988) | marine metagenome | isolation source: saline water (ENVO:00002010), including
CTCGGTAAACTTAGCCTAAAAGTAGACGAGCTTGAAAAAGCAAATAAACAAGCAACTTATCTTTTACAAGACGTCTATGATCACTTTGCCAAATTCAAAATTAATAAGTTTGATGGCTTTAAAAGAGGAGGCTAAGTAATGACAATCCTTACAAAGTTAACTATTGATATTAATCAATATATTCAGTTTGACGAAGATGGCGAAATGAAAATCTATATACAAATAGATAAGTTTCTTGATGATGCCGTAGAGTATCTGAAGAATGATAATCCTGAATATGAAATAGTTAAGGAGTAAAGTAATGACTGAAGTTATTAATATGATATACTCTCCCGAGTTTATCTATGGGGTACTCATGCTGTGTTCAGCATGGGTGCTCGTCGTGGCTTACTGCTATTGGTTATCAGGAGGCTTTAAATGATTATTAAAATGGATTATTTAAGTAAAGCAAAACGCAAAAAAGATGGAAGTCTTTGGTCTGGGAAATGGCTTGAAATTCAAGAAATAAAACGAAACCCTACTAATGAAAAATTTTATCTTTCAGCCAAGCTAGGTGTAACAGAATGGAGAAGTTTTAAGCTAGAGGAGTTTGAAGAGTTTAGATTTTCTGCATTTGAATTAGACAATATTTTAAACAAGCGACAACCAAAAGGAATTAAGTAATGAAAATCTTTAAACAACAACCAAGGAGGACATAATTATGGGGTTAGATCAATACGCTTACATCAACGCCGAAACCATCACTAGCTACAATGCTAAGACAAAAACAACACAAACACGAAACGACGCAGAAAAAGAGTTCTACTGGAGGAAACATGCTCGTCTGCAAAAGTTTATGGAAGACCTGTTTGTGGAAAAAACACAAAAGTCCGCTACCGAGCTCAACTGCAACCAACTCTGGCTTACAGAGGAGGATATACTGTCGTTAGCTAAACAAGTAGAATCAGGCTACGAAACCTGCCAAAGCGAGGGAGGCTTTTTCTACGGACACCAATTCCAGGACGAATCGGTAAAAGAGTATAACGAGCAGGACAAAGCTTTTGTTAAAGAAGCCCTTGAAGCCTTGAAAAAAGGAAAAGGGATAATGTATAGTTGTTGGTGGTAACGATGGCTATACGTTATAATGAGGTAAGGGGAGCTGTTGGTCAGCTCCTCAACCTTGGAGAAAAAGAGTATAGGCTTGAAAGAGAAATGACAGCTGAAGAATTCAAAAAGTCTGCCCATTACTACGATAGTAGTGGTACACTAATCTTTATTCTCACAGCAATTTGTACTCAAAACAAAAAAGCAAGGGATCAATTGATGCAATACATTAATGAAAAAGCACGATCCGTTGCTCTGTTAGAAAAGAATAATGTGCGTTACTTAGAAACCAAAAAAAGACAGGAGGGTAAATGAACAAAGAATTAAATATGTTTAACGAATTAGCTGAATTCTTACCAGACGACGACCTAGATAAACTGCTACAAACTCCTTTCGGTAAAAAAGTGCTTGACAAAATGGCACAAAATAAGGTGTTCAAAGGGGATACCGACTTAATGAGTACGTTTATCCACAAACACCTAGAGTTTGAGCTTGTGTTTACCAAAGCTCTATTAGCGTGTTATATGAAACTCTATAAAACAAACCTTAATTAGAGGAGACTCTTATGGCAAAAGTCAAATACACAAAACAGCTAATCACTTCAGTTACCAAGAAGCATAAAGCAGGATACACTCTGTTTAGCATCGGGGAAGAGTTTAATCTGCGTCCTGGTCAAATTAAATACATACTGTATGGTCGCACCAAAACCCGACCCAAGCATAAATCAACTCTCACAAAAGAAGAGATTATCGCCAATGTAGGGTCAATGGAAAATCACCAAAAATTAACACAAAATCTCACAGCCTCTCCAAATCTCTTTCAAAAAGGTTGGCAAAAATTGAAATCAATGCTAGGCTTGGGGTGAATAGTTTATCTTCATGATAATATTCCTCCCACTTCACCCCCTACCCGAACACCCAAACGGTAGGGGGTCTCTTTTTTTAAGCCCCATTTCCGACGCCACTCGACTAACTCAAGCCCCCCTTAATACCCCACAGTAGCCCAAAAATTTTTGACCACTTTACACGGCTCTATAACCAGTTTGCTATATAGGAGTGAAATACGGATGAGAGTAAATTTGTTTTTTAAGAATTGATAATATACAATATCTCAGTATCCCCATATCTACAATAACTTAGCAGGGAACAATGACCAAGAATTCAATATCTAGACAGTAACTTTCGGGTCTACGCGAAAATTAATTTTGATAAAATAAAAATTAACATGATTTGAAATCTGCCCTATTATACAAAGTATCCCATCAGCTCGGAGGAGGAGTAACAAAATGGCAATCGCAAAAGCAACTCACAAACATACACTGTCTGTCGTGGGAAATCCACGGACAGAAAAAAGCATCACACCCAAACAGGAGGAGTTTTGTAGAATCTATGTTTGTGAAGATGTTTCCCAGACAGAAGCGGCTCTCAAAGCAGGATACTCTGAGAAATCTGCCCATGCAATCGCCTCCCAACTATTAAACGGACAACGATACCCCCATGTTGTTGAAAGAATTCGGGAGTTAAAGCAAGAGTTGTCCCGTAAGTATGAGGTGACTTTTGAGGGACATGTAAAAAAACTTGCAGAAATACGTGATCTAGCAATGCAGAACAACAATTATCCTGCGGCAGTCGCGGCTGAAAAATCCAGAGGTCAAGCGGCTGGACTCTACATTGATCGTAAAGAAATACTCCATGGAAATATTGATCAGATGAGTAAAGACGAGGTTATGAAAGAAATCAAAAGACTTCAAGAAGAGTATCCTGCTCTGGGTGTGATCAGTGATGACAATTTGGTTATTGAAGCTGAAGTCGTAGAGCCAGACAAAAAAGGAAAATAAAAGAGTTATCACAAGACAGCTTAACTGTTATTGTTGAAGTATAACAAAACACAGTCATAGAAAGGAATCGTGTTATGCAAGTTGATTTAAAACATTTTGATGTTTGGGATGGATGGTTACAGTACATGTATCCAAATCTGCCCTATTATACAAAACCTAAGGACACAATTAACCCTGAGGAAAAGCTTATTCAAAAAGTCGCTTTTAGTGCAGTAGATGAAGTCATAAGCCAAAACCTTAGAGGTCCTAAAAAATGTTATAATACGGAAAAGGCGACAACCACTGCTTCGTTCATTCAGGGATTAAATGAGTTAAGGAGCAAGTCTGCTAAATTAGATCATTGGTTTAGCTTTGAGTATTATGTACCTACCCAAGACGGAGGGCTTGAGGGAATAAACATAGAAATTGATTTTTACCAAATACCAGAAGGCTCAATGAAAGAGTACACTAAGTTAGCAGTTATTAGTGTTGATGATTTAAGTGATCATCAGTGGGTACTAGGAAAATAAAAGAGGCAAGCAGAACAAATAAGATTTATCGTTTAAATAGTCTTGCCATATAATTATAATATGACCAAACCAGTTAATTTTAGAAAGGAGTTAACAAATGTCAGCAACATACACATACAATCGTAAAGACGGTGGTACTTGCGAGTGCTACGGTACTATTGAGGAAAACAGCAATTTTATAGTTGCGTACGGAGATGAGGGGGAGGAATTTGCCGATATTGGTGATCCCAACTGCAACACTTGGCAAAAAGTTTGTCTTTATCTTGAAGCTAATTTACACCCCGAAATTGAACAGATAGAAGCTTGTTAAAAGGAGGACTATGATATGAAAGAGCATAACTGTTTAGATAATTTAGAATCTTTTGAACAAGAAGTCCCAGATAGCAACAATGATATGTATGTCATGGAAGGATATGTGTGCAGTGTTTGTGGTGAGTGTCCTGACCATGAAGTCATAAAAAACCATTTTAATGAAGAAGGGAGTTAAACATGAATGAAGATAGAAAAATAATGCTTAAAAATAAAGTTCATGAAATCATGTATTTTATAAGAGATGAGTTAACTCTAGAAGAGTTGCTTAAAATTAAACAAGTTCTTGAAGACGCAATAGATGCAAAGGAGTAATATGATGAGGGAATCTTTACAAACTGAAGTCACTTGGACATATGACTGGTACTACAGCTCTAAGCAAAATATTGATCAAGAACTCATACTGCAACATGAGGGAGAAGGTCTTACGAATGAGGAGTTGTTTGAGTTCGCCCAAAAAATAAGTATGGAAATTGAATGACCGTAAAGCCTGAGTCTAAACTGTGGCATAAATTAAGGGAGGGAACTAAGGATCTGGGTGTGTTTTGGACACGCCTAGAGTCCTGGTCTAGTCCTGGTGTCCCTGATGTGCATGGTGTTAAAGATGGACTGAGTTTTTGGCTAGAATTGAAAGTCCATAGGTTAAAGTCGCTAAAAAATATAAAGCTGAGTCCACACCAAATCGCTTGGCAGATAAGATATATCGGATATTCTGGAATCGTCATGAACTTGGTTGAGCATCCTTCGTCAGCCACTATAAATATATTTTGTGGTAGTAGAGCGATGGAAATAAGCGGAGAGTCCATGATTGACGGACCATTAACCCCTGACTGGAGTTCCCGATCTCCTTACGATTGGAACGGTCTCATCAATCATATTCTAACATCATCTTCTCCCATCACCAAGGAGGGGAAAATCAAATCTTCTCAGCTCCCATCATAGAGGAGGGAAAACGGTTCATCAATCTTCGTCAATCGTCCTCTTAGAATGTTATCTGATAGATGATGAAAGAAGAAGAATGACTGGATTTGATTTGATTTGACAGATAAAATAAGATAAAAAAAGACTTATCAAGTGACGTTTATTATGGTACTCTTAATTAATGTTAAAAAATAATTCTCGTAGAAAGGAGATACTCATGAATAACATTAAACCAAAATCAAAGGCAGCGACTCCTAAGGCAGTCGTAAAGTCTGTAGAGTTAGTTGTTAAGGACGGCAAGACTCTTGATTACACCGACATCACTAAGTTTATTGCTGAGCAAGCAGGAGGCAATGAGGCGAATGTCAAAATTGAATGCTTACCTAATGTTGACAAGACTGGCAGTGAGCCACTGCCTTTTGGATACGGTGGGTCAAAAGGTGGCGTTCGTCAAACCATACAAGACTGGATAATTTTTGGTGTTGATGGTGACACGTCCCTTAAAACTGTACTCGCGAAAGCCGCGAAACTTGGACACAGTAAAAAACGTCCAAACTGTGTGCTCGCCGCGATGAACGGTGGTTACTCCCCATCAAGTAAATATTGGGGAACTCCTTACATCAAATTGGTGGTTCAAGGTTAACCTCAAATATTTAGGGGACGTCTGGTGGCGTCCCCTATTTTTTTGACTCCCATCTCCGGAGGATGAAAGAGGACAAGATTTGATTTGACTTGATCATATGTATAAACATATATATGATCAATAAAGATCTAGAAAGATCTAGAAAGATCAAGAAAGATCTTCAAGGATTCTCTTCTGCTGAGTAAATAAGAATAGTCCAGTGATACGTGGTGCGTTAATGTTAATTATTAACGCAAACTGTGTATATTGAAAGGAGCACAAAATGAATTGGTATATGGGAAATTTTAGAGGTTGTGGTAAACCTATCACTTTACTAAAACCTGCAGGACAATCTGCATTAACATTGGAGTGGGAGGAAGCAAAGCATGTCCCTAGTAAATGTGGCATGACAGGATACGGTGGGCATACTGAGTTATGTGACCCATGCGAGGTTAAAAAAAGGGAAACAGCGTACAGTGGACCTCCAGGTTGGGAGGATTGCTAATGGTAATCGCATTCTTACTTTGTATCGGTATATTCTTAGGCTTTCTATATATGGTGTGGGGGCGATAGCTCCCATTCCCTTCCCATCGCAAGGGGATAGGTGTTCATCTGTGTGCATCTGTGTCTGTCTATCTCTTTATATAATGAGTCAAATCAACTCAACTCAATCGCATCAATCAAAAATAAAAATTAAAAAAAGTTAAAAAAAGTTAAAAAAACTATTTACAAGCTTTTAAAAAACGTTTACTCTGATATTAACGCAAACGCATAACAACCAAAAAGGAGTATATTATGCAAAACACTAAACCAAAAAATAACAGTAAAAATGCTGTTAGCACCAAAGCTGTCGTTTACGGTGGCGTAGGGTGTGGTCAAACGCCGTACAATGCCACTAGCTTTTACAAGTGGGTAAATACACACGCTCAAGGGCAGTTAGCCAATGTGCAAATAGTACCACTATCAAACGTAAAGCTTGGTAGTGCTAAACCTACACCGTTTGGCTACGGTGGTAGTGGGCAAGGCGTAAGGGCTACAATACAAAATAGTATTTTAAACGCCCACAAAACAAACACTAGTTTGGCTGTCGTTTTGGCAAACGCTAGTAAGCTTGGTCATAGTGCCAAAAACCCAAATTGCTTGTTTGCACTTTTAAACGGTGGCTACAGCCCAAGCAGTAGCTATTGGGGTACTTGCTACATTAAATTAGTTGTACAGCCTACAGCTAGTTAATTTTAACGCTAGGGGGTAACTAAGGTTACCCCCTAGCCCATTTTACCCATCGGCACGGTTGCAAATTTGCGACCCCCCTGTGCGAGAATTCTTCCCTTGGTTTTGCGTGTAAAACCATGTTTTTTCCGATTCAAGGGTAATCGAAAAATTATTAAAGTTGCTACCCCCCTGAACACTGTATATTGATTATAGGTTCATTGCCTTTGGAAAATTTTCGATATATAGAGGAAATATGGACTTAGAACGTATACCTGAGGAAAGCCTTAAGAAGTTTGCCCATTTATTGGATAGAGCTAAGAGTTTAGACCAAGCGGAAAAAGCCCGAGAGGATTTTATGTGCTTTGTACAGGCTGTTTGGGTGGAGTTTATAAATGGACGCCACCATAAGATAATGGCTGAGAAGTTTAACCGTATAGCCCGAGGTGAGTTAAAGCGATTGATAGTGAATATGCCACCGAGACACACGAAATCTGAATTCGGAAGTTATTTACTACCTGCGTGGTTGATGGGTAGAAACCCGAAGTTAAAGATTATGCAGACTACGCATACGGCTGAGTTGGCATTTAGATTTGGACGTAAGGTGCGTAATTTGATGAATTCGAGTGAATACGGAGCTATATTCGACAATGTTTCTTTGCGAGCGGATAGCCAAGCGGCGGGACGATGGGAGACGGATAAGGGGGGTGAATATTTCGCGGCTGGAGTTGGAGGTGCGGTTACTGGACGTGGTGCGGATTTATTGATTATTGATGACCCCCACAGTGAGCAAGATGCTTTATCGCCGACGGCTATGGAGCATGCGTATGAATGGTATACTAGTGGACCTAGACAGCGTTTACAACCAGGAGGGAGTATTGTAATGATTATGACCCGATGGGCAGAAAACGATTTGACAGGTAAATTGGTTAAGCAACAAGCGAGAGATATATTAGCGGATAAGTGGGAGATAGTTGAATTCCCTGCGTTGATGCCTGATACAGAGGAGCCGTTGTGGGGAGAATTTTGGAAAAAAGAGGATTTATTATCGGTTAAGGGATCACTTTCTATTAATAAGTGGGAAGCCCAATGGCAACAGAACCCTACAAGTGAGGGAGCGGCGATATTAAAGCGTGATTGGTGGCAGACGTGGAAGGATGAGTTACCACCGTTGGAGTATGTTATGCAGAGTTATGATACGGCGTATAGTAAGCAGACTAATGCTGATTTTAGTGCGATTACCACATGGGGTGTTTTTTACCCAGAGGAAGGGAAACCACCAAACATTATTCTAGTTGATGCCAAGCGTGGACGATGGGATTTTCCTGATTTGCGACGGCGAGCGTTAGAGGAGTTTAAGTATTGGGATCCTGAATGTGTATTAATCGAGGCAAAAGCTTCGGGTATGCCGCTGACCCAAGAGCTAAGAAACATGGGTATTCCAGTGACTAATTACAGCCCAAGTAGAGGAAATGATAAATTTAGTCGAGTAAATTCTATTGCACCGTTGCTAGAAAGTGGGTTAGTATGGTGTCCAGATACTCGTTGGGCTGAGGAGGTAATTGAGGAATGTGCGGCTTTTCCAGCAGGAGAACACGATGATTACGTTGATACTGTTACACAGGCTTTGCGAAGATTTAGAGAAGGCGGTTTTATACAACACCCTGAGGATTATGAAGATGAGCCTCGTGGTCCAGTACAAAGGATATATTATTAATGGCAAAACCAAGTAATGTAGATAGATCACTTTTGCAAGCCCCAGATGATATGCTTACCCCTATGGAGATGGAGGCAGAACAACCTTTAGATGTTGAAGTAGAGGCTATAGAAACGGAAGATGGTGGTGCGGAAGTTATTTTTGGTGAAGAGCAGGTTATGGGTACTGAACCTGATGATTTTTTCGATAACTTAGTAGATAATTTAGAGGATAGCACCCTTACTGATATTGCTTCTATGGTAATTGAAAACGTAGAAGAGGATAAGAATAGTAGAGAGGAGTGGGTAGAGACATATACAAAGGGTTTAGATTTGCTTGGTTTGAAGTATGAGTCCCGTACTGAACCTTTTGATGGAGCAACAGGTGTAATCCACCCTGTTTTGAATGAAGCCGTTACGCAGTTTCAGGCAGGAGCATATAAGGAGATGTTGCCGAGTGGTGGTCCTGTGCGAGCTAATATTGTAGGAGTGCCTAGTATCGAAACGGAAAAGCAGGCGAAGCGTGTTCAAGATTATATGAATTACCAGATAATGTACCAGATGGAGGAGTATGAGCCAGAGTTTGACCAGATGTTGTATTATTTGGGGTTGGCGGGATCAACTTTTAAGAAAATTTATAAAGATGATGTATTAAATCGCCCTGTTAGTAAGTTTGTACCTGCGGAAGATGTGATTGTACCGTACACTGCTGTTGATTTAAAGACTGCTGACCGTGTGACTCATATTATTCGTATGTCGCAAAATGACCTTCGGAAGCTACAGGTAAAGGGTTTTTACAAAGAAATTGATATTTCTAAGGATAGTGATGAGCCAAACAATGAAATTAAGAAAGCGTATGAAAAACTTGAAGGAGTTAGCCCTGCTAATGATTCAGATGAGGTGATTTTATATGAGTGCCATTGTTATTTGGACTTGGATGAGTACCCAGATACCGATGAAAGCGGTCAATTGACTGAAATTAAGTTACCTTATGTAGTTACTGTGAGTGAAACAAGCCATGAGGTGCTTTCAATACGCAGAAATTACCGCCCAGATGATGTAAATAAGGATAAAATACCCCATTTTGTGCAGTATAAGTTTACTCCAGGACTTGGATTTTATGGTTTTGGGTTAATACACCTACTTTCTAATCTTTCACGCACAGCTACAGCGAATTTACGCCAATTAATCGATGCGGGAACGTTGAGTAATATGCCTGCGGGATTTAAAGCTCGGGGTTTGCGTATTGCTGATGACCAAAACCCTTTATCTCCAGGAGAATTTAGAGATGTTGATGTTCCTGGAGGTGATTTACGCACAAGTTTGATGCCTTTGCCCTATAAAGAACCTTCTGGTACGTTATTTCAGTTAATGGGGTTTGTGGTGAGTGCGGCTCAGAAGTTTATTGGTACTACAGATATGGGTGTTGGGGATGGAAACCAAGAAATGCCTGTAGGTACAACCATTGCTTTACTTGAAAGAGGAGCAAAGATAGTTAGTGCTGTGCATAAACGGTTACATGCGAGTATGAAAAGTGAATTAAGGTTATTGAGTTCTTTATTTGGTGAGGATCCTACCCCTTATCCTTATGAAGTTGGTGCGGATAATCAAATTAAGGCACAAGATTTTGATAACCGTGTTGATATATTACCTGTTAGTGACCCTAATATTTTTAGTATGTCACAAAGAGTGGTTTTGGCACAAGAACAGTTAAAATTGGCGACTGCGGCTCCAGAATTGCACAATATGCACGAGGCTTACCGTCGAGTTTATGAAGCATTGGGTGTGAATAATGTCGAGCAGATATTGACCCCGAAAGAGCCACCACAGCCATTGGATCCTGCAACAGAAAACCAAAAAGCCAGTCAAGCCGCAGAAGGACAAACGCAGATACAGGCATTTCCTCAACAAGACCACGATGCTCATATTGCTGTACACTTGGCTTATATGAATAGTAAGGTTGCCCAGATGCAACCACCGTTGTTGTTGACATTAGAAAAGCATATTTACGAACATCTCGGTATGAAAGCACAAGTAGTTCATGATCAACAAATGGCACAAGACCCACAGGCACAGCAACAACCGCCCGAGGCTCATGCACAAATGCTCGCACAAATACAAGCACAGTTAATAATGGAGTTCCAACAACAAAACCCACCACAAACAGACCAAGACCCACTTGTAGAAATTAAGAAACAAGAGGTAGCCTTGCGTGAGAAGCAAATTAACCAAGATGCCCAAGTAGATGAACAAAAGTTACAGCAAGATGCTATGAAAAATAAAGATACAGCCGACATAGCAAGAGAGCGAATACAATCAACAGAGGATATTGCTAATATGAGAGCTCAAATAGCAAGAGAACGAACACAACAATCAGTTAAAGGAGGAAACTAATGGCTGATACAATAGGAAAAGATGATATAAACCGTATAAAAGAACTAGAAGGTTCGTTAACCGATGATAACCAATCGGAAATAGAGGCAGAAATTTTTCAACTAGATCCTGACTGGCATTTGGGTAAATATGCTAAAAAGTCTAATAAGAAAACAAAAAAGAGAGTTATGGCTAAACATGGTGGGCATGGTGAAAGAATAATGCGGTCAATGGGAAGCCCTAGTGGAGGAGAAAATGCCGCTTTGATGAATGCTACAGAAGACAGAGCAGGAACGCCTTTTGTTTCTCGTGGAGCGGGAGCAACTTTAAAAGGTATAAAGTTTAAAGGTGTGTTTTGAACGCTAAGAAACTACAGCCCGAAAGTAAGTACGCCAAATACGACCTCGATCAAGACGGAGTTGTAACGGATGAAGAGCTACAAGCAGTTAAAGAAATTAATGAAGCAGAGGCAGAAGGAAGAAAACTTAGGGCTCAGAGACGCATGGCGACTGCAAGTCTTGTTGCTATGGGGGTTTTTACTTTTGTGTTGTTTACTCCCCTTGTACCTTTAGAACGATTAAAAGCGTTAAGTGATGTAAGTAACTTGTTTTATATTTCTATGGCAGGTATAGTAGGAACTTACATGGGAACATCGGCATGGATAAGTAAAAAACAATAGGAGCTGTGATAATGAAATATATTCGTAGACTATGGTGTGCTTTATTAAATAGAAAATGTGAAGTATGCTTATGTAAAGATGGAGCTTAGGGAGATTAACTATGAGTAAAAGTGATCAAATAGCAGGTTCAAAGCAAAGTCAAAGTGCTTGGACAAAAAAGCAGAATAAGTTAAAAAAGGGTAAAAGTAAAAGGACAGCCACTTTTGGGTGGGAAACAGATATAATGGGTGTGCCTATTATTCCGTATCCTGATCCTTGGGAAGATATTCCTACAGATTTACAGGATGAAAGAAACCTAAAAATACCAGAAGTACCTAAACCAGAAATTATAAAAAGTTAATCCAATGAGCTTATTAAATTCCTTAGTTGGTCCTGTAACAGGATTATTAGATAAATTTATAGAAGATAAAGATCAAAAAGCGGCATTGGCACATGAAATTGCCACAATGAGTCAAAAACATGCCCAAGAATTAAGTATTGCCCAAATAGAAGTTAATAAAGCAGAAGCGGCGAGTGGTTCTATTTTTAAAGGGGGTTGGCGACCTGCTGTTGGTTGGGTGTGTGCGATTGCGTTTGCTTACCATTTTATTATTAAAGATTTAATTATATTTGGTTGCTCTTTTGCAGGTATAGATATTCCAGAGCTACCCGAGTTTGATATGGGTACGTTGCTTACTGTTTTAGGTGGAATGTTAGGTATTGGGGGTCTTAGGACTTATGAAAAGCAAAAAGGAATAACAAAATGAAATGTTGGCATTGTAATACAGAACTAACTTGGGGTGGTGACCATGATATTGAAGACTGTGAAGAGTACACGATGGTTACAAATTTGTCATGTCCTAGTTGTGATACCTATGTGGAAGTATATCTACCAAAAGATAGAGAGTTCTTTAAAAACCTTATGGATGATAGTCACGCCTCCATCAATTAGATGTGATGTTTGTGGTCATTCTATGGAGAAACTTAATGATCGATTAGCTTGTATGTATTGTGAGGGTTTTTATTCTTACGATATTGCAAAAGATTGGATGGATTTTATTTTAGATAACGCTGAGATTACTGAAAAGGAGAAAAAAGATGAAGAATAATTTTGATGAATGCCTAAAAATGTTATTAAAGCATGAGGGAGGGTATGTGAATCACCCAAAAGATCCAGGAGGCGAAACTAACCTTGGAGTAACTAAAAGAGTTTATGAAAAATGGGGAGGTACTAAGGATATGAAAGACCTCACTGTAGAAGATGTAGCTCCTATTTATAAAAAAGAATATTGGGATAGGTGCAAGTGTGATGATTTAGAGAGCGGTGTAGATTGGGCAGTTTTTGATTGGGCAGTTAATAGTGGTACAGGTAGAGCCGCAAAAGCCATACAGAAAATATGTGGAGCAGGGCAAGATGGAGCGATTGGTCCTAAAACACTAGCTTTAATAAACATGCAAGACACAAGTTACGTTATTGAACAGATGCACAAAATAAGACAAGATTTTTATGAAAGTTTAAAAACTTTTAGCACTTTTGGTAAAGGTTGGACACGAAGAAACAATGAAACTAAGGAAACTGCTTTACATATGATGGAAAAATAATTCATGAACGACCTTTACATTTATGAAAATATGATTAAGCTACTGCAACAAAGACGCAAATCAGTTGAAGAGACTATTTGTTATGGTGCTGTAGGCGATTATACAGCTTTTAAAGAGTTAAGGGCAAAACTCAGTGAGCTTGCTCAAACAGAACAGGAACTAAAAGACCTGCTAGAAAGGGTAAATAATGACTAAGACACTTTATGTGCCAGATAGTTTTATAAAAAAGAAAAAAGAAAAAGAACAACAGGGTGAATTAGAAAAAGCCTATGTAAAAGAAGAGGATCGAGTTCTAGATCCAACAAAACTTTCAGAAAATGCTATAGATAAAATGCCTCAGCCTACAGGGTGGAGAATTTTATTATTACCATTTCAGGGAAAAAAGAAGACATCTGGAGGTATATACATTCCTGATGATGTACGGGAAAAAGAAGCAGTTGGCACTGTTTGTGGGTATGTGTTACGAGTAGGTCCTCTTGCTTATCATGATTATGATAAGTTTCCACTTGGAGGTCCGTGGTGTAGAGAAGGCGATTGGGTAATCTTTGGTAGATACGCAGGAAGTCGCTTTAAAATAGAAGGTGGAGAGGTTAGAATTTTAAACGATGATGAAATTTTAGCCAGAATTAAAGACCCTAATGACATTTTGCATATTTAACATGGAGGTAAACCATGCAAGCTGAAGCACAGCAAGAAACTCAACAAGAACTAGAATTAGAAATTATAGAAGATACTCCTGAAAAGGAGGAACCTGTTGCTCAAGAGACACAAGCAGAGGCTGAAAAGACACCAGAACAAGAACAATCTAAAGAAGCTGTTGTAGAAAATGAATCTGATCAAAAAGATGAGTTAGAGAACTATAGTGAAGGTGTTCAGAAACGAATTAGTAAGCTTACTGCCAAGATGCGTGAAGCTGAACGTAGAGAAAAAGCGGCTTTAGACTATGCTCAATCTGTGAAAAAAGAACTTGAAGAACAAAACCAGAAAACACAAAAACTAGATACCACATTTGTTAATGAGTTTGAAAACAGGATTAAGTATCAGGATCAAATGCTTAAACAACAGCTAAAAGATGCTATTGACAGAGGAGATGTTGATGCTCAAGTTGAAGCCCAGAAAAACTTGGCACAATTAGCACAAGATAATGAAAGATTATCTTATGTAAAGCAACAGAAAGAAGAACAAAATGTTTCTAAAGAGGAAGAAGTTAAAGAACCTCCTGTGGCACAAGCACAAGAGCCTCATCCAAAAGCTAAAGCTTGGGCAGATAAAAACACTTGGTTTGGTGTTGATGAGCCTATGACTTTAACTGCTTTTAGCTTTCATAAGCGAATGATAGAGCAAGAAGGCTACGATGGGACTTCTGATGAGTACTATGAAGAGCTCGATAAAAGAATAAGAAACGAATTTCCCCATAAGTTTCAACAAAAAGCTAATGGTAGATCTGCCCCTCCTGTGGGTGGAGCAAATCGTGGAAATCAACGAGGAGGGCAACAAAAAGTCAAGTTAACTCAATCTGAAGTTGCAATCGCTCGCAAACTTGGTATAAGTAATGAACAATATGCGAAACAAAAGTTACGCTTACAATCGTGAGGAAGGTAAAAATGACCAATAGAAACCCACGCAATTCCCAGACAAGGGAGAAAACTAGTCGCAACGCTCCGTGGCGACCACCGTCTACACTGGACGCACCACCCCCTCCAGAAGGATTTGTTCATCGATGGATTCGTGAATCTGTAATGGGATATGATGACAAAAAGAATCTTTCTGCTAGGCTTCGCGAAGGCTTTGAGCTTGTTCGTGCAGATGAGTACCCAGATTTTGAAGCACCTACTATCCAAGATGGAAAACATGCAGGAGTAATAGGTGTAGGAGGATTGGTACTTGCAAGATTCCCAAAAGAAACTCGTGATCAACGGACAACTTATTACCGTCAGCAAACAGCTGATCAAATGACTGCCGTAGATAACGATTTAATGAGGGAACAACATCCGTCAATGCCTATCAGTAAACCTGAAAGGCAATCTCGTGTAACCTTCGGAGGTAATCAAAATACTTCTGAATAATTTTAATTTTGAAGAAAGGACTAAGCGATGGCAAATTTAGACGCCGCCTTTGGGTTAAGACCCTATAAAATGCTTGGTGCAGGAGCAAACACTAATGGTATTGTCTCTTTCAAGATTCAAACATCAGCGACGGCGGGAACTTCCAGTGTAATATACGAAGGAACTCCTGTCATACCGTTGGCGAATGGAATGATTGATATTGTGGGCAATGCTAATGGTGGAACTGTTCCTCTGCTCGGAGCATTTATTGGTTGTGAGTATACCGCTACAGACGGAACTCCAACCTTTACGAACAAGTACCCTGGAACGAGTTCTCTTAAGAGTTCGACCGCCGCGACTGCATTAGTTGCGTGTCACCCTGACCAATTATTTTTGATCAATTGTGATGCCGCCGCCGCAGACGCAACCATTCACGCAAACGCCAATTTTGCTACAGCCACTTCTGGTGATTCTTCCACAGGTAAATCCTCTGGTGAGTTAGCAGTTTCTACTGTTGCAACTACAAACACTTTGAACATGAGAATCATGGGTTTTGAAGATACACCTTCAAGCAGTGATGCCTCAAGTGCAGGGCGTTTGGCGATTGTTAAACTTACGAACCATTTTTACGGCTACAGCCAAAATGGTACGATAGCAGGTATTTAAGGAGGTATAATATGGCTATAAGTAGATCACAACTCCTTAAAGAATTAGAACCAGGATTAAATGCCTTGTTCGGAATGGAGTACGATAGGTATGACAATGAGCATGCCGAAATTTTTGAAACCGAATCTTCAGACAGAGCGTTTGAAGAGGAAGTAATGTTGTCTGGTTTTGGACAAGCCCCAGTGAAAGGTGAGGGAGCGGCAGTCGCATATGACTCTGCAAACGAAGCTTTTACAGCAAGGTATACCCATGAAACTATTGCACTTGCTTTTGCGATTACTGAGGAAGCTGTAGAGGATAATCTCTATGACAGACTTAGCTCTCGTTATACTCGTGCATTAGCAAGATCAATGGCTAATACTAAGCAAGTCAAGGCGGCTTCTGTACTAAACAATGCGTTTGACAGCAGTTACGCAATAGGCGATAGTAAAGAGCTTTGTGCGACTGATCATCCAACAGTAGGTGGAGGAACTTTCCGTAACGAGCTTTCAACAGCCGCAGACCTTAATGAAACATCACTAGAGCAATCGTTAATCGATATCGCCGCTTTTATTGATGAAAGAGGTTTGAAAATTGCATTACAAGGTAGGAAATTAATTATCCCACCTGCATTACAGTTTGTTGCAGAAAGATTGATGGCTTCTAACCTGAGATCTGGAACAGCAGATAATGATGTAAATGCTGTTAAGAACATGGGAATGCTACCAGATGGTTATGTGGTAAATCACTTCTTAACCGATACTGATGCGTTTTTTATCAAAACAGATGCTCCAAATGGTTTTAAGCATTTTGAAAGAAGTGCTATCAAAACCTCTATGGAAGGGGATTTTGAAACAGGCAATGTTCGCTATAAGGCTAGAGAGCGTTATAGTTTTGGTGTTTCTGACCCAAGATGTGTGTTTGGTTCTCCTGGAGCTTAACTGTTTCACATAAAACATTTTAAAAGAGCGGCTTGTCAGTCGCTCTTTTTTTATGTACAGTTTAATAACCTTGACAATCACATGGTGTGATTGACAACAGCCAAGACAAGGAGATAAAACATGGCTAATACTACATTTAAAGGCACTTTACGATCTGAGGGAGGCTACTCTTCAATAGCTACAGCCACATCTACAGGTGCAGAAACAACACAAATGTCCATTTCATCTGCAGGCTTTACTTCGCTTGATGCTAATACAATGGCTACAGAAGCAGGTACAGGTATCACAGGTGGTACAGGTACTATTTACAAAAGTTCGGTTCTTAGGTCAGGTGGTATTATTACCACAAGTATCCTAATTGACCTTACAGGACTAAGATCAACAGCTAGTGGCGACATTATTGGTGTTGATGGTACATCTAATGCTTGTCACATTGGGCAGATAACCGCCGCGAGAAACGGAACTATACTTGCAGGCAGAATGACTTGTTTTGAAGCTCCTGCAGGTGGTGACCCAGATATCAATATTCATTCTGCAACTGAAGCAACAGGTGTTGAAGATGGGGCTATCTCAGATTTGACAGAAACTTTATTGGTTAATGCAGGTGACGCATCACTAGGTAGTGTTGTTATTTTATCAGCCGTTCCTGCGGCAGATTCATACTTGTATCTAACTCTAGGTGCTACAACAAATGCTGATTACACAGCAGGTAAGTTGCTAATAGAATTATATGGATATGAAGCTTAATTTTAAATAGGGGAAATTGATATGGCAGGTTCAGACGTAAAAGCTCTAACCATTAACGATGAAAATGCCGCAGATGCTGATCGTTTAGTGACTGCGGCACGACCCGACACTTCAGCAACTATGGCGGCGACTACTCATGCAGGAGGAGCGGCAAGAAACGTAACTGTGACAACCGCAGGAACAGGCGATAATGGAAAAACCTGCACTATCACAGGTACAGATGTTTTTGGTGATGCTATGACGGAAGTTATAACATCAACTAGTTCAGCAGAAACTGTTGCAGGAACTAAGTATTTCTTGACTGTATCCGCAGTTGAATGTTCTGCACAATATGCGGCGAACATAACAGTTGGTTCGGGTACTCTTTGTGCTCAGGCTGTAGGAGATGGTGCTCGTGTTCGGTTAAAGGGCATGTCCATTATTTCAGGTGGTACAGCAGGCACAGTTTCTTTTTATGACGGTGCTCCTGAAGATGGTACGGTCTTGTTTAAAGCAAGAACTATAGGTACAGCTAATACAGCTACTGATAGAACTATTCCTGAGCAAGGAGTGCTATTTGCAAGTGGTATGAGTGTTCAATACACCGTTGATGTTGCGGATATGATGACGTTCTTTTATGCGTAGGTTAGAATGAAAACAAGTGATATATTAAAACTGCTAGAAAAGCATGAAGAAGAGTGTAATCGAAGGTATGCCAAAATAGAAAAAACTTTGGATAAACTCGATATGCGAATGTGGGGTCTAGCGGTTTTGATTGTCATTGCTTCAGGTGTAGAACGATTGTTTTAGTGTGCTGTGATTACTCGTGGCAAAATAGAGAATCAAATAACAAAAGGAGGTAAAATGCCAAAAGGACCAGGAACATATGGAAGTAAAGTAGGAAGACCCAAAAAAATGGGTGGTGGTATGATGAAAAAACGCCAAAAATTTAAGTCAGGAACAACGCCAGAGGATATGACAAAAAGATCCATAGCGGTACAGGAAGGTCGTATTAGCCCAATAAAAGCTCTTAAATATTTAAAGGGCAAACTTATAAAAGGACCACACAGTTAGGATGAATTATGGCAGTATCAGGATCCACAGATTTTGAGTTAGATGTAGCGGATTATATAGAAGAAGCATTTGAAAGATGTGGTCTTGAGGTTCGTACAGGCTATGATTTAAAAACCGCTAAAAGGTCTCTTAATCTGTTGCTAGCTGACTGGGCTAATCGTGGTTTGAATCGTTGGACAATAGCCCAAACTTCAACCACGACTAGTTCGGGGACTTTATCTTATAGTTTAGGAGCAGATACTATTGATGTATTAAGTGCTGTTGTAAGAACAGGAACAGGAACTAGCCAATCAGACACTGCTTTAACAAGAATAAGTCGAGATGCGTATTTAGCCATACCCAGTAAAAATACTCAAGCTAAACCCACTCAGTATTATGTAGATAGACAAGTAACACCTTCTATAAAGCTTTATCCCACTCCTGATGATACTTATACTATTGTGTATGATAGATTAACAAGAATAGATGATGCAGATACTTTTACAAACACTTTAGATGTTCCTTTTAGATTTTATCCTTGTTTATCTGCAGGATTAGCTTATTACATAGCTCTAAAGAAAGCACCTGAAAGAATTCAAGTATTAAAAGCCGTTTATGAAGAAGAATTTGAAAGAGCCGCCGCTGAAGATAGAGATAGAGCAAGTTTAAGTTTAACTCCAAGTAGGGATTACTATACGTTTATAACATGAATTATGCTATTGGTAAAAAGTCTAAAGGAATGTGTGATAGGTGTGGGTTTGAGTATCCTTATATGCAATTACGCAAAGAGTGGAATAACTTAAAAGTTTGTCCTGAATGCTTTGAAATAAAGCACCCACAATTAGAACCTCGTCAGAAAAAAGTCGATCCTGAAGCCCTGTTTGATGCACGTTCAGATAATGATGTAGAAACTTCAGATTTTGCTGTGTACACAAATTATAAAGAGGGTATTATAGGTACATCACTTACAGCTTTTGAAGTAACTGCAAGTGTTGGAACAGTAACGGTGAGTACACCATGAGTTTTACATATGCCACTTTAAAAACAGCTATCCAAGACTACACTGAAAATTCGGAAACGACATTCACCAATAATTTATCTGTTTTTATAAAGCAGGCTGAAGAGCGTATTTTAAAGAATGTCCAATTAAGTGTTTTTCGTAAGAATGCGACGGCGGCGTTTACATCAAGTAATCAATATTTAGGTTGTCCCAGTGATTTTCTGGCTCCTTTTTCATTAAGTTTTACGAATTCTAGCAGTGAAAAAGTGTTTTTAGATTATAAAGATGTAAACTTTATACAGACGGTAAACCCTAACTCTTCTACCACAGGATCACCTAAATATTACGCCCATTACGACAATGATAACTTTATAATCGCACCTACTCCTAATAGCACTTATGCCGTAGAGATACATTATTTTTACAGACCTGCTAGTTTAACAGCAGGAAGTGATTCTGGTACAACATGGTTAAGCACAAATGCTCCTAACGCAATGTTGTATGGTAGCTTAATAGAGGCGTATACTTTTATGAAAGGCGAACCAGATGTGTTACAAAACTATAATCAAAGATTTGTAGAAGCTGTAGGAGGGTTAAAAAGTTTTGGTGAATCCAAAGAATCAACAGATGCGTATAGAACAGGATTAGTTTTAAGAGGTAAACAATAATGCTAATGGAACTTCCAAAGACACCCATTGTAGAAGTACATACAACTAATAATAGAGGGTTTACACCAGAAGAGGTTGCGGCTCGTTGTGTGGATAGAATTATATCTATTGGAGATAATGCTCCTCCTGAAATACAAGAACAGGCAAGAGCGTTTAGAGAGGCTTTAGAAAAAACGATAACTTTTTTTATGAAAGAGGCTATAATATCGGACAGAACTACGATATATAATGCTATAAAAGACGCAGGTTATGAAAAACTTGCTGAACAAATAAGGAGAATGTAATGGCTTTTGACGGAAATTTTATGTGTACATCTTTTAAGCAAGAGCTTTTATTAGCAGTGCATGATTTTCATTATTCTGGAGGTGATACATTTAAAATTGCCCTATATACAAATAGTGCGACTTTAAACGCTGATACAACAGCATACAGCTCAAGTAATGAATGTTCAGGTACAAACTACACCGCAGGAGGAGGATCACTTGCTTTAACAAGTGCTACTTACCCCAATACGAGTGGAACAACTGCTTTTGTAACATTTGATAATGAAACATGGGGTAGTTCTACTATTTCTAATGCAAGGGGAGCTTTGATTTATAATAGTACCCCAAGTGCTAATGATAAAGGGGGGTCAAGTTTAACCAATCCTGCTGTATGTGTATTAGATTTTGGATCAGATAAATCCTCTTCTTCGGGAGATTTCACGGTAACTTTCCCAACAGCAGATGCAAGTAACGCAATAATAAGGATAGCATAATGGCACTAACAATCGCAGATAGAGTACGAGAAACTACAGTCACCACAGGTACAGGAACAATAGCTCTTGGTGGTGCTGTAAGTAATTTTGAAACTTTTACTGCAAACCTGTCTAATTCAGATACTACTTATTATGCGATTGTTGATAATACTAATGGTGCTTTTGAGGTTGGTTTAGGTACATTTACCTCATCTGGAACCACTTTAGCGAGAACAACAATTATAGCTAGTTCAAACAGTAATAGTGCTGTTAACTTAGGTGCAGGAACAAAAGACGTATTTATAACTATACCTGCTAGTAAGATGGTGATTAAAGATGCTTCTAACGCAGTAGATGTTCCTTCCTTAAAAATAAATAGTACGGCTGTCTCCTCCACTGCCGCAGAATTAAATATTCTAAGTGGTAAGAGTTTTGTAGATGAAGATGATATGTCTTCCAACAGTGCCACAGGCATACCGAGTCAGCAATCCGTAAAAGCCTATGTAGACAACCAACAAAGCATGGGAGATGGGTTTTATTTAGAGGATGATGATGGTACTGAAGTACAGATAACCGAGAGCAAAGAAGTTAAGATAATTGGATCAGGCGTTACAACAAACTGGACAGATACAGATAATGGTACAGATGGTGATCCTTATGATTTAACTATTACAGTAGATGCGGCTCAAACAGG
>CEUO01094888.1_pt1 | contig 21161 bp, 26 predicted proteins | sample 531391 | NCBI WGS metagenome assembly CEUO01 (sample SAMEA2622799, study PRJEB7988) | marine metagenome | isolation source: saline water (ENVO:00002010), including
CCTTTGTGCTCTTGTACTTTTTTAGATGGAAAAGCTCCAGGTGATATGCAATTGATACGAATGTTATCTTTAGCGTAATATTTCGCATAATATTTTGTCATGTGTATAATACCCGCTTTTGCAACACCATAATTTGGTGGATTAAAAAAATCTTTATGTACATTATAAACACCAAAGTCAGGAATGTCAACACCATACATTGAAGAAATATTAATAATATTTCCACCAGAATTATTTTTCATATGCGGTATAGCAAAATGCATACACGTATATGCGCTGTTTAGTGTTCCTTCAATTCCATGTAACCAGTCAGCCACCGACATGTCTTCTGGTTTCGAACCAGAACAGAAAAAAGCATTATTAACTAATAAATCAATTTTGCCATATTTTGAAACTACAGTTTCGAAAGCAAGTCTTATAGATCCCCCATAAGACACATCCATACTAACAAAGTCAACCCCAAAAGTTTTGTCAAATTTCTCTTCAAACTTTTTTCTAGATCGCCCTGCGACAACCACAATAGCGCCGGCTTTTGCTAAAGCATTCGTAAAAGCTGTACCTAAGTGTCCATAGCCACCGGTGACAACTGCTATTTTTCCATCCAAACGAAACATACACTACCAATTTGTTGGCAGGACCATACTATCATAATTCTTCTGTAAATTTAACAAGTTTTTATAATTTGCTTGGGTCGCATGCATGCTTTTATCATGATCTAAATTAACTATTAAGTTTTCATATGAGTCAATTCCAAAAACTATTTTATCTATATTGTCGTTTAACAAAGCAAAGTTCATGCACATATGAGATATTGGGATTTGTTCTTTTTTTGCTATATCTTTTATTATCTTTAGTGCGTCTAGAAATGAGAAAAACTTTATTCTTTCTTTTTTTGTCAGATCTTTAAAAAACAAACCCTGCAAAAAGATAGACCGTGCGTGGGTTTCTACATTGTGTTTTCTTAAAACATCAAAAGAATATGAAAATCTTTGATCAACTATATTATATGGAAACTGCACAAAATCAAATGGTATTCTGTTGTTCATCAGATATGTTATTTGAGCTGGATAATATACAGAAAACCCTACCTTTTCAACCAATCCTTGTTTCTTTAAATCAATAAACTGATTCCAAATGTCTGGTCTTGTTTTCATCACAGAAAAATCATGCAAAAAACATCCATGGATCTTGTCTTTTTTTAGATTCTTAAGGCTCTTGTAAAACATTTTTTTTACATCGATATCTTTTTTAGGAGATATCTTTGTTATAATTTCAATGTTTGTAGCCGCTCTTTTTCCAATAATCGTCTCGCTATTGCCGTATGCTGACGATGTATCTAAACAGATTTGCCTGTCATTTACAAGAGAAAAGACTCGATCTAGATCTCGTGAAGATAATTTGCCATTGTTATTGATTCCGTAATTTAATCCAAACTGTGCTGTGCCTAATATTAGTCTTGATTTAGCTTTTGCCATTCGTCCCTCAATAGTCCAAGCAAATAGCTATCCCAATATTTACCGTCATTATAGTAGTTTTGTCGCAAGCAGCCTTCGTCTACAAATCCTAAATGTCGGTATATGTTAATCGCTTGATTGTTGCTGTAGACCTCGCACCATATCTTGTTTAGATTAAGTTGCTCAAAGCCATATTTAAATAACGTTCTGAGTGCGTCGGAACCATACCCACCACTTCTATAGTGCTTGTTTCCAATGTATACAGTAAATTCTGCTTTTCTACTAATCCAATTAATGTAATATAAACCGCAATGACCAAGCAGTGTATTAGTTTTCTGATCGCGAATTTCAAAATCCACCTGATCTTTGTTTTTCATAACTCTATTATGAAACCAATCTTTTTGCATTGTGCTGTTTATTTCTCGATATTCTCTAAAATATTGACGCAAGTTTGGAGTGTTTCTCCACTCTCGCAATTGCTCAATTGACTGTTCTTCAACAGCACATAAATATATTTTTTTACCCTTTATCACTTAATGATCCTCCTAAAGGTTTGAAATTTTTCTGCGTATTGTAGTCCAACTTCCGAGCCGTCTGTGATCATTCTATTAATAACACCAATGATACTTCTAGTGTGCGGCTCTTCCCTCATTTCTTCCGCATAGCACTCTTCAAGTACTTTTATTTTCTTATCAACGTAATTTCCTACATCTATATAAGTGTTTGCAGCAAAATTAGAAACCGGGTTGTAATCCGTTGATGACGGAACAAAGTAAGACATAATGTCAATGCCAGTGCCGTTTTGTGGTCTAAAAACAGTCATTGTTGCTCTGTATACAGTAACATGATCAATATTTAAACAGCCTGGATGGTGCGTTAGAATAATGTCTGGAGTTTTAGTTACGCTTTGTTCTATAAATTTGCAAACTGACAATAGCGAAACGGAATCCATTTCGTTATCTGGAAAGTTGCCAGCTTTATAATCTGATATACCAAGTATATCTGAAACTGCGTCAAGTTTTTTATTTCTATCCCCTAATCCTTCGCCTCTGGCACCGGTGCCGTCAGTAAAAGTTAGTAAAGATACATTGTGGCCCTCATGAGAGAGCTTTGCTATTGTGGCGCCACAACCCAAAGTTTCATCATCCGGGTGGGCCGCTAAAACTAGTACGTTAGACATCCTTCCTCCGTATTGTAAGGTCGCATAGTATTTTTTCTGATTCTAATTTTGGTCGCGAAAATTCTAAAGTATAATCTCCTAAAGAAACGCTAGCGGGATCGTAACCCTCCGCATCCAACATTTGAATATGTCGATATAGCTCATAAAGGTTTGCAGAGTTAAGAGGTAGGGTATTGTCCCTCCTTCTTTTATGTACCTTTGCTTTGGTGTTGTCTTGAGGCACGGGAGTTGGGTTATCAAATATACATTTATCAATCACACTCTTGGATGTTTCAGCAATTGTCATCCAAACATCAAAAAGATTACCCTGCAACGTTACTCCTTTAGAGTAATATATACCACCAGCGTCTACTTTGTCAATCATATCAATCGCGTTTACTTTTGTGTGTAAAACACCTCTTCCTATTTGATTCTGTATTGGGCTTCCGCCTCGATCTTTTGGAAGATTTCCTGTGTGCATAACAACACATTTAAAATTTTCATAAATCTCTTTTGGTACAATATCTGACCAGTGAAAAAAGAAAACCCAATCCGGGTTTATAGACTTTAGAACATTTTCCAGCCCTCTACACGGTGGATTAACGATTAGCCAGTCTACATCGGAATCCTCTTGAAGTCTAGAAAATAAATGATTAGACCAATAATTATCTTTTGTGGCTAGTACGCACTTCATCCTAAAAGACCTCTCGTTGTTATGTCGTTCCAAACTAATATTTTATCTTGCTCAAGATCTTTTGTAGCTACAATATTTCCATTTTCTAGCATATCATAATAGTCGCGTGCGCTAACACAACCAGAAATAGCTGGTCTTTTTGTAGTAATATTATCAAATGTTAAGGTTTCTCCTTTTTTGATATCCGCAAGCACAACTAAAGATCTTTTGGCCGAACTGAATGGTTTTTCGCTTTCTGACGTTCCAGGTTTTGTACCCCTGGCCCTTTCGGCTATCCTGATGTTTCTAACCATTTCTTTTAGCTCATTAGGCTCAACTGCAAATGGATGATCAGGACCCTCAAGTTTTCTAGAAATTGTAAAGTGTTTTTCTATAACTTGAGCCCCCAGCATTACCGCCAATGGCGGAATAACAACCCCTTCAGTGTGATCTGATAGCCCTACTTTAATCGGTATTTGATATTTCATTTTTCGAAGCGTAGTAATGGTATCTAGATATGCCTCCTCATGAGGTGTTGGATATGCGTTGTTGCCATGTAGAAATGTAACATCAGGAGCGCTGTTTTCTTTTAATATATGATCAATAATTTTTCCAACCGTTACCACATCACATCCAATTCCTTTTGTAATAATAAGGGGCAGGCCAGTTTTAGCAGCGTGCCTAACTATCCTGGGATCTGTGGCCTCAAAGCCAGATATTTTAAGTCGCTTGACTCCTAGCTCAAACAATTGATCGATTGCTGGTAAGTCAAAAGGGGTCGACATAAATTCTATACCATGATCATCACAACACTTTTTTAAGTCGCTGTGCCACTCGCGAGGAAGCTCTATCGACTTTATAAGCTCAGGTATTTTTTTATATCCAGCAAAATCTGGAGTAAATTTAGAATATAGCGTCTCCGATGAGTAGGTTTGAAACTTTACAGCGTCGGCTCCTGCGTCCGCAGCTACTTTGATTAGCTGGTATGCTTGCTGTAAGTTTCTATCGTGATTAGCGCCAGCTTCGGCAATCACAAAAGTTTTTTCTTGGTCGTCTTTTTCAAACATTACTTTCATTTATTAACCTCGTAATTTTCAATATCTGTTCTATATTAATATTTTGGTGAATTGGTAAATTCACAATTTTTGTAGCATAATGTTCAGTATTTTTTAAGTTCATTACTCTTTTAAAGTGCTTTGTCTTGTGTAATGGTGGGTAATGAAACGATGATTGAACACCATGGTTTTTTAGTTTTTTACGCAAGTTTTTTCCTGTTTGTTTGTTTGGTATAAAGCTTGCTAAATAATAAGACGAATCTGCGTCGTGATCAATAATTCTTCCGATTGATTGATCGATATTTTCTTTTAAAAAAAGAAAATTTTGTTTTCTTTTTTCTATATTTTTTTTTGCTTTTTTTAGTTGGCTCAACCCAAGAGACGCATTAAGATTGTTCATGTAAAAGTTAAAACCAGTTTGAACAATATCATAAGAATCGCCTTGTGGAGAGCGACCAAAATTTCTATATTTCTTAAAATACGCAGCTTCTTCTTGGGTACTAACCGAAAGTATTCCTCCATTAGACATGCATATTGGCTTTACAGGGTGAAAAGAAAAAAAGACGTAATCAGCTTTAATGCTCGGCGTTATGCAGTGTGCAGAATCAACAACAATAATTTCATCACCGAAAAACTTTTTTTTCTCTACAAAAGAATTAATTTTTGAAACCCCGCCATACAATACTGGCATTAAAATGTTTGGTACATTTTTAAGATTTTTTGCTAACGCCATTCTTTTTTTAGTATAGTCTTCGACATCAAATAGTAAATTATCATCAACATCAACAAATATTAAATTGTGACCATTTTTTTGTGCTGCCCAGGCTGGCGAAACAAACCCTAAAGACGGAGTAAAAACGTTGCATGAGCCCAGCATATCATATATGTAATCGAATAACATGTATGCAGCTGAGCTAGCAGAACTAACAGCTACATTATATTCATGTTTTGAAAATTTTGCAAACTGTGTTTCAAATTTTTCTACGTTCGCACCGAACCCTAGATTTTTACTGTTTAAACATTTTTCTAGAAAACCTAGGTCAGTCTTATCCAGGTCTGGCTCGAAACAATTAATTTGCATCACTTAGCCCCCTGTTAATAAGTTCTACTAAATTAGAAATGTTGCTATCTAAGTGAAGCGACGAATTAAATTCTTTGCCTTCATATTTTACTACAAAATTATGATTTTTGTGAGTATATTGCGGCAAAACAGCTAAAAGGTTGTCCGTAGCATGATAGGTAAAGTCAAGTTCAGTTTTTGCTAACATGTCTTCATGAATTTTCTCGCCTGGTCTGAGACCTATCATTTTTACCTTGTCGTAGTTATCAAACTCTAGTCCTGATATTTGTTTAACAGCTTTAATAATTGCGCCCATTGAAAAAGAGTTTATTTTGGGAATAAAAACCTCGCCTCCCTGAGTTTCAGAAAGAGAAGTTAAAACCGTATCAACCGCGTCCTCAAGGGTGAATAAAAACCTGCTACACTCCATAGACGTAACTGTTATTTTCTTGCCTTGCTTCAATTGATCAAGCCAAAGGGGTATAAACGAACCACGACTTGCAATTACATTACCATAACGAACAGAACTAAAAATAGTTGTTGAGGAATTATAATCATAATTCGTAAATATTCTTTCTGCTATAAATTTTGAAGAACCATAAACATTGACTGGCTGGCATGCTTTGTCGGTTGAAACAAGCACACATTTTTTTACATTGTTTTTCAAGGATGCAATTGCAACGTTTTCAGACCCTAGTACGTTTGTCTTAACGCACTCATCTGGATAAAACTCCATATCATCAATTCTTTTAAGAGCAGCTGCATGGATAACATAATCTGGCCTGTGTAATCTTAACGTAGTGTCTAGTTTGTCTAGATCTCTTACGTCTCCAATAACACGCACAATGCTTTTATCTTGTCCAAAATAAAGTGCTTGCTTGCCCTCGTCGCGACTATAAACAATAATATCCCAGCCAAGATTTTTTATTTTTTTAATTAGGGCACGTCCCAAAGAACCAGTGCCGCCAGTTATTAAAATTTTCATTTTTCCTCTTTAAGTAACACAAATATTGTTTCTACACAATAACACATTAGAGCAAAAAAGTTAATTATTTTATATACTGTAACAATCTTGATGAAGGACAATTTTGATCATTATTAAAATCAGATTGATTTGTTTCAAACATATTGATCTCTAATAGCTGATTGCGTATATTTCCTATCTGTGGATCAATTATCATTGAGTAGAGGTGTTCTGGTACGGAAGAATATGCCTCCAGCATCCTTTGCGTTTTTTCAGCTGTTAGGTCTTGCGTTTTAAAAACAACAACATTAGAACCAACATTTACTAAATCAAAAAACGTACCGGTACCATTAAATAATATATTTAATTTTGCAATTGATGGCAAATAATACAAGCTAGATGGAAAGTTTAAATCTTTGTTTATTACCAGATCTGGTTTTGCTTTTGTATACTCCAGTGGACTAGCCCATCCTTGTTTTGGATATCCTTTTTCTCTATTCTTCCACACCGTCGTATACCCCTCTGATCTAAGGGTTGTTAATAATTCATCAACTAGTTCAGGATATTTTTCAAAATTAGGAGATGATTTTCTTATATGAGTTTCTGATAAAAAACAAACTTTTTTATTTTCAAAATAATCTTCACAAAAAGAATTAAATACTGGCTTGTGTTTTAAAGATTCTAATCGTAAGTTTCCAAAATATTTTGTATCAATGTTAAATTTTTTATACGTCTCAAGATCTTCTTTTCTGCGAACCACGTTTAGATCAATTTTATAGTTTGATTTGTTTAGATCACTTTCTGGGCCCCATGCAAAGTGCACCACTTTTGCAGTACCGGCGGAAGGATACCACAAAGGATATTTGTGATAAGCTCCATGCAAAAAAACAACGTCGGGATTATATTCTTTTAAATCAGAATCAAATTCTATTTTGTGATCCGCTCCATAGTATCGTATATTGGGAATTCTAGAAGTGTTTAGAGCACAGACATCAGAAATAAAATCTAGTATTTTTTGATTGTCATAATAGTAAAATTGTCTTTTTCTATATAATGTGTCAAACACACAAACCCAAACATCATTTCCATGATTAAGAGATTCTATTATTACTGGCAATTGTTCTTGAAAATCTATAATTCCAAAAACGTAAAACGCATGTTTTTTAAAGTGGCTGGCCATATTTATCCTCAATACTTTTCATCATTTTCATGATTACGTCAATTGAGTTTATTTTTTCTTCGATGCGTATATCAAGACATGAATTAAAGTAATCTTTGTAAAAAGCGTCAACATCTCGACTAATTGTTTCGAACGGCTTCCACCATGCATCAAGTTCAAATCTTTCATACCATTGTCTCTTGCTATCAAAAATAAATTCAAAACTACTATAACTATCTAAATCTATTAAACTTATTTTATTATTAGTTAACAACATGTTTGAAGAAACTAAATCAACATACATGCCACCACACTTTAGAGAGGTGGCCAGCAATTCATACATCCATTTAGCGCGGTAATTTTCTTCTATTATTTGATTGAAGTAGTTCCAATCTTGAGAGCCCTGTGGTGAAAATGGGTCTCCTTTCTTACACACATATCCTCTTTGTCCCGAGTTGTCATGGATTAGTGCCACTAGTGCAGAAGCATTGTTTTCGTTATAAAAACCAACATCAAGTGCGTGTTTTGTAACGTCTCCTTGAGTCCAGTTTGGTACCCATACTTTATAAAAAAAATCATTATTTAACAAAACTGTTCTTTCTCGTTTTTTTCTAATAATTGCAGAATATTTTATAACCTCTTGAAGGTGTTTTATATCAATGCTTTCTATGTTCATAGATTTTCTCTTATCGTTTTTGTAAAAAAGTCGACTATTGCTTGAGGTGTCCAAAAATCATTATAATATTGTTTTGCTTTTTTACCCCATTCCTCGTGATTATCTAAAACTTCGTCAAAATCAGATTTCCAACTTGGCGAATTAAAATCAATTTGAGGATAGAATTCCTGCCAAGAGTGTCCTTGGTCGTATGAGGTTTTTCGAAGAACGACACACTTTCCTAAAACACTTTGATCAACCATTCTAGATGTATACTCGCCCATGCCCGGTGGATTCAACACCATCTTACATTCAAAACTTTTGTTGATATACTCTTTATATGGAAGCTTTGAGGACTGAAATAAATTTACGTTGGATTCTTTTAAATTATTAAATACCCGGCGGCGGGTATCTATTTGAAAATGTCCAGTGTTTTCTGGCGACCCTAGTCCAAAATTTTTATAATCTGACCACGCTACTCTAGAATCTGAGCTGTTGGGTTTTGGGTATTCATAATTTGACGTTCCAGCAAAAATTCCGATATCATATGTTTTTTGTGTATCTATCCGTTTTTTTATTAAGTAATCTTTGTTTGGCAGCATGTCGTTGTAAAAATCATCATTAAAGCTCCATTTAAAAAATGGCACAACTTTTCCATTGTTCTGCTCAACCATATTGATAATTTTTTTACTTTTAACCGGAGAGTACGCAGATTTAAAAAACAAAAAAGGTTTTTCATTTGCATCTTCAATAATTCGAATTGCTCTTCCACAGTACTCTTCAATGTCTAAATCTTCATTAACGCCATCAGAAGTATCGATATACACGTTCAAGGGCTCACTATAAAAACACGCAGTTTTTCTAAGCCGCTCACCTCCGATGTGGTTGACCATTCCTGTCTCAATTAATTCACTATTAATATACTTAAGTCGTTTTCCACTATAGTGTGCTAAGAATTTTACGCTCATTTTAGTCTCCCTTCTCTATTCGATAACTGTCACTATCAAAATGTTGTGTAGAAAACTCAAAAAGTTCTGTGTCTTCTAACGCTTGCATTTGGTGTCTTAAGCCTCTGTACACATGAAAGTTGTCACCTTTTCGAAGAATAGCTGTTTGAGCCTTGCTAATATCATCACCTTCTGAAAACAGAACTAAAATCTTTCCTGATTGAATGTAAAAAACTTCGTCTTTAAGTTTATGGTAGTGCCAGGAGCATTTTTTTCCTTTGACAAAATAAAGAAGTTTTCCACAGTACTCATCACAATTTACAATCCATTTTTCAAAGCCCCACCCTTTGGGGACAAATTTAATTTCTAAAGAAGTCTTCATCTTTAATTCCTTTATCATCAACATAGACATCGCCTGCGGGTTTGCCAAGCATTAGTCTATGGTACTTTACACCCCACGAATCTAGCTGGTTCATTGTAAACAAATAAAACTCTCGGAAAGCAGGAGGAGCAGAGTTTTGATATCTTCCCATTCCGCGCGCGGTATAATATATAATTTCATGCCCTTCATCATACAAGCTGTTTATTTTTTGTATTCTTTTGTGTTTGGGCTTAGCGTCCCTATACGTTCCATCTTTTGTCTTGGTACATATCGTACCGTCAATATCTACTACATATGTCACGCAACGTCTCCTTTTTGAATAGCATAGGTGCCAAATTTTTTTACAGAAATAGACGCACACTTGTTAGCAAACTTTATAGATTCTGATATGTTTCTATCTAGCAAATAAGAGTAAACCAATCCAGCAAAAAAAGTGTCTCCAGCACCACAAACATCAAAAACTTCAACTTTTTCAGTAGGATATGTTAAATTTTGCCCTTTGTGGATTGCTCCGCGAGGTCCTAAAGTAACAATTAAATCTCCTCCAAAATCTTGAAATCTTTTTATTTTTTTAAATTCGTGCTCATTAATTTTTATTATCGCACCATTGTAACAAGAAAGGTTTGTCTTTTTTGTATCAACAAAAAGTGGTTGCCCTGACGCTAAAGTTTTTTCTGAAATATATTTTGCAACCTGATGAGATACGTAGCCTTTGTCATAATCAGATATAACGACACAGCAATATTCTTGATAATTGATTTGAGAAGCTTCTTCCATCGTCATTGGTGTTAATTTTTTCTCCTCACCTATATCAACTCTTAACATGTGTTGTTTTGTATTGTTTTCAACATAACGTTTTTTTATAATCTTTTCTTTATTTGTGCGTATGTCGATTGTTCCTTCAAAAAAATTACTTAAATTCTTTTCTACATTTAAAACCATGCCCGGGCGAACCTCTTCTTTTACTATTCGCAATACGGGCACTGGAGCTTCTGGAGATATTCTTTCGCACTTACCAAAACTGTAAACGTCATGACACGAATCACCTATCAGTAATATTTTTGATAATTTTTGTTGTTGAATATCCATCAATGTACTCATAAATTTTCACATCACAAAGGTCATGACCAACTACTTCGTGTTTTTTATAGTCTCCGCCTTTAACAATAATGTCTGGTTTTATTTTTTTGATTAGTTTATAAGGAGTTTCTTCATGAAATATATGTACTTCATCTACAAACCTAAGACACTTTAACATAAATTGTCTATTATTTTCATTGTTTATTGGTCTTTCTGTGCCTTTAAGTTTTCTAACACTAGAATCACTGTTTAAGCCAACTATCACATATGCTTCATCTGAAAGCCCCTTGCAATACTTAAGAAGCTCTAAGTGTCCTCTATGCAGTATATCAAAACAACCATTTGTAAAAATTTTCATTGTTTGAGGTCTTCTAGTAAAAGAGCAGAGACTTCTTTATAATCATGATTTTTAGCATCCTCTTTGCAAATTTCACACTCAACTCGCATACCGCATGGGCCATGGCTAGCAATATTTAAATTAATATTTTGTGGATATGCAACCATTTTTTCTTTTTGGTAGCCTGTTATAACAACTAAAGACTTTGTATCAACACATGTTGCTGCATGTACTAAGCCGCCCTCTGTGCTAACAAAAAGTTCTGCATGTTCCATTAGTTTGGCTGCTGTTCTAAAAGTTGTTTTTCCCACTAAGTTTATAACGTTATCTAACACTTGGCTTCCGGGTGCACCAATCTGCACCACCTGAACGTCCTGTTTGATATCATCAACAATCGACTGCCACTTGTCAAACGGGTAAGCCCTGTTAACAGTATAGGACATCTTTGAGTGCGGCTCAATAATCAAGTATTTTTTTAATCCGTAATAATCGATTATAGTTTCAACTGTTTTTTCTTCTCTTTCGTCAAAGTAAAGCTCACACTTCAAATCAGGATTTTCAATTCCGTAATGAGCACACGTTGTTTTTATGATGTGATCATGATCTCTGTGCTTAACTTTGAGTGGCGTCTCATCATAACAATAGTGAACATCTTTGTTGTTCAAGCACATGAGTTCGATTTTTGTGTCGTGTGGATCAACGTGTGGATTAAAAAAATAAGGATTGTTTCTAAAAACTTCGCCGCCAACATAAACATGATTGCTGTTTATCTTTTTGTGTGCGAACACTTTTTCAACGCCAGAATTTTTAACAATCTCGCGCGCCACAGCTGTCCACATTAAATGACCACCTAAACCCATGATATCCTCGTATTAATTACGTATTAGCTTTTGCAACATTTTAACGTTTTCTTGAGCTTGTTCGTTTTTAATATCACGAGTTAAGCCGTTATTTCCCTCAAATTCTCTGTGATGATAAATCATAGCTTTTGGATTAAACTGATAGCCGTACCCTTGGTATACTAGCCTTCGAATAAACTCTTGGCCTGTTCCACCATAACCCTCCAACCTTTCATTAAACATACCGCAACCAACCCAATCTTGTCGCATCATACAACAGTTGTTTTCAACGATCAAAGTTCTAAATGAAGTAGGAGTGCAAGAACCATAAAGCATTTCAATTCTTTGCATCTTTGCATGTAGGCTGTCTTCTGGATCGTGAGAGTTACGATACCCACCGGTTAAAACACGAGGTTTTACAGTTTTCTTGTGCTCTGCTACAAAGTCAGGGACAGGAAAGCTATCATCGTCTAATATTACAACGGCGTCGCCGGTAGACTCAACAATCCCCATATTCCTAGCTTTTCCTAGACAATATTTATTGGTTTCTCCGGTGTCGATCCACCTCAAGCCAAAATCACTTTCATAGGAACTTAACATCTCTACGGTATTGTCAGTAGATCCATCAATTGCAACAACAACTTCAAAATCTTTATCTGTTTGTTCTTTAAATTTATCTAAATTTTGTTTTAGTACTTCGCACCTATTATACGTTGTAATTACTACTGAAAGTTTCATGTTGATCTCCGTTTATCTAAAGTACGTTTGTGCTAGTGGACGAACAGTGGCAATACGTTTTTCAACCGTCTCTCTTCCATAATCAGACTTAAGATGTAAAATCCGAGTATTTTCTTGCGGTGATTCGTTTTCAAAAGAAAAGTAAGACACCAGTTCTTCAGGAATATCGCCAACATCAAAAACTCCACTTTCTACCAATCTAGATAAAGCAGGGCTTTCTTTGTGTTTTTCTTCTCCATTGTTTATTTCTTTAATCCATGAGTTCATGAATTCTGCTGATTTTTCAACATTATTGACAACAAAAAACGAACCGATATGACTTGAAAAGCCAGCGCGCTGATTTTGCCTTTTGCATGCTTGAAAATCTTTTGATGGATCAACTAGATCAAAGAAATCAGATATGAATACAGAATCTGAATCTATCATGATAGTTGGAGTGCTTGTCGACTTTAGTGTCTCTAGTAAAAACTTTGTTTTTGAGTAAACATTATCACACCAATCTTTGTCGTGCATTTCTCTGTGTGATGTTTTAAACTCTGTAGCGTGAATTACCACTTTTGGAAAGAAAGAAAGATAAAGCTTATCTTCTCTTGTTAGTCCAGTGTCAAAAACAAATATCTGATCAATATTTTCATAATCAACATGATCAAATAAAGAATTCATAAAAAGTACACCAAAGGGCATATAATCATGATTTAAGACAGTCATAATATTATATTTACAGCCATGTTTCATTGGGCACCTCACACTCCTTAAAGAAACTCTCGAACATTTTAAAAGCATCTTTTCTAATTTTTTTTAACGCATTAGCTAGTTTCTTGCCCTCTAACGAATACCACTCCTCATGTGCAACACCAATCAGGTTCTTCTGAGAAATGAGTTTTACACCTAATAACTTAGCCTCTACGGCGATTCTAGGAGTTGGCTCAGGATGACCGGCCATGTATACGAGATTTTCGTACTGACTCATCAATTTTAAAAATTCATCATTCGAATCAGATTTAATCAGATCGTAATCATAATTATTCTTTTCACAAAACGCTATAGCGTCTGCAGTTCTTTTTCTAGGATCGGCAGAGTCAATAATGGCGTATTTTTTTGTTTTTTTGTTTTTGGAAAGAGATAGTAGATAATCAATCTTTTCATCAGAAAACAAGCTACATGTTATATTAACGATATTTTTTAAATCTGGAATGTTTTTTTCATAGATCTCTCTGTGCAGGTTACTCAAGCAGACTAATTTTTTAGCACCCTTGTAGAAATTAATATTAATTTTTTGATTTTCTGGAACTATAAAATCCGGATACCATATTGGATTTCTGCTTTTTGCAAATTTGTAATCATGCTCATAGATAAAATATGTACAGCTATCATAAAGAAAAGCTTTAGAAACCGCAGACAAACCAGCAAAATTACTAACAACAAAAATGCTGTCTTGATTTTCTAATAAAAATGAAGGTGTTACGTTGTGAGAATTAATCTTTCCTTTTAGCCAATCTTTTGATTTAAAAAACTTAATTAAATTGCCATCATTTATCTCTGCGCCGCCAACATGTTGATCTTCAAATACATCTGAAATGAAAATTATTTTCATAATATTTCCATTTCATTTATTTTACTAGACCACTTTTGTGCTTCAGGCGAAGGCTTATATATGGAGTCTGAAAACTGTTCATAAAGTTTTTCTGCCTTAAACTCTTTTAAGATCCATTTTTGAAGCTGTTTTGCTTGAGATTTAAATCGCCCATAATCTTTGTGGACTTCGCGGAGCCTCATCTTATACGAACCCTGATCTGCAAATGCCCACATAGAATCTTCTACAAGAACGCCAGGCCATACTACTTCTTTTTGAACCGGTGCTAAGCTATAGTTTACCTTTGCAAACATCGACTTGTTTTTTGCCTTGCCGTTTTTTTGTTTTATTGGTTTATATAGAAAATCTAAATGACCGCTCCAGTTTGTAGCAATAATTGGAAGAGCATTGTATGCAGCTTCAAAAATTGGCAACCCGTATCCTTCGCCGTGTGCAAGAGAAATCATAGCATTGATTTTAGGATGAGTATATAAACCAGTCATTTCCTCATCGCTCATGTTACCGTGAATTAAGTATACCTTGCATTTTCTATTTTTGTATTGCGGTCGCCGTAGAACCCTCTTGAGACTTGTTTTAGTCCAGTTTTTATCCATAACAGAGTTTCGCATGGTGTTAACTTTCAGCACCAAACCAACCTCTTGGTCAATAAACTCTTCCATAAACCAACTAATTGTGTTCTCAATATTTTTTCTAGGACCCCACTGTGCGACAGCTAAAAAGTTAAAATCGGTATCAATAAAATCTAAATCGATTTTTTCTGCTTTGTGTTCGCGTACTGGATAGTTTACAACATCAATTGGGGTTTGACACCTCATCCCTTCAATAGGTTGGCCTGTTTGTTGATTGAAACCGCTAAACACAGTGCTTTCAAAAACATTCTTAGAGTGGTTTGAAACAACAATAATTTTATCCATAATAGAAGATTTAGCTAGCCACTCTGGCGCGACCTTCGTGGTTTCAATTCCAGCTGTGTATCCAATATTAATTGGAGCTAACTGTTCCCACTCGTTAGGAATGGTAACCTGTAACGACATATCAAAATGACCACCTGACTGAGCATAAACATTTGTTTTGTGCAACAAATCATCGATCCATTTTCTTTCTTCGGTATCATCAGCAACCCAACCGGTTTTTCCCCAATTGGTTGCAATTAAAAATATATCAAATCTATCTTTATAAGCCTTTAAAGACCTAAGAGCAAATCTTGTCTGCTCGCCATAACCAGAACGCGACAGAGCCGGTCCTCTAACTAATATCTTTTTGACGGTGTTCATCGTACCTCCTGACCTGTCCAAGCTTTATATTTCTTTCTAGTGTCCCAAGAACCATGCTCTTCGTGAATTTTTGTCATTAAGTCAACCCACTGTTTTCCATATTGGTCAAAGTTGTAGTTCTGAAGAACATGATTTCTTCCTTTTGCACCAAGCTCTCCTCTCTCTTCTTTAGACATATTATAGATTTTTTCTAGAGCGTTAATAAAATCGTCTTTATTGCATCTGTCTTCATAAATCCATGGAATGTCTTGAGAGCCAATAACTGCTTTTGAAGATGGCTCAATACCAACACCAAACCACTCTTCACCATCTGTAACTTGCTCTTGCAGTCCACCTGTCATGTTGACAATAATAGGTGTTTCACATGCAAGTGATTCTAATGTTGCTAAGCCAAATCCTTCAGCATCTGCAATATTTACAGTAACATCTGCCATATTGTACATCATAGACAGATGTTCGGGCGGTACCTTCATTGTTGAGAAAATAACCTCTCGATTTTTCAAACCAAGTTCTTTAATAATTGCTTCTAGATCTTGACCGTGCTGATCTCTAACATCAGTATGCATAATTAAAACAGCATTATCTTTGCCAACTCGATCGAGAAACTCTTTGAACCAAAAAATTAAAGTTCCACTTTGTTTTCTACGAGCGTTTCTGTTGTTCCAAAAAACAACAAACTTATCTTCGTTATCATCAGGCTTTAAAACATGGTTACGCTTCATTTCCATAACCTCTTCTGCTTTAAACCCTTCGTGCTTTTTAAAAATATCAGTATTGACGCTGTGTGGAATCCTACACTGTTCAACAGATTCTGAAGCTACATTTTTAACAATGTCCTCTGTTAGCTTTGAAATAGCAACAACATGATCGTTGGAATCATAAAAGACCCTATTAAATTTTGGATATGGTTTGTTGTCCCATACATGATAATAGACCATTGGAACATGGGGTCTAATCTCGTCTTCCATTTCCCATAACCATCCCCAAAATCTAGGATCTGTCATAAACCATAATATATCTGGTTTTTCATTTCTAAGCATAGAGCGTACAATGTCTGGTGTGCCGTAACCATCGACAGGCCAAACAATTAAATCATCGCCCCATTCTTCGGTTTTGACTGGATCGTAGTTTTCATGCTTCATTGCGCCGCCAAGACAACGAAAAGAAAACTTTCCAGTCTTTAACAGTGCATCAATCATATATTTAGTTTGTGTACCGACGCCAGATGGTGAAAATGGATGGTCACTAATACACAATACTTTTATCTTCTTATCGCTCACAGATTTACCTCGCTTTATGTACAGTGTGCTGTTTTATAAAAATTACATCTTTGACAAGATGTTTTGTTTTTAATATAATTTTTATTTTTTACATTATAAACCACTTTTTCTAAAAAGTTAAGAGCATTTTCAGTTTTTCTTTTTCCACTGGTGACTCGAAATATCTCAATCTTATTTTTCTTAGCAGTTCTTTTTAATAAAGCGAAGTGTGTCTCAATACTGTCTGGGTTGATATCATGTTTAGCAGCAAAAAAATGCTTATAGTAAGTTAACTGATAGGTTGTCATAGGGCTGTTTTTTCTTTTTTGATTCCACCCCCATGAACATGTTTTCCAATCTATAACATGATATTTACCATCAGAAGTCTTTAGTACTAAATCAATAAACCCTTTGAATTTTTTATCAAAATTATGGAGAGTTTCATAAAGCTCCTCTTCTACAGAAATAACTTCAAAATCTCCAAACTCTTCTTTTAGTGCTGGAGTTATCAGCGGCACCAAGTCTTTTCCTTGGGATCTCATATCTGAAACGAGTTTTTTATTTAAATTTTCTTTAACGTTGCTTGGGAGCGAAGTAAGCTCTTCTAAAAATTTTTCTTCAAAAAGAGTATCTTTGTCATTTTTTGGATTAGCAACTTTTACTTCACAAACATGATGAAGTGCTGACCCAAAAGCAGTATATTCATTACCCTCAAAGCCAGATAATCTATCAATATAAACTAGCTTGTGATAAAAAGCACATTTGTCCCAATCTTTTATTTCAGAAAAAGATATATGTTTCCTAGGCGGCACCATTACCTCGCTCTGGGTTCTTGACTGTTGTTTTAGCACGTGCTGGTTTGTGTACTGAAGCCTTCGAAGGTTTCTTTTTAGGGGCCGCAGCTGCGGTTTTCTTAGGCACTGAAGCTTTTTTAGGCAGCGGCACTAAAGAAATTGTCCAAGTATGACTTAACAAATTTGGATTCTCATTCGAGACCTTGCCGGTTCCAGAAAGTTTTAAAACTTTACGCTTGTTTGTTTCTGCCCACTCTTCAGCTTTTAAAATAGCTTGGTTGTTCGTGAATCTTTCAATAGTCTGCGATGCTTTTGTTCGCAAATCAGTACTAGCTGTTACTAGCAAAATATTTTCTTCTTGTAGTTTTACTTCAACTTTCATATGTTGTCTCCCATTGTGTGTAGGTTGTTAATAGCCTGATATAAATAGTAGCTTATTGTTCTTAAATAATTTCTATCACCCAAATAATACTCTTCAAATCCATTTGCAAAATATTCATTTAAAGAAGTCGCACCATAAGCAGATGCAAATAGTCCATTAACCAAATTATTTAGTAATGCATAACCAACGTCTTTATAGAAAAACTTGTCTATGTCATCATCAAAAAGAGGATTATCAAAATTATAATACGACGTATCATACCCTTCTTGATTTAAGATTTTTTCTAGAGTGTTTCTCTTGGCTAAAAACTCTCTTTCTATTTCTCCATCTCCGTATATTTCATAACCATACAAAGATTCTAATGAGTGTGCTATTTCATGAACTATATCATCTACAATGTCCATGTTATCGTCTTGAGCGTTTGTCAAGAATATAGCACCGTCTTTGTATGCAGCATTGCGTCCGGATACTGTTAACTCATCAAAATCACCAACGTAAATTGCATCAAAACCATACATCATGCTATTAGGAATTTTTTTCTGTATAAAATCAAAAACTTTATCTAGATTGATATTTTCTGGTAGATCGTCCTTTACAAAGAGTTCTTTGTTTCCAAGCACCATGCGGTAGTTTTTTTGCTGACTAGAACTTTTGATTGCCTCAACTATATTTTCTCTAGAAGCATTGACCATCGTTAGCAAGCCTCTACATCGCTTGAATCCGCAGAAGAAAACACTTCAGCTGTGTTTTCTGCTTTTTCATGTGCACGAACTGCAGAATCAGCGTCAATTAAGGCTTGCTGGTAGCCTCGAAGCCAGTTTTCTTCAGCCATTGCTAAAACAAATTCTGGAAATTCTTTGCTCATAATATCAACGATTAATTCTACTGTTACTAGTCCATCTTTAGGATTTGTTTTTTCTCCTACATATTCAACTAGCATATTCTTTAAATCGTTTTCGGGTTCTACAACTTGAGACAGCGTAGGGTTTTCATCTTGTAATGACATTTTTTTCTCCTCATTGGATTATAATATAATAACCAATATAGCACATGTAAACATATATTTACAATACTTTTGCTGCCAAAGTAGCAATCTTAGATCTTTCACCTTTAGTTAGTGTTACGTGGCCGGTCAGGTTATATGGCTTTAGTTTTTCTATAGCATACGACAAACCATTAGAAGTGGCGTCTAAATATACATTATCAATTTGTTCAATATCTCCTGTTAAAATAATTTTTGCCCCTTCGCCGGCCCGGGTTATAATTGTTTTTAATTCGTGTTGAGATAAATTTTGTGCCTCATCAACAATAATAAATGCATTAGCTATAGATCTTCCCCTTATATAAGTCAAAGCTTCAACATCAATTGAGCCTCTTTCGTACAAGTGTTCAATATTGCTTTTATTGCCGTCCATTAAAAATTCTAAATTATCGTGTATTGGCATTAGCCATGGTTTCATTTTTTCTTCTAGCGTACCAGGAAGAAAACCTATATCTTTTCCCATAGGCTGGACCGGTCTAGATATAACAACTTTTGAATATATATTTTTTTCTACAACTTGTTCTAGCCCAGCGGCTATGGCAAGTAAGGTTTTGCCAGATCCAGCGCGGCCAATTATTGTTACAACTGATATGTCAGGATTCATGAGCACGTCTAAAGCAAATTGCTGCTCTTTGTTCCTTGGCTTAAGCCCCCACACTCCTTGATGATAATCCGCTACTTTTGATAGTGGTCTGCTGTATTCTAAAAATTTTGCTAAGGCGCTTTTCTTTTCATTTTGATTTGAAACCAACATTACAAATTGATTTGGATATAAAGAAACATCGTCTTCTTCAATAAATATGTCTTCACCATTGTAGAACTGATCAATTATTTGATCATCTACAAGATGTTTTGCTAATCCCATGTAAAGTTCACGTGTGTCTCGTACGACTTGTTGCACTGCTATATCTTGCGAGGGTATTTCTAGCGCATCACATTTAACTCGCATGTTAATATCGCGAGAAACAACAAAAACTTTTCTAGGAGCAGTTTGTCTTTTAATTGTCAAAGCTGTTCCTATAATTTGATTATCCGGATCTTTTCTATCTAAATCCTCTGGTAAATCAGACGCGTCAAAACCACGTATTAAAAGAATTCCTTTTCCACGAGCTATTCTAACTCCAGAATGAAGCGATCCTTTTTCGCGAAAACTGTCTAATGCGCGTATTATAGATCTAGCATTAACACCTACACCATCTTGTCTTTTTTTGTGATTATCGATTTCTTCTAAGACTTTTAGTGGTATTACAATATCGTTGCGCCCGTAAGAATATAAAACATTTGAGTCACTTAGAATAGCGCTAGTATCGAGAACATAAGTTTTTTTCATAAAAACACCTTTTATATTATAAATAGGACAAACCTCTAATATTTACTTATAGAACCAACCCAGGAGAACGAATGAATGAAAAAAATTATCAACATATTATTAATCTTGGTCATGGCGCTTTTTTCTGGGTCATGTCACAGTATTGTTAAAAAAGATTATACCTCTTTTATAAACGCTAAAAAATCTTTTGTTAAGATCGATGTTTATTTAATATTATCTGTAGCTACTAGTGAAAGCAAAGAAGGAGACAGACTTGTATCTAACGTAACCGCTTCTGGCGCTATAGTTAGCTATATGAGACAAAAGCATATTTTAACCGCTGCACATGTTTGTGATCATAAAGATTTTTTAGAATATGCCTCTGAAACGCTGCCAGGCTCTTCGGCGAAGATAGAAATTTCTGCTGTCAATCTTGAGGGCAAAAAACATGACGCTTATATTGTCAAACTTGATCACGACAATGATCTTTGTTTGTTAAAAACAGAAGGCATTGACGGTCCAGCGTTAAAATTAAGCCCAACTGAGCCAGAAGTTGGTGAAAAATTATATAATTTTGCGGCACCGGTTGGTTTTTTTAAGCCTCCAACAATGCCTATTTTAGAAGGTAGATATTCAGGTTTAGCATATGATGATACGGTTGCTATCTACACAATACCAGCTATTGGTGGATCCTCTGGTTCACCCGTAGTTAATCACAAAGGTGAGTTAGTTGGAACAATTTATGCTGTTCATAAAGACTTTGAACATATCGCTTTGGGTCCACCATATAAAGAATTAAAAAAATTTCTTGATGATCCTGTAGTAAGCCTAGACGTGAGAATTATTAAATCAATTTTCAACAATTTAAAAGAACAGTGGAATAACATAGAATAAAAAAACCCGCTTATAGGTGCGGGCTTAGGACCTTATAGAACGTTCTTCTTAGCGACAAAGTAGCCAACAACTAGGCCGACTACAGTGCCAAGAACGGTAGATAATACACAT
>CEUO01016086.1_pt1 | contig 21089 bp, 16 predicted proteins | sample 531391 | NCBI WGS metagenome assembly CEUO01 (sample SAMEA2622799, study PRJEB7988) | marine metagenome | isolation source: saline water (ENVO:00002010), including
CTTTTTATTTATAAATATAAAAAAGTATTTCAACTGGATATGGCTGCCCAAGTATTAAGTGGATCAGGTAATGTTACTTTTACTAACACTACAGGACAAAATGTAAGAATAGTTATCAATTATGTAAACATATTAACTGGTGCAGGTGATGGAACTATGACCTTCCAAGGTGTAACAGTAAACCTGAAAGCAGGAACTAGTTATGGTAAAACTTTAGCATTGGCAGATAATTTTGGTGGAGGAACTGGTGTAAGTGCAACTCAAATCATGTCTGCTCAAACAGGAGGAGGTTCTTCAAGAACAGCAGTCCCATTAGAAATTGCTATTGCTGCAGGTGAAACCTTCTCCATAACGCACACTGACTCCACGCGTATTGATGGGTTTAATTGTATTATAATTCCAGAGGCAGGATAACCCTAGAAAGATCCAGGGAATCCTTTAGTTGTGAATGGATATGGTGATGCACTATCAACATTAAAGTTTAAACTATTACCAGAGTCACTGTAGGTAACAGTAATACCTGTTTGAATACCTGCGCTTATTGCAGTATCAATGGCATCCTGTGCTCTCTCATCTGTAAAGTAAAGATTATTACTTCCCTCTGATAATCCATCAGTGTTTGTGAGAGCAAGTCCAACTATGCTGCTTGCAGAAATCCAATCTAGAACTCCACTACCAGTAGTAAGAAGAACATCACTTGATACACCTGATCTGTTTGGTAGAGTTAATGTATAAGATGCTGTTAGAGTAGGTGCTTTTATTGCACTATAGTATGTTCTAGTAGACTCATATAATCTATTCTCACCAGTAATTGCAGCGTTACCAAGAACATCAAATGGTGCTATGGCTTCAAGTGTATTGATACCCACATTACCACTAACATCAATAATAACTGGATTTGTATCACCAGTAACTGTTCCACTATCAACTCTTACAATATTACCACTACCACTAGTGGATTTAAGTCTCAATGCCTCTCCACTTGATGTAACAACTTCAAGTTTTGCACTTGCTGTGGTTCCAACACCAACCTTTCCAGAAACTTCAAGAGCATTACCACCACCAGATTGAGTTATCTTAGTTAAACTATCAGTTGTTTCTCCTGATATTGCAACATTAGTTCCATTATATGTGAATCCAGATCCACCACCAAAGAATCCAGCATTGTTGTACTGAACTGAGAATGTTGGTCCTTGTGGAGATGTTGTACCTGCACCAGCACCTTGATTTGCTGTGAGCAAAATAGTTGCTATACCAGTTAAAGTGTCAAATTCACCACCTATTGTTAGACCAGTTCCAACAAAATTAATTTGAGTTCCAATACCTAGAAGATTATTCTGACCTGATATTGATCCTGTTGAAATTGCAACTCTAGGATTAGCATCAAATGTGAATGTTGCTATTCCAACTCCAGCATTAAACTCATTGGTAACAGTAATACCTGCACCAACTATATCAATTTGAGTGGCAAGTCCTACATAATCACCACCACTAGAAATACCAATATTGGTATCTGGTTCTTCTCCATCTAATCCAATTCTACCAAATCTCTCCCATCTATTATTGGATGTGTAGATCCAACCAAGTAAACCACCACTAGCAGCATTACCATCATAAACTACATCACCAACATTACCTGATAATGAGGGTGTAGATATTCCAACAGTGTATTTTCTAGACACATCTCTATCACCTTGTAAGAATAGTGATGTTGCCTCAATACCTTTTGTTGATGTTGATGTTAGTTTATTGTTTAAAACAATAGGACCATCAAACTTAGATATAATATTACCATCTGATCCACCCTCAACAATAAGAGAACGTTTGACTGTTGCCTCTAATGGATCAATGACATCAAATCCAACATTTACTCCACCACCTACACCTAAGTCCTCACCTGTAACAGTAGGGATAGGTGCATCAAATATTTCATCCTTTCCTGTAGAGGAGTTAACTTTTCTATTACCAATGAAGAAGTCTCCATCTTGGTTCATGGAGGTAAAGACTGCACTACCACCAGAAGATTTAATAGATTGTGCTAGTAACTCCTCTTGTGGTTCTAAGTTTCTATCCTGTTTAGTTGGGAATGATGTAGAATAGTTACCTGGTCCATATCCAAGATATTCAAAAGTATGAGCAGCAGAACGAATAATAGAGTTTCTTCTAAGTTCAATTGGTCTTGGGAATACTCTCTTAATTACAACACCTGAGTCATGTGCTGCATTTGTAGTTCCCAATAATCCTCTAAACACAGTTACTGCATCAGCAGTGACATTTGATTTAATTCTTACTAACTCATCTCCTATTGACAAGAAATCACCAACATTAAAATCAAAATTAGTTGCATTTTGAATGCTAATTGTTGTTGCAGTTGTGCTTGTGGAACTGTTAGTTACAGTTGTAATACCTGCATATTGAGTAGTTAATCTTCCAGAAGTTGCCTCTGTTGACCTTGCAATATTACCACCTCTAGCAGTGTATCCTAATGGATATACCTGTAGATTACCTGCAACAGAGGGTGCAAAAGTGCTAACACCCACATCAGCAACAAATGATGTGGTGGTTCCTACTTGTTTAATAACAAAACTACCATTTAATACATTATCATTTGCACCACCCAATGTTATCTTTTCATTTACCTCTAAACCATGAACCTCAACTGTGCTGATTGTTGCTAATCCAACTATTCTATCATAATTAATATCAAATACATTTAATGATCTACCAGTGAGAACCACATTTCCAGTCCCAGAGTCAGTTGCACCCACTCCAGATGTTGTTGATCTGGAGACTGTGGCTGCAGATGAAACTGTTACCTCTTTATCATTTCCTGTAGATATTGACTCAATCTTATATACAGTGTTGTAATCAGAGTTTGCCTCTGGTGTTATGCCTGTTATTTTTAATGCATCACCAACATTGCTGTATATTTCATTTACAGTTAAAACTGCACCAGTATTTCCTGTGGTTCCAGCAACTCCAGATAGTGCCAAAGTATTACCAACACCAAATGCACTACCACCATCAATTATCTTAACTGATGTAACAGCGTTACTCTCAACAGTAACCCTTGCTGTTGCATTTTTACCAACTGTTGATGCACCAAATCCTACTAATCTTACATTATAATAGTTTCCATCAATATAATTAGATCCTGTGCTGGTGATACCAAGTTTAGTAACTCTATTCAAACCATGATCAATATCAGTGAATAGTGTATGGGTTGTTCCTGCTGCTCCAGTGGATACAATATCAGTTAATCCAAATCCTACACCTACATCAATCTCCCTATTGTCAAGTGTTTCTCTAGTAAGTGATTTTTGCTGTTCATTAATAGCAACTTGTCCAATAGTTTGAGGAACAGCAAAACATTTAGATGCTGCAGGATCAGATGCTGGATTGTCTCTATTTGTTTGTGGATACAAACTTTGAATGGGTTGAGAATAACTAGATCCTGTGTATGGTGTAATAGTAGGGTTATTACTTGCATTAACTAAGAGTAAATGATATATACCATCTTGCTTTCCAGAAATGTATTCCTGTATCTCATCACTTTGGTATATGTAGTAGTTACCAGGTGTTTTCTTTGGTCTGAAATGTGGTAATGATGTTGTTCTATCTGAGGTATTGTTAGTAAAGGTGCCAGGATCATCAGTTAAGGCAAATGTAAATTGTCTAGAACTTGTAATTCCAGTAACACTAAATGTTCCATTAAATGCAGATTTTGCAATACCTGTTGTGTTGTTTGAACTAGTTACATTCAATACCTCTACAGTTGATCCAGTCCTTAAATTATGTGGTATTTCTGTCACAACTGTGGCAACACTACCTGTCCATGATGCATCTGCTATGTATCTTGGATTTCTTAATTCTGTAGAATTATCTAGAGTTACATTATTTGGATTATACAAGTATGCTACTTCACCATCTGTAGATCCAATTGAAGCGTTTGACTCCTGAATCACATAACCTTCAATAGGAGGTCTTGCTTCTAGTGAAGATGCTGATGGTAAAACAAATCTAGCACGATATATGGTATCATCTAAACTTCTGTTTTCTGATTTACGATTTATAAATGTTCTTGCTGTTGCATCTCCTAATGCAGTTGATCCCAATCCAACAATTGTAGTATATAAGGTATCCTCTGTTGATCCTGTTGCAACATTAACATACCAATGAGTTGTATCAGTATCATATTGAACTGGATGCCCAATATCACCTGCTTTCTTATCAGAAACTCTACTTACAATACTAAGCAAACCACCATTACTGTTAACTGTGACTGCTTCATCACCAAATGCATCATTTAAAGTTTTTGCTATTTTAATCTGATCAGCATCAGCAATACCTGTTCCTGAGGTAATTGCATGATATACAGTATTATGAATTAATCCATCAGGCAAGTGACCATTTTCACTAACCACTCTAATTGTTTCACCATTAATAAAGTTGTGATCTGATGTAAGGGTAAATACATTACTTGACACACTGTTTACACCAACAGCAGAATTACCAACCAAGAATTTCTTCTCTGCAGATACCTCATTTGAGGTAAACTGCGTGTTTGGCATAATAATTCTTGCTGAATGTGTTGTAGTGATTCCAGACTTGGAAATCAACACATTTAACTTATCATTCTCTCTGGCACCAATTCTGTAACCATCAATAACTGAATCTGGTGGTGCTGCAGAGTTAGTTTCATTATAGAGATATAGTTTATTGGTTGCACCAATACCAACTATCTTTTTAACATCTAAGGCAAGAAATTCTGTTCCTGTCTCTGGATTATCATTTACTTTTGGTGGGATTATATGACTAATATATCCAACATCATCTCTTGTAAATGCATCTCTCCTGAATCCATCAGATGTAAATGCATTAGCACCAAAGTTAGAGTTAGAATTGGTGATTGTTAATTCACCACCACTTGCAGTGGTAAAATGATTTGCATACCCAATAGCAAAACAAGATACTGCCTGTACAATAGAATTATTTGTAACTTTTATATGGAAGTTTGCATAATCTGGTTTATATCTCGCTCTTGAATCAGATTCAAGGTTACTATTACCTGTTGCAGTTTTATCTTCATATGTTCCTGATGTTGCGTTATATTTTACAAATGCATTATTGTCTTTTTGTAGTCCAATACCTGTAAACTGAGCAAGAACCATGGATTGGAATCCTGTGGCATTATCACCATTAGCCAAAAGACCACACATTCCAAACACTGATCTTAATGAGATATTGAAAATATATGGTGATGCTGATGTAACAGTATCTACAGTGACATTTGCAGTTGCACTAGCAATTGTTGGAAGTGCATCATCTGGAGCACTTTGCACCTTATATTGTATATTTGTAGAATCTACCTTATTAGAGACAACATGCTGACCATCATATCCTGTTCCAACATTATTAATTCTAATTGGAGTGTCCACATCAAATGCAGAGGCACCTGTGGCAGAATCTAAAGTTACAGTGATAATAGTAGAAGTTGTAGATCCATCACCTGCTTTAATACTGCTTATTCCAACTTCTTGACCTTTTGATCCAACAATTCTAAATTCATCAATTTTTGGTTGTATGTCTAATCCACTAGATGGCCAATCTGGTTCAATTTCACGTCCTGAGGATGGACCATATGCTAAACCAACTTTAGCATAATACATGTCAAGATCAGTTCTAGCAAATTCACCATCAGTGCCACTAATAAAGTCATCATCAATATCTACATTATTAACTCCATCAGCAAATTCAAAACAAGTTAGTTTATTGTGAGAAAAATTAGGTACAAAACTATTTGAAGTATAATCTTTAAAACACAATCCATTGGGATCTGCATCTAAAATGGTAAATTGCCAAAAATAACATGCACCAGTTACCTTAAAAACACAAGATCTACCAATACTGGCATTTTCAGGGTTTGGAACATATTTTGGTCTAATTCTTGTTTTTCTTAAATCTAATCCTACTATAGATGTTCCTCTAGGAACAATAACACCACCATAGACACTATTTAACTTATAAAGTTCATTATCTGCAGAAGTAAGATCATAATTGGTGGTCAAATCCCATGATCCAAAGTCACTAGATGTCTCTCCACTTCTCAACCTATAATTATTAGATCCTATTGGTATCCATCCTGGTCTATTGTCTACTATGTGTTCACCAGGATATAATACTATAGTGGTCTTAGCAAATCTATCATTATCAAGTCCTTTTTGATATGAAAATCTAGATGCCTCTACTAATGCTCTTTGAATAGTCTTAAAAGGTCTAGTAAGAGAGTTACCTTGATTCTCTATGCTATCAGTAGCATCAAGACTGCCAGGATCAACGTAAATTACGCTACCACGAACTGATTTTAGAAAATTATCTAATCTGGAAAGACCCATTTTATTAATGCTTATAGCCGTTAGGATTATTTATCATCCAATATATATTCATATCAAAAAAGTAATAGGGCAATTTTTGCCCAGAATTTTTTTTGCCCCTTTTTTGGAATTAAAAGGCAATTTTGCTAGAGGGGGTCAGAATAAAACACCCTCTCCTCCTCTACCTTATCACGTACAAAGTTAAGTACATTCATAAACTCATCCACTGTATCACAATTCACTACTCTCTTTTCACCCCCATCAGAATACAAATATACTTTTCTTTTACTGGTGTCTATGACACACTTTGACAATAAATCATCAGACATAATTAAACCTCAACCTGTTACTATATTTTGACCACCATATTTGGGATCATCATATTCTGGATCAGGATAATCTTTATAAGAGTCACCTTCATATTCTACAATCAATTTATTTACGTCTTTTCTTTCAGCATAAACATGGAAGAAACAATCAACTGGCATGCCTCCCTGAGCTTGAAGATAAATGTATGAATCATCCCATCTCTTTACTATCACATTTTGATGAGCTCCAATGGGTTGAAGATGAACTGAAATACTATCAGTGTGAACCAAACCTTTCCAATAAACAGGTAAAGTAATAACATTATTTCTATTTCTTACTCTTCCTCTATAATATACACCAGCTTCTGGTCCTTCAATACAAGCATATCTCAAACGATTTCCTTCACCTTTACTTGGATGAACTATATCAAATGGTTTTACTGGTTTCTGATCTGCAACCTCAAACCTTTCTGCCAAACTTTTAGGATCAATGGCGTCACATATTATATCTCCCTTTACATGTAAGGGTTCAGATGATCCTCCACTAACCTCTAATCCAAAAGCAGTTCTATCATCACCCTCAATATTGGCATTTCCTTTCATATGTAAGGTTCTATCTGATCTTGGAGAGTCCCCATTGGTATCTTTTGCTAACATCACATTAGCAGATACTTTTGGAAAAGCACCAGAGTCTCCCACATGCAATGGTCCCTCCACATACGCAGATCCCCTAATTTCCTCCTTTCCTCTCCCTAATTCCTCTGGTTCTCCCTCTCCAACCATTAATCTTTTTCCAATAAAAACATCTGGCAATTTCATTTTAAACCTCCTTATTTAAAAAATTGATCAACTCTCTTAGACATTTCCTCTGCTTCTTTTTCAAATTGAGATAGGAATCCTTTACCCTCTTTTACAAATCCTTGTGCTTGATCTTGCAAATCTCCTAATATTTGAGGAGGACCACCCTCTCCTATGCTCTCTGCAAATGATTGTAAATTTTCTACTATTTCACCTTTAGATTTTAAAGCCTCCACATTAGCTATTGAATTTTCAGTTGTTCTCATCATCTCCTCTATAAATGATCCCCCTTTAGATCCTAATTCTGCTGTGCCATCATCTGCAAAGTCTACAAGTCCACCAAAAATATTTGTTATACTTTTTCCAATCATGTCAACAGTTTTTTCTGAAACTATTTTGGTGCATACAACTGAATTGCACTCAATATCTTTGCCCTTTATCAACACTTTTTCTTGACCATCTATAGTAACCACACCATTCTTATTGTTACCAGATCTACCTATTAAATTTATGTTTTGCGCCTCTAAAGTTATGGTCCCTCTGGGTGCTCTAATACTGATATCTCCATTATGAGACCAAAGATCAAAACCAATTGGATCAGTTCTTTGTCCACCATCCTCAGATTTTAAAGGTTCTATATCTAATCCACAATTTATGGAAAAAGTTCCAGGACATCTAAATTGAGTGCTCCCTTTGTCTCCATCCTCTACTTTTCCATTACTTTTGAACTTCATGTAGTGTCTTCCACCATCAGGACCTGTTCTTAGTAACACAGAGCAAAATTTATTTTTAGGTATGGTATGACCAAACCTCATTTCCCCATGCTCATTACCTAATCTGTAAGGATGGTAATTAATTTTATCAGCCATTAGAATTTACCTACACAGTCTATTACTTGAATAATTTGAGTAGAGGAGATCAATTGTTGACCCTCTTCTACTCTATTTACCTTGAATGTTGGAACTAATTCAAGATTATATCCACTATTACTTTCTATTGTGATTTCTGGATCTTCTTTAAATCCACTTCCACCATCAATAACATCTATTTTTATGATAGATCCTGACGAATTACACTCAGATATTACTAATTTAGCACCATTATCTGGTGTTACTTTTATTTTATCCTTTGAACAATCATATCCAAAACCAGAGTTAACAACATTAATAGATTCTATTGATAAAACTACAGGATAATTGACAGATGTTCCTCTTATAGGAGTGTCAATTGGTTCTTGTGTTGTTATCTCTGTTGGTTCAGTTATAACTTCAGTTACTCTACCTGGTTGAGTAACCTCATCACCAGTAAATACCTGCACCACTCTACCTGGTTTATATGGGACTTCATATGTTCCATCACTTCTTTTTACTATTGTTTCATTTTTTTCTGACCATGTTCTACCACTTCCACCTTGACTTCCATCTGGTGCTGCAATATATCCTGATCCAGTGTTAACCATTGTCACACTAGCAACCTTACCATCTGGAGTTATGTTGGCTGTTCCTATGGCACCACCACCCTTACCACAAGAGTCTTTAAATTTTACTAATGGTGGTTTAGTGTACCCAGTGCCAGGTAGAATAACATCAACACCTAATACAGTTCCAATTGCACTAACTATTGCATTACCTGAAGCACCTGATCCACCACCACCAAAAAATTCTATTGTTGGAGGTCCACATCTAAAAGGTCCTACACCACACTCAGGAACTAAAACATCAATAAAACTCATTTCACCACTAACACCTTTCACAGCATCCTTAAAAGTTTTTCCTGCACCTTGTATCTTATCTTTTATATCACCAAATGATGAAAGAGCACCTCTTATTCCTGATGCCACCTCTTGTGCTTTGAAAAGCATTCCATTCAAATCCAATGTAGCATTTGGCACTAATCCATCACCTGGACTCCATTCTTTTATTTCAGAACAACTGGCCACTTGATGACAAGATAATAAAGATAGTGCTCCAGTTCCAAACTGAGTAAATTCATCAGCGATCTCAAATCCAATGTTAAATGAGTTTAATAATTTTTTGACTGGAGATAAAGCTGCAGAGGCAGCAGTGTCAATTAATCCAGAAATTTGTCCCAACAAAGTTCCTATTGAATTTTCTATAAAACATGTGGCAGCATTAACAACTTTACCTAATAAGTCACTTATCATATTAGAAACCATCTTATATAAATTCTCACCTATATTTCTAAAAGCACAAGACAAATTATTATTTGCTTTTTGAACTTCCTTTTGAACTTTACTTAACTCTTTGGGAAATAGTTCAGCATATGTGCTTTTCAGTTTCTTATTAACTAAATCAATAGTATTTCTTTCTATAGAATTTGTTAATTCTTTTACATCTGAGGTGACATCTTCTATCATACCAACTCTAATTTTTGTTATCTCTTTTTCAATGTTGGCGATGTTTAATATTCTAGATTGTGTCCAATCATTAGCTGATTTTTTTAATTCATCTATTCTAGATATCCCATTTTGAATTTTACTCTGTATTGAATCTGTAGTTTTTTCTAATTGGCAATCACTATTTTGAGTTTTTGGTTGTGGTCTCTCCTCCTCTTTTTTAGTTTGTTCATCTGCTGGACTCACCATTTGGTCAAATGAAATGTAACTCTCAACCACTTCATTGTTGTTAAATACATCCATTCTAGGATCATCAGTTGTTTCTTGATTTTGGAATAAAGTTTCAGCCCATCTTGGAACTTTTTCATCATAAAATTTAGAGTATCCACTTAAATTTACAAAAGAATTTACTTGATCATTTCTAGCAACCTTTGCATATTGATTGATACCAAACACACCAGTGATCACTGGTTGTTGAGCGTCATCCCCATCCATAAAGAATCCAAAAACAAAATTCCCCTGTCTCAAATTAGGTGATTGAGATGCACCACCCTGTCCACTGCCAGCAGTGACTGGCAATAAAACTGATGCCCATGGTAGATCTTTATCAGGCAAATCATTTCTGTCATCAGTATGGTATCCTAAAATGCGCACTTTATATCTGTAATCAAAACCTTTAAAGTCTTTAACTTTCTCTAAAGGTTTTTCAGACATGTTTGGTGCCCAATTAGTTTCTTCAACTATTTGACCTATCCACCATTTATATCCATCATTGCCAAGGAAATTTGTTTTTAGTAAGGGATTTTCTAACATTAATCGTCGTAAACTCTACATTCAAAAGCATCTGGATGAGTATCACAAAACACCTCTAGTGTTTGATCCTCATGTCTTTTGTGCCAATCATTAATACTTCCAGGTTCATCTACCTCTTCACTTTCTTCATGATGAAATGCATCATTATGCATTTTTAAATCATCTTCAGTATATTGATTCATATTATGATTTACATGTTCCTTTCCATCTGATTCAATGTAAGGTTTGTAAGTGTTCATGGTTCCTCTTAATTAGGATTAAAAGTGTCTCTGATCAAAGTCATTTGAGTGACACATTGAGTAGAAATTAATTTGTGACAGAGACTTGCTATCATATATATGCCAGCAGTTCTCTTATTTACTCCTGATGATCTATCTGGACTTATCTCAGGAAAATTACATTTAATTAACTGACCTGCTCTCAAACTTAGATCTCCTGCTATTGTAACATTTATTTTGATAGAAAACAACTGGTTATATCTCATGATGGATTGAACCATTGTTTTTTCAGAATCATAAGTGGGATCATAGGGACTATTTTTCCATGATTTTAATTGTTCCTCTATGTCCTTACCAGAGGGCAATGTTCCAACATCCTTAACCCTTGTCATCAGTCTGGATGTTTCCTCTCCAAAATTTGAAATTGATAATTCTATTGGTTCTTTTGCAGCAGTTTCAATCTTATCCTTACTACCAGTTACACCACCCTCACTAACATTATAATTTCTCTTATTATATCTAAGAGAATAAAAATCAAAAAATATAGTTTGGTTTGAATAAGTTCCTAATGTTAAATTACTTTTTAAGTTTATGTTTCTGTCTATTGTATAATTTATAATTTTACCTTTAGTTTCTGGAGGTAAGTTTTGTGTGCCAGTTAAAATATATGATCCTCTGGGTTCTTGTTTAAATAAAGCATCAATGGATCTAAAATTATAACCATCATTTGTTTCATAAAAAAAATATCCTGCTGCTCCATTTATTTTTCCAGCTTCAGATGGTATTGATTTTGATGCTAACCATGTGCAAATATAAAATGGTTTTTTATTATTACCTATAAAATTATAATTGATTGCAGTTTCATCAACTTTAATTTCCTTCTTAGTTTTCAACCCTGTTGATCCTGATGTTGATTCTGTTAGTATTTTTCTCACATTATCAGTTATCTTTCCCTCATATCTTTTAACCACTCTGGATTGATCATTTTTAAATGACTCCTCTGAAGTTAAATGCAAAAAATATTCTGACTGTTGTGTGGTAATATTTACGTTTGTAACTTTATTGATGTATAAAGTAGTTCTGATTTTATTTTTTTGATTATCCTCCAGTGTAATATCACATTTCTCTCCACCTCTAATGGGTAAACTATCTAAAAGATTATCTGTCTCTGAAATTGCCACCTCCATTGTTACAGAGTTAGACCTAATATTTTCATAATATAATATTTGTCCTATTACAGCTCTACTTTTATTGGAGTTTTCTAGTCCAGTTATATCTACGCTATTATTTTTACCCTCAATGGTAAATTTACTTATGTTCCCAGCTAAAACAGCACTCATTTATTTTATACCTTATATAAAGATGCTAATAAATTTTCTTCAACAATACTATTTAACACATCTTTTTTAGATGGTGGAATAGGTATGAGAGCAACATCTCCAGGCATAGATCCACCATCAGATTTTGATTTTGGTGGAGACATCATCACTGTTCTCACACCATTTTTTTCATATGAAGTTTGACTATCTATACCCATTGCTTGAGGAGGTCCTGACTCAAGTAAGAGTCCAGGATGAGGTCCATATTTTCCACCTGGCATGTAATTAAAATGAAAACTACCACTACCTACTGGTGGATGCTCATATCCATAATACCAACCATACTTTTCTCCATTCTTTTTCAACCATTCTGCACTTGATCCACTTAAATCAATAGCCTCTCCAGTCATATGAGACGAATTAGGATCACCACCAACTTCTTTATTCTTTGATCTACTTCTACCTGTGCTTGCTATGTCATCACCACTGATGGCACCTTTTGAAGCTTCCATAGCTGATGCAAATCCCTGAGCTGCTGGTCTAGAAAAAACTAGTGGTCTGCCTAGATAATCTGTTACACCATCTAAACCATATCCACCACCAGTCTCTGGTGTATATGAGGGAATTATTTTAAATTTACTACCAAACATTGGTGTTTGAGGTTGAACATTTGGTATATTTTTTGGTAAAGGTGGTAAAGGTGGAGGTGAAGATAGTGATCCAGATGGTGATCCAATTCCAAGTCCTTTTAAATTTGTAGATGCTATTTGAGGTGAATTAATACTAAGTTTATCTAAAGAAAAATTACTACCCTCAGATTTTAATGTATTTGATGATAGATTTTTTGGTGCCTCTTCTCTAGTTTTTGTTGGTTCTTTAGGCAAATTAAAGGATAAGTTATCCTCATCAATGATATTTTTATTTTGCAAATTAGACCCAGCAGCAGCAGCACCAACATCATCACCTTCTCTAATTTTTATAGTCTCACTCAATCCAGGTACATTAATACTACCATCAAGACCTATTGTATTTTCATTCATCTTCATCCTAATAGATGCTAATCTTGACTGCTCTTTCTCAAGTTGTTTAATTATTTTATTTTGCTGTGCTTCAAACTCTTTTAATTTTTTTTCAATTCTATCAGCAGCATTTTTCTCTTCATCAAGACCCTCTGTTGATAAATTAATATCCTTGCTTTCTTTAGTAAATATATTAAAAAAATTAAATATTGGAGTTATGAATGGATCTAGTTTTTCAAAGAAGTTATTAATAGCAAAAACTATGCCTTTAAAAAATTCAGCTATTCTTTTAAAAGATTGAAACAATACTAATACTATGGTGCCTAATATTAATGATGTTACAAAAACAAGCATATTATCAATAATTGACCCACCTGCTTTTTTTATTCCTCTCATTAAATTACTGGGACCTGATTTTAAGGTCTCCATTTTCCTTTCAAAAAATCTTTTTCTTAATAAATTTTGTTTCTTTATTGTTTTTGCAAATTGCTTTTTTTCTAATTTAAATTTTTCTAATACAGTTGACTGTATATTAGATACAGCCATATCAATATTATTTAATGATTGAGCTATAGATGTGGGTGGGGATGTGGTTTTTACTATGGCAGATGATTGTTCTTGCTTAAAAAAGTTTGACACAAAAGTTTCCTTTCTTTTAGTGTCATCAGAAAATTGTTTTCTTTCCTGACTAGTAGAAATAATTTGCGTGACTTTTTTAGTCTCTCCAGATTTTCTACCAGAAACTATACTTTTTAAAATTCCAAGACCTAATTTTCCTATTAAAGGTAATACCATATCAACTTGTCACCACTTGATATATTGAAGATGTATATGCCACTTCAATATCATTTGGATTTTCAGATGAAAATGAAGGAATATTTGTTTGATTTGCTTCTGAGGTGCCACTTATACCTCCATCATCTTCCAATCCTATTGGTAATAATGACTCTCTGACACCACTATCAACTGGCTCTAAAGTATTTAATGCAATATTATTATTCCCAGTTGGTTGAATAGAACTTTGATCTCCCATATCTTTTTTATTTTTATTACCAAGTGGAATTAAATCTTTAATGAAAGGAAGAAAATCTTTATCAAAAATTTTATCTTTCAGGCTTCTGTCTCCCAATAAAGACAATGCGATTCCACCAATTGTGAGAAGAAGCAAAGGAATAAATCCAGTCACAAAAAAAGAAATAATACCAAGAACACCTGCTGTAAAATAAAAAATAGCAGCCTCTATGTTTTTTTTCTGAAGTGCAAAAAATCCCTGTGCTGCATCAATTGCAACACCTAGTGTTCCAAAAGCATCACCAATTCCTCTAAGAATTTTTTCAAAAATTTTTGAATTCAAAAACTTTAATACTTTATTAGGAATCAATTTTTCAACTAAATTAGATATAGGTTTACCAATTCTATTGTTTAAGAATGATTTTATTTTTGTTACATTATTTGAATCATCTGCTCCCTTAAGAGCTAATTCTGTTTCTATATCATCAAGTTGCAAATCTGATGGAAAATCTGGTGCATCAAGTTCAAAACCACTGATATTTCTTCCTTTCACTAATGGCTTTTCCTGTGCCTTCAAAGCTTCACTTAAAATTTTATCAGGATCACTTGGTGGTGGTTTGGTAGGGGTGACATCTGGTGCTTTAGGGGGTGTATCTTGTAATAATCCTGCTCCACGTAAAATACTCTCATCAGTTCGTTTTTCAAACGTTTTAAACAAATTTTTAATAAATTTAATAACTTTATTATCTGCGACTCCTGGTGGGAGCATGGCGGTGTCACTAACTCTCCCTCCAAGAATAGCTCCTCCTTTTCCCACTTTTGTAAACCTACTTTCATCTAATGCTTTCAATGCTTCCTCTGGTGACAATCCTCTCCCTAGATTTTTTGCTATGATTTCTTCATCTACTGAACCTAAAGTAAATCCCTCTCCTCTGATAAAGTTAGAAAATCTTCTTCTAAAGTTAATTCTCCTAGAACTTAATCTTTTAACATCTTTTATCAACTCTGGTGTGGCTTCTTCTAATGGAATCCTCTTAAGTTTAGCTTTTTTAAGTCCTCCAAATGCTTTAAATCTAATACTTTGAAATAAGTCTGACAAAAATATTGAAAAATTTCTGAATTGTCTAACAGTTGAACTGGTCAAATCACCTATTCTAATAGCAGTACCTGCCAAACCTAATTTTGAAAATTCTACTGCTTTAGCAGTTATTCTTGATAGGGCATTAAATAATCTAGTTCCTATTCTAAGACGAGCTATTTTTAAAAAGGAATTGAATATTGATATTCCATAATCTTTTAAAAAATCAGCAACTGCTTGCAATTTTTTTAAATTACTTTCATCCTGTAACCAATTATATAATCCCAAGAAAGCAGACCCTAAAGCTATGCCAGTGACAAAATTAAGTAATTGATCAAAGAAACCTTTTACTGGTTTAGATACAAAAGATTTTATTTTTTCACCTACATTTTTTTCAGACTCTCTCTCCTTTTCTAACTCTCTTTTTCTTTGCAAATCCTCTAGTTTTTTTTGTCTTTCTATTTGCTTTTTTTGAAATAGTGTTTGAGATGATAAAATTGATGCTACACCATTTAAAGCTTGAGCAATTCCATTAAGTCTTTTTGGTAAAATATTTAATTTTTGTTCATTATCATTTACTCTCTCAGTTAAATTAGATATACCTGAACCTACTCTAGATGAATCATTTACTAAATTTTTACCTTTTATGGTTGATTTCTTTGCGATCAAATTGGCTCTCTCAACAGCACCCTCTTTTTTAAGGTCTGCTAGTATTGCATCTGCTGCTGACACTAAAGGTTTTTTAGCCATGTTGTTGCTGTTTTAGTTTTTCTTCCTCTAGGTGTTGTTGAAGCATACCAATGTATATGTCCCTCTCCCAAGGGATTAAATTTTCAATCTCAGTTAATGAATATTTATGGAACTGTATTAAGGCAAAATTAATTTTATAGTAATTTTCTAGATCCATATGCATCATTCCTATGCGAAAAAAGATGCTAACCCTTCTAATGTAATTGTATTCTCCTTTTTAGTTTTAGGATTTGTCACAGTTATTGTGTGAGTTAATTTAGGCATTGTTTCAAAAAATTTCTCAATATCTTTAAACTGTATGCTATTCATCTGTTCTAAGAACTCTCTCACTTCTTTTTTTGTGCAATCTGCTGTTGACCAAACTTCTTCATCATTATAAATTTTATCAATGCAAGATGCTATTAAATCAAATGATTGATCCATACTTATCTCACCAGTAAAATCAAAATTATTTTTTATAAATTCATCTAAGGATGGGTACTTCATCTCCATCATCAACTTATCATCCAGCTTAATCATTTTGGAGTGTTTATCATTCTTTTTAATTTTAATATCATCTAGATTAATTTTTACTGGAACAGTAGTTGCTCCATCATCAGGACATATCACATTCAATTCAACTTCCTCTCCTACAGATTTGCCACGTATGTTAAGAAAGAGATATTCAATATCAAAAGTAGGTAGAGTCTCTACTCTAATACCCTTTGTTTGTATGCAATTTTTTAAAACTGCTTTAATTGAATTACTAATATCTTTTTTATTTTCAGACTCTAGTGCTAAAACTAAAAGTTTTTCTTCCTTAACTAAAAATGGTCTGTACTTAACATTTTTTCCTGTGGATGGCAACTCAAGTTCATAAGTTGGTGTAGCAATGGTGGGTAAAGGCATGATAATTCTTTCAGTGTTTTATTTATGTGGTTACTATTGGATCTCTAACTTCATTAGTTTGAATAGTTATATTTTCTTCAACAACATATCTAATGAATGAGAAGTTGACATTACATCTCAATAATTGACTTTGATCATAGGACACAGGTATTGCTGTGATATCTCTAGGGAAGGACTCCACAAATGTATAATCTAAAGTTGTTTTTGATGCTGTAGTTTCAGCAAAATGATCCTTTTCAAATTTAGTTAGATATATATCTGTTTTATATCTATTTGGAAATGCAACTCTTTTATGAATGTAAGGACTCTTATATTTTTCAGGATCTCTTACTCCACTTATATAATCAATCCATCTTTCAAATACTTTAATTACATTATAAGATCTATCAACATAAAAAGTCAACCCAAATGACTCATCATATATTCTACGATATGCCATTTTTTCTGACACACCTTGATAATCACTAAGTGCCTCATGAGTTGCTAGAGATGAACCTGGAAGGTTTGCCTCTGAGCAAAGTAAACTAATATTATCATAATCAATAGCACCTAAATCAGACAATCTAGACCTAACTCTATCAGGAACAGATAGTGTTAATCTGTAGTGTGAGGTTTGGGCTATATTTAATAACCTACCTTTTATATCAGATACAGATAAATTTTCTGGGCGTACACCTGCCATCTATAAATAAATTTGGATTATATATTATGTATAATAGATGGCTGAAAGTATTAAGAGTAGATACAGACCAAAGTATCCTCAAAAATATAAAGGCAATCCTGACAACATAATATGTCGTAGTAGTTGGGAGCGTAAGTTCTGTAAATACTGTGACTTAAATGAAAATATTATAGCATGGGCATCTGAAGAAGTAAGCATACCTTACATGTCTCCTGTGGATAATAGACCACACAAATATTATCCAGATTTTTTAATGAAAGTCAAAGAAAATAATGGTAATGTGAGAACTTATGTGGTTGAAGTAAAGCCAAAGAAGCAAACTAAACCACCTGTGAAAAAATCCAGAGTGACTAAATCATATCTATATGAATTAAAAACCTTTGCAGTTAATCAAGCCAAATGGAAAGCAGCACAAGAGTATTGTTTAGATAGAAGAATTGAATTCAAACTCATCACAGAGGATGAATTAGGTATCAAGTATGACAAGAAGAACAGAAGAACTTGAAGAAAAAATAAGAGGATTAGATGATGCTGATGACATTATGATGGTTGTCCTTGAGGTATTCTCACGCACTGATGTCATACCTGATGCTGGAAAATATTACACTTTTGTATACAGAGCTAAAACTAATGACATTATATATGATGAGCATCCACTGGTGGCAGTTACCCTTGTAGAAAAATGGGGGTTTCAAGGGATCAATTTTCATTGGAACACATCAAGGAATTATACATGGCAGGAGATAGTGGGTAATTTACATATTATAGAAAATGATGAGATAGAATATCTTAGATCATTACCTTATGCTAAGTACACTCCTAAATAAATAAAAAACCATCATGAGTGATGTAACTCAAATAAAATTTTTAAATAGTGATAACAAAGTATCATCAGTGACTTTTGACGATTCTGTTGGTAAAATATTTGTAACTGAACCAAATGGAGATGAGATTGATTTTATAAATTCTACATGGAACACTGATAATATAGCTAATAGTTCAATTTATAATTCAGTAGCAAAATCAACATTTAACGCTTTTGATCCTGCAAAACAATTACAATATGATATCAGTGTAAAGGAAGCTTTTTCAAAAGAAGGTGTAGCAGCAGGTCAAGAACTAATAGAGTCTATTAACGCTTCTGTAGAGGATGCTGCAACAGCAGCTAGAACTAGAGGAGCAATATCTAGATTAAATGATAATAGAGATATACCAAGAGATCCAGAAGGATTTTTCATAGGTAGGTACCCATTAAAACAAAAAGAGTTAAGAAATTTTGATTATCTAAGAATTACTTGTTATGATTATGAACCAGGATTATTAAATGGAGACACTGCTAACTTATTTAAAATACCTGACGTTGATGATAGGGTAAAGAAAAGAAGAGGTGTGGTTGTTTTACCAATACAATCTGGAATATCTGAAAGTAATGCTGTTAGTTTTGGTGAAGATACATTAAACCCAATACAAACTGCTGGTGCAGCAGCTGCTGGTGGTGTCATAAATAGAATAGCTTCAATGTTTGGTGGTGATGAAAGAGCTAAAACTGCTGCTCAAACTTATATGAGCACTCTTAGCACCTCTGCTAAAGCTGCTTTAAATTCTCTTGATAGAGGCATCATAACATCATTTTTTGCTGGACAAGCTGTTAATGCAAATATATTAGGCAGAGGAACAGGCAGAACTATAAACAATAATTTGGAAGCTCTATTCAATGCTCCCTCATTAAGATCATTTAATTATGCATATCTTTTTACACCCAGAGAACCCAGAGAGGCAAGAGAAGTAAAACAAATAATTAGATTTTTTAAAAAATCTATGGCTCCTAAAAGATCTACTAATAGAATTTTTCTAAAGAGTCCCAATGTATTTAAATTAAAATATACTTTTAGAAATGGTGACTCACATCCATATCTAAACAACATAAAAATCTGTGCCTTAACAGGATTTACAGTTGATTATACTCCTGGTGGATCATACACAACATATGATGATGAGGATGGTGTAGGAGATGGATCAATGACTCAATACAGAGTCAACATGACATTTAAAGAGATGACTCCTATATACAATGATGACTTCTTTAATGATGATGAAGGTAAAGAAGGAACAGGATTCTAACAATGACAAATTCTTATTTCAGACAAGTCCCAAATTTTGAATATGTTAATCGTGGATCAGGTGTTCAAGACATATCAAACTATAGAGAAGTAAAAAATCTATTTAAACGTGGAAAATTGCGTGAGGATATATTTCAAGATCTAACTTTCTTTAATAAGTATTCAATAGTAGGGGATGATAGACCTGACAATGTAGCTCAAGAAATATATGATGATCCAAATTTAGATTGGGTTGTTTTACTATCAAATAACATAACCAATATACAATCTCAATGGCCATTACCTCAAACATCATTTGATGAGGTAATGATTGAAAAGTATGGAACTTATGATAATTTGTTTTCTGGGATACATCACTATGAAACTGTAGAGATAAAAAGTTCTGCTGGTGCCACAATACTTGAGGGTGGATTGGAGACACCAAATACTTGGAAAACTAATGGAAATTTTATTCAAGCTATCAATACAAAAATAAATCAAATATCAGGTGATGAATCCAAGATTGCTACTGTAACCATGAACAATGGTATTAAAGATCTTGTTGTTGGATCAGAAGTTCTCATTGGAAATGTGTCATCAGATATTTACAATGGTAGATTTCCTGTGACTGAGGTGTTAACTGTTGGAGATGTTGTAATTAGATTTAAATATGTTTTACCTGATACACCTGCAGTTAAATTACCTGAGATACAAGGCACAGAGGAAGTAACATTTACTGTTGAGGGTAATATTGGTGTTGGTAACGCATATTATTATGAATATTATGATGGCAATGTATACAATACCATACCTGCATCCAAAGTGGTGAAGTCAGTTTCAAATTATGATTATGAATTTGAATTAGAAAATAAAAAAAGAGATATATTTTTACTCAAATCAAAATATTTAAATGTTATATTTAATGATCTTGATACTATCATGCCATATAAAAAAGGTGCTGATCAATTTGTGAACAGCACCCTGAAAAGAGGAGAAAATATTAGATTGTATCAATAATTTAAAGATCAGCTAACTTTTGAAAGTAACTAAGTGCTTCATCTTCTTCATTGCTAGAGGATGATGGAGCAGCAGCTACTGCAACTGGTTCTTCAACTTCATTAACAACTTCTTCATCTAATGTAGGAGTTTGCACAGGTTTTTGACCTAACACAGTCTTCAAACGTCTATCCAAATCTTCATAAGATTTGAATTGATCTGGAGCAGTAATAGCTGATAAAGAATACTGCCTCTTCCATATTGCCTCTAATGCATCATCATCTTCTAGTAGTGATGATACTTTATCAAACTCTGATTTATCATAGTTCCAATACCCATCCTTCTTCACAATCTTCAACTTGAAGTTTGCACCTTGCCAG
>CEUO01042666.1_pt1 | contig 21033 bp, 36 predicted proteins | sample 531391 | NCBI WGS metagenome assembly CEUO01 (sample SAMEA2622799, study PRJEB7988) | marine metagenome | isolation source: saline water (ENVO:00002010), including
ATCGATGATAATATGTGGTTTGATCCAACAATGATAGATGAGAATGGTGATTGGATAGAACAAGAGTTATTTGAATATGATGTTGAAACAGGTGACCTCGTACCGATAGAAGGTGATGGCCCTTATTGGAACGAAGGCGGTGAGTATTGGGGACACGATTGGTTGTGGAGAGATGAAGAGGGTAATATCTTTGCTTACACTGATAGAGAATATTTTTTATATCATTTTCCTGGTATGTTAGAAGAGTACATATATGATGTCAAAACAGGATTAGGTAATCAAAACGAAACATCATTAGTCATTGGTTTAGACTTTTATCACTATGCTGATAATTGGTGGATACACGGTTGGGGTAATTGGTTGCCGGTACACTATGGTCATGATATGCATGCTTATCACAATGCAGCACATTATAGAAAACACAAAAAAGATGGTGGCAAACCACATGAGTTTGAGTTTAAAGATGCTATGTGGCATGATTGGAATGACTACGATATGGGTGCAATATTTGGAGTAAAGGTTCAAGATAATCTTGGAGTCTTTGCTGAGGGTAGATATTTGTATTATTGGGAACGACCAGCGTATGATATCAAGTTAGGAATTAACTATCAGTTTATGGGATTTTAAGATAACACACGAGGAGATATATGAAATGGTAAGAGTAATTTGCGGTTCACTGCTAATGGCAATAATGTTTATGATGCCGAGTTGTGAAGATAATGTAGTAGAAGAAGAAGTGGTATTAGAACCATCTATGCAGATGTGGGTAAATGGAGATCCAATAAATCCATTTACTTATTATGGTTCTATAACAACATTTGGACAGAAGAAACTTGGTGAAGATGGTAAGATTAAAAAACTATTGGTTTTTCACTTTCAAAGAGAAGTCGGTAGGGTGTTACCAACATTGGAACATTATGCTACCATATGGTATGATGAGGATGCTGAAGATAATTCAAATCTAATTGATCCAGGTTTGTATTTAAATTATGGAACTGAGGATACCTTAGATAGAGAGCAATCAATCAATTTAGAGATCATCGGTAGCCAAGACTACACAGATTTTGGTCAAGCAGAAATAACAAAGGTTGAAGATAACAAAGTATCAGGTATGGTTAATGGTCAGTTCTATAATCCATACAGAGATGAATTACAGATAGCTTTGTTAATCTTTGATAACATAGAAATAGGAATGGATCCTGAGGGTACATTCTACGATGATGAGTAATAAAATATGGGCGATGGAATTAAATTAGGACAACTGTTATGTGATGCTGATATCATCACAAAGAGACAATTAAGTAAAGCCTTACAAGAACAAGTTAAAGGTAAGCAAGGGACGATTGGTGAGATTCTTGTGGAGATGGGGTTTTGCACATTTGACGATATTACAGACGCCTTAATGAACTCCTCAACAGATACCCAAAAACATGAGGAAAAACAAAAAGAAATAGTTTCTGAACCAGAGCCAGTTATAAAAGAACCTAAAGAAGAACCAAAGAAAAAAGAACCAATTGAAATAAGTGAAGATAAAGTATTAGATACTAAATTCACATTATCCATACAGACGATGATAGCGGCTGGAACAGGTTTAGCATCATTAATCGGTATGTGGTACACATTACAAGGGGAGATTGAGGAAGCAAAAGAACTACCAAAGATAGATATAGAATCAATTTTTACGGATGAATATCCATCAAAACCCGATGGTCACAACTGGCCTCGGTCTTATGAACAATACAAAAACCAAGTTGGAGGTCTACAAGAAGATATGGATGCTGTATATGATTTATTAGATGAGTATGAAGAAACCATAAAAGAATTACAAAAAGACATCAAAGACCTTGAACGCAGAAAAAGGGACAAATAGGAGTTGTGATATGAGATATTTATTATCATTATTATTATTTCTATCTGTTACATTCTCACAGGATGTAAATGATAAAAATTTTAAGGAGAAGATAAATGGTGGTGTGGTCGTAGCCATCTTTACTTCCGAATGGCAGGAGCAGGAATTAGATAGTAAAGTTTTAAAGGGTGTCGAAGGATATCAGGACTGTGAGATAATTTGGGTAAAGAGTGAACAGGCAAAAAAGGTTGTTAAGAAATTAAGATTTAGAAACTTCCCATCGATTGCCCTATTCTTTGATGGAAGTAAAAAAGAAACTTGGAAGGCAGATATGGATGGGGAAGTAGATTGTTCCTCTAAAGAAATTAAGAGTGCTATAGATGATATGTTAGCAGAGGATGTATTTTAGGAGAGTATTATGGCGGATGTTACGAAAAAAATAATTAAAGGTGATGAGTTTCATATCACCGACCAAAAGCATGCTATCAACCAACAGTTGGTAGATATAATAAAATTCAGACAAAACAAAAAGTGGTTAATCAGTATTGTTGTTGTTTCGTTATTCGCAGCCATACTATCACTTATGATTTATTTTATGAGTAATGGTGTAGATGTCGTTGGTGGATGGAAAGAAATACTATTGTTGATGTTGGGTGGATTCGTAGGTTCATTCGCTAAGGTAATAGATTTTTGGTTTAACAATGCAGAGGATGATGTTAAACTATTAGAACACGCTGATGATTAAAAATAAATTTAATAGATATTTATGAATATGAGAGAGTCTGTAAAAAAAATAATAGAAGCTTGTCAAAAAGGGTATATGACGCATCCCACACGCAAGACAAAGATTATGTTTGGAAAAAGATATAGGAATTGTGTGAAGAAAGAGGGCGTTAATAGTAAGGTTACTGTTGAACAAGCTAAGAAAATTATTGAGGATATTTGCGTCAACTGTGGTGACTTTGCAAATGAGAATTTAAGAAAATGGTTTAAGGATAGATGGGTAAATATTGGTAAAAAGAAAAAGGGTGGTGGTCACCCACCTTGTGGCACAAGCGGCAAGAAGAGAGGATATGCTAAATGCGTACCAGCAAGTAAAGCTGCTCGTATGACAAAGAAACAAAAGGCTAGTGCTACTCGTAGAAAGAGAGCAGCACAGAACAAAGCTAACAGAGGTGGTAAGCAATCTGCAGGGCAGGGTAAGAAACCAATATATGTTTCAACTAAACCAAAGAAGTAATGGGTTGGAGTAAGAAGTATAAACGAAGTATAGATTGTAACAACCCAAAAGGATTTAGTCAAAAAGCACACTGTGCAGGAAGAAAGAAACGGGAGAGCGTAATGAGTTCAAAGTTAGAAGAATTAGTTGGAAAGCCAATTACCGAAGCTCAGTTCGATGAGGCTGCAGGTAAAAAGGATGCTTGTTACTATAAGGTTAAGGCTCGTTATGATGTCTGGCCATCAGCTTATGCCAGCGGTGCTTTGGTAAAGTGTAGAAAAGTTGGTGCAAAGAATTGGGGAAATAAATCAAAGAAAGAAGGTTTGGGTGAAGTATCAGATAAACAAAAAAGAAAAATTTACAAAAAAGCATTTGGTAAAGAGTATGATGATCCAAAGAGAAAGCAAACTCCATTACCATTAGATATTGCATATAAAGTAGCTTTAAATAAATTGAAAAAGAAAGAAGGTGTGAATGAAAGAGCTTGGACACCAGACCAAACAAAAGCTGTTGATAAGGTTGATAATGAGTTTAACAAATTGATGGCTAAGAAGGGAATAGAACCTTATTCTGTTGAGGCTGCCCGATTATGGAAAAGCGCTGGATTCGATAAAAAAATGGGAAAGATATTCGGTAAGAATGAATCGGTAAATGAACAATCAAAAGTTATCAAATCAATTGATAATTTAGCTAAAAAGAATAAGTATGGTACGGTTACTGGCACACAAATGAATGGTAAAACAGCCAATACCATTATGAAGATTTATAACCATCCAAAGATGAAGAAACATAAGAAAGCTTTGGATAACTTTACATCTGATGAACTTGTGAATCTCACAATGACTTTACCAAAAACTTTAGGTATAAAAGAAGATATAAATGAGGGTTTAGATGATTTAAAAAACATACCACCAGATCTTCGCAAAACTATGAAAAAGAAAAGACTTGAGGGTAACAATCAGTTGGATAGTCGCACGGGTAATTTAGATAGATTGATTAGGATAGTAAAGTCTAAAAAGCAAGATAGCCAAACCGAAAAACAATTAAAGGATCTGATGAAGATGCGAAATAAAAAGGAAAGCGTAGATGAGGCTAGAGGAACCTGTTGGGTAGGATATCAACAAGTCGGTATGAAGAAGAAAGGTGATAGGATGGTGCCTAACTGTGTAAAAGAAATAACAGAAATATACTATGAGGAAAATGGTAAAGGTTATGGATATACATTTGAACATATTAAAGAAAATGATTTGAATGAGGCTGAATACCAAGGTAGAAAAGTAAAGTTAGGAAAGATAATGCAGGGTGATACCAAAAAATTTAAGGTGTATGTAAAGAACCCAAAGGGTAATGTTGTTAAGGTAAACTTTGGACAAGGTGGTAGTAGTGCTTCCAAAACAGGTGGTACAATGAGAATTAGAAAATCTAATCCTAAGGCAAGAGCTAATTTTAGGGCTAGACATAATTGTGATAACCCAGGGCCAAGACATAAGGCTCGTTACTGGAGCTGTAGAAAATGGTAAAATTAAAAGATATAATCAAAAAAGAAGCTAAGAAAATAAGTGAAGGTAAATATTCGGTACAAGTTGATTTAGGAAGAAAGATTGGTTCTATATCATTAAAAGTAGATGCAAAAGATGAAAAAGAAGCTAGAGCATTGATTGCTAAAGGATTGAAAAATCCAAAGGACATTAAGAAAATTGTAAAAGAATTTAAGCTTAACGAAAGAGAACCTGTTGCTAAAGAAAAAGATATGATTAAAAAATTAGATAATGCGTATTCATTTTACTTAAAGTTTTCAAAGGAAATACGGGATGCTAGTAAGAACGTTGCTCAGGCAGATTATAAAGAGATAGAAAGAGGTATGAGTTTTGTTAGCAGAGATAGTCGCAGAGTGATGGACAGGTTAGAAAAAGCAATTAAAAAAGCTAAGAAATTAAATATACTAGAATGATAAAACTAAAAAAATTACTGAACGAAAACAAAGGTGATTTAACAGAAGTTAAAGAACAAGTCAAACGCTTAGAAGAATATTTAAAATCTTATGAGGAAGGTTTTAAAAAATACAAAAAGGGTTTTAACTTATTAACAAGAAATGCGGGAAAAGGCAAGCTAGAGAACATGACGGTTAGAGATGCTGAAAGTTTACTGAAAAAACACAAAGAATTAGTAGTCTCCCAATTTAATAGACAAACATACTTTACGATAGAAGAATTAATCAAAGAACTAAAAAAGGTTAGAGATGATTAAGTTAAAAGATTTAATAACAGAAGCACCTCAGATTAAGAAAGTAAAGAATGTTTCCGTACAATATTTTGGTGCTGAGTATGCTGGTGAGATGACCTTTTCAGGATACTTTAGAAAGGCGTGGTTGTATGAAAAAGATAATGGTGAATGGTTTGCTATAGTGATTACCAAAAATAAAAATAGATATCAGATTGAATTAGGTAAACATAAAAATAAATTAAGTGCAGATAAGGCAGCCGAAAAAATCATCAAAAAAAATCTTAATAAATTTGAATCTATAAATGAAAACAAATCAGATAAAAAAACATTTGATAAGATAGTCAAAGCTTTAAAAGATATAAAGGTTCGTGCTACAATTCATTTAGATGATAAGGATAGAATAAGCATAGCTTTAGGTTATGATTATTATAGAAAGAAGAATCCTGAAGGTAGTGGTAGCTTAGAAGATATGGTAGAAGATAGATTAAAAAAAGCTGGAATACAAAAGGGATTTAATTTACCACCTGGAGTTAGTATGATGGCAGACTCATCTATTATTGGAGATAAAAAATATACTAAAGCACAACACAATATACGAGGTGGCATATAAACAAAATGTTACACTCTGTAACATACCTATACTAACATTATGTTACATTCAAATAATTACAGATAATTTATTTTTTCCAACATACCTCTAAGTATAGTAATATCAACATTTAAAATATTTTTTTCAAAATTAACAGTTTGGTATGGTTTTTGTACTATATTAGCAAGTACCAATAATGGTATGAAATCGTAATTAAGGAGAACCCTAATGTTTACAAACCTAATAAATAAGATAAAAAGTATGACAGGTAACTCACTTGCTGAGTTTGCTGTTACTACTGCTATGATGGCTACTTTAGCTGCTACAGCCGCACCACAGTTCGGTAGTGTTGGAGAAGGGGCTAAGGAAAAGAAAACAATGAATAACATTGATAAGATTATTCAAGCTGCTAATAACTACTACAACGAAAAGTTAGATGAGGAAGGTCGTGGAAGATTTCCTGGTCAGGTTAAGTATGATGAGGCTGTTGGTGCACCACCTACTTATAGCACAGATTCAACTGTTGCTGCTATGTTAGAACTATTCGTAGAACAAACATTAATTGGATTAGATGATTTTGAAGATACTGGTTTAGACCAATTCGTTTATGTATTCTCAAAAGATGAAGAAGATCCTGATGCTATTCAAGGTGATTGGCAGAATACCAACACAGGTGTTGAATACGATGTAGATGGCGCTGAAGATTTTAAGGAACTTTTTGGTAACAATGGTATGAGCTCACCCTTTCAGGACGGTGCTTATGCTTATCTCGTAATACCAGGCTATGGTTCAGGTACAAATGCACAGGCACCTGCTTTGGTTGTATGTGATATTGAAAATCCAACTCAGTTATCCAAAACATTAATACCATAATCGGTTAGGAGATATAGTCATGTTTAACAACAATAAAGGGTTTACCCTAATAGAGTTAATAATGGTTACGATTATTTTAGGAATCTTAGCTGCCGTGGCTGTACCGAGATACGCAAATACTGTAAACAGAGCGGAGATTAGAGCGGAGAAATCTTTTGTAGATCAGATATGGGCTGGTTGTGAAGAGGAAGCACAAACCAGATTGATTGATACAGGCATAGAATCCTGGCCTTACAATCCATTAACAGTTCTAAAGAGAACTCGTAATGTAACTGTTACGATGACTTTAGGAATACCCGATACTGATAATGAATGGCAGTTTGCTTTAAATAGTGGGGATGGTGTTGTAACCGTACCTGCTATCTATCATCAGAGGAGAGGAGATGACATATACTATTATGCTTATGATTCGACAAGCTTCTCTTTATCTGAAACACCTATACTTTATAATCCTAACTAATGGGTTCGAGTTACCACAGAAAAGGCGATCTCTTATGAGATCGTCTTGTGGTAATACCCACCACAAAATGAAATACCTAACAATATTATTTTTAACAAGCATTTTATATAGTCAAGATGAGGATCTTGACTTAGATGCTATGTGGGAAAATACTGTTTGGGAAGAGATTGAAAATGTTACTGATGAAGCATATGAGGTAGAGAAGGTAACAGCAGTTGCAGGAGTAAGAGGTGCAGAGGCAGAGGATGAAGCTCTGCATCATTTATATTATAGAAGAAGCATGAAAGGATTATCTAAATTAGATTTACAGAAAGCTTTGGGTAAGTTAATTATCAAACGTGAAAAAATATCAGATGATAATCCTAAGGCTAAAAAGATAGATGATTATATTTTGCAGTTAAGAAAAAAATTAAAAAAGTTGTAAAAAAAATTGTATTTGGGATTTTATATACATATATATTATTGATTTATTTTGATAATCATATTATAAAAAGCGGCTTCAATTTTTAGTATCCACCTACTACCATACTTAAAAAAAACGAAGTCGCTTTTTTTTTCTCTTGACTTGTATTGCAATTCTTTTGTATATTAACAGTATGAATAAATGTAAAAAATGTAGTGTTGAGATGCCGGCCCACAGAATACATCTTGGATATTCAGAATGTACTGATTGTTCAAGCGTAAAGAAATATGTATCTCATACTATTTATCCACATAAGACAGGTGCGTGGGTTCAGCCTGTATCAGAAGAACAATCAGAAAACTTAAGCAGATTAGATAGAAGGGGAGTTGGTTCAACCAAAAGGGCTAAGGGTATTATGTCAGATAAATCTTGGGATAGATACTTAGAACAACTTAAAAAACCCAAAAAGGAAAAACCAAAATACATTCCAAAGCCTGTTACAAACATATACATACCATATAAGGAAGCTATTAAAAAAGTATTTGAAGCTTTTGGTAGTAGGGGATATGACTATGCTTGTAACCTAACACAAAGTTTATATTCTGATGATAAAATTAGTTTGATGCAAAAATCTAAAATCATAAATGAATTAGCTTTTATTGAAACTATGTCATCAAAGGAAAAAAAATATTTAATAAAAATGAAAAAAAAGGCTTGACTTTTACAAATATTGTTTGTATATTAAGGTATGTTAAAAAGGGAAAAAATAATGAACTTAAACAAAAAAAATAATTATTCTTCATTTTGGTTAAATAATGGATGGGATAATAATACATCTATATTTGATGATGAGGAAAAGAAAAGGGGTGTTGATTTAGTGGCTCTTGCTTCTTACAGAAGAGCTATCAGTAATTTTGTGTCTATTGTTACAGGTGAATCTGATATTAAGGTTACCTTTAAAAGTAGTGGTGATAGTTATACTGATGGTAAAAAAGTTACTATCTCTGCTAAGTTAGATGACAAACTATTTGATTCAACTGTTGGTTTGGCTTTGCATGAGGGCTCACACATCAAACTATCAGATTTCAATTTCGTAAGGCAGCTTGATACAAACATACCTGAAGAATATTATCGTAAGGGTTCATTAATCGGTTTTGAAAAGCATGAGGTTCTTGATAAGATTAAACAGTTACTAAACTATGTTGAGGATAGACGAATTGATTATTTTGTATTTAAGAATTCACCAGGCTATAAAGGTTACTATCATTCAATGTATGATAAATACTTTCATGCTAAAGTGATTGATAAGGCTCTTCAAACTGATGAGTATACTTCTTTAGATTGGGATTCATATATTTTCAGAATTATTAATCTTACTAACACAAATTCTAATTTAGATGCTTTACCAAACCTAAGAGAAATTCGCTCTCTTATTTTTGGTCATGTTAAGAGATTGAACTCTACCGCTGGTGCTTTCAATATTGCTCTTCAAGTTTTTGATTTAATTGTAAAAAACTTAACTAAGAAAAAAGATTCTGAAAACAAAGAACAGCAACAACAGAATGCTACGGGCGATGAGAGTATTGAGAATGTGGCTGATAACGGAGATGGTGGCGAAACAGTTGAATCTGAAAAACCAAAATTATCAGATGCTCAGAAAAAAACACTTGAGAACGCTATCAAAAAACAAAACAAATTTATGAATGGTGATATCGCTAAAAAAAGACTTAGTAATAAAGATAAAGCAAGTATGGAAGCGGTTGAGGCTGCTGGTATGAATTATGTTGATGTTGCTGGTGCTACTGATAAATGGACTAATAAAAAAGTTCCTACTAAAGTTTTGATGGTTAGAAAGTTCAACAGAACTTTAGCTGAATCTAACACAATTCAAATGATTGAAAGCCCTGATTACAAATGGGGTAATACTGAGATTCGCAAAAACGCTGTTAGTAAGGGTTTGGTTATGGGAACTGTATTAGGTAAAAAGCTTCAGGTTCGTGGTGAGTCTCGTGAGACTAAGTGGACTCGTTTGGATAGTGGTCGTCTTGATAAGAGATTGGTTGCTGAGTTAGGTTTCGGTAATGAAAGAGTTTTTAACACAACTTTTGTTGAGTCTTATTCTGATGCTTTTATTCACATCTCAGTTGATGCTAGTGGTTCTATGAGTGGTGAAAAGTGGATAAATACTCAGACTTGTGTGGTTGCTATCGCTAAGGCCTGTTCAATGATTAACAATGTTGATTGTGTTATCTCATACAGAAGCACACACGAAAGTTCTCGTAATAATAATTTTCCTCTAATGATGATTGCTTATGATTCCAGAACTGATAAGATTAGTAAGATTAGAAACCTGTTTCACTTAATCCGACCAGCAGGTACTACGCCAGAGGGTTTGTGTTTTGAAGCTATTATGAAAGAAATTGAGCCGGCTTCTAATGATAAAGATTCTTACTTTCTAAACTTTTCTGATGGAATGCCTATGTTTGGTAATAAGGATATAGAGTATTATCATAATACCGCTATCGATCATACTGCTCAGATGGTTAAACAAATTCGCAGTCGTGGTGTTAAAGTTTTGAGTTACTTTATCGGAGATAGTTATTACAGGAGTAGTTATAAAGGAACATTTAGTAAAATGTATGGTAGTGATGCTGAGTTTGTGAATGTTACATCGGTATTACCAATCGCTAAAACAATGAACAAAAAATTCTTGGAGAAATAAAATGAGTATGAGAGCTTATAGTAGACAAACCAGATTAGAACTAAAAAAAATACTCAAAGAGCATGTGAAAGAAGTTCGGACAAATATACCGTGGTCTGGTGAAAATGATGCGGTTGCTAAAAAAATAATGAAATTATTTAAATAAAAATGAAAAAAAGGCTTGACTTTTACAAATATTCTTTGTATATTAAGGTATGAATAATCAGAGATTAATTAACAATTCAAATCAAAAAGGAAAAAAAGATATGAATAACGTAGTTGTAAAAATAGAAAAATCAGGTAATAGATATAACGCTTGGGATAAGGATGGTAACAAGTTCACATCAGATATGGGAACAGGCACTCGTAAGAGAGCTTTTGAACAGGGTATGGCGCTTGAACGCAGAACAAATAAGAATGGAGATTATTATTGGTGGAAAGTTCCTATGTCAGTTTTTGAGAACAGCGGTAATTCTTTCACCGCTCCTACCGTATCCTCAGTTGAAGTTCCAACAGGACATGAAGAGATACTAAACTTCATTCACTCATCTTATGGATTAAAGCCTGCTGGCTTGGTTATGAAAGAGCTAAAGTGGAAGTATTTGGTTCGTTCTGCTGTCAGAGGTAAAAACATTTTGATGACTGGTCCTGCTGGTTGTGGTAAGACAATGGCTGCTAAGTCATTGGTTAATTCTCTTGATAGGCCTGATTTCTATTTCAACTTAGGTGCTACACAAGATCCTCGTGCCACTTTGATTGGTAATACCCACTTCGATAAGAAGAAAGGTACTTACTTCTCAGAAGCTCTATTTGTAAAAGCTATTCAAACTCCTAACGCTGTTATTTTGTTAGATGAGTTGAGTAGGGCGCATCCTGATGCTTGGAACATTCTGATGACAGTATTGGATAGTGGTCAGAGATACCTCAGATTAGATGAGGGCGAAGGCCAGGAAACAATCAATGTGGCTGAGGGTGTTACCTTTGTAGCTACCGCTAATATTGGTAATGAGTATACTTCTACTCGTGTAATGGATAAGGCGTTGATGGATAGATTCATCATTGTTGAGATGGATGTTCTAACCGCTGAAGAGGAATCAGGTTTGTTAGAGTATATGTTTCCTCATGTTGATTCAACTGTTCTAAATTCTGTGGCTGAGATCGCTTCACTAACTCGTAATGAGTCAAAGTCTGAGGCTGGTAGATTGTCATTGGGTATCTCAACCAGAACTTCTGTTGAGATTGCTGGACTTCTCTTTGATGGATTCGGATTAGATGAGGCTGCTGAGGTTACAGTTTATCCTCAGTTTTCTGATGATGGTGGGCTTGAGTCTGAGAGAACTTATGTAAAACAGTTGGTACAGAAGTACATAACTGATGGAAGTTCTGATGACTTATTCAATGAGAATGAAGTTGAGAATTCCAACTAAGGTTTTTTCTCTGATGGTAGGGCTCTATTAAGAGAGCCTTACCTATGGGGGGCTGAGTTTTTATTCCTTTCTCTCAGCCCCCATTTTACTAACTAAAAGGTAGGGGATTTATATATGAAAAAACATAATTATTCTGATTTTGAGAATTATATTCTTATGGCTGATAAATGTAATATCAATCAAAGTTATTCTTCATTTTTAGATTTTAGAAGAGTTGTATCTTTTGTGAAAGATTTTGCTTCAAAAACAGGAGACACTTTTCTACATAATGGTACTATTTATAAGAAACGAATTACATCTAATGAGGCTAGAAAATTTTTAGATGGATTGGTTAAGAATTATTGTGATGTGGCTACATTAAAAAAAGTTGCAAATCAATTAAAAATTAAGATTTAATTGGAGAATAGTTATGGGTAAACAGGTAAAGAAGCACGGTTATAGTTGTAAGTTAGTTAGGGTTGTCGATGGCGACACTTGTGATGCTATGATAGATTTAGGATTTGATGTTTGGGTAAAGAACAGAATCAGATTTTATGGTGTTGATACTTGGGAAAGTAGAACCAGAGATTTAGCTGAAAAAGAAAAAGGTTTAGCTGCTAAGGCTTATGTAAAAGACCTTTTAGAAAATTCAGATGATGGTAAGTTTAGTATTATTTCACATGGTAAGGGTAAGTATGGTCGTGTGCTTGGAGAGTTATTTGTTAAAGGGCATGATAAGTCAGTAAACGAATTATTGAAAGAAAATGGACATGCTTACGAATATCACGGTGAAAAGAAAAAAGTATTTGGAAGTTAAATGAATATCAGTATCGAATATTGTATGCAGTGAAACTATGAACCAAAAGCTCTTAGTTTAAGAGAATCAATACAAAAACAATTTGGTATTGAAGCCAAGTTAATAAAAAGTTCAGGCGGAGTGTTTGAAGTAACACTGAATAATAGTTTAATATTTAGTAAAAAAGATTTGGGTAGATTCCCAAATAGTAACGAAGTTGAGGATATACTCAACGATTATGAATGGATAACATAAGGAGGCCTTGTGGCTAAGAAAGTAATAAAAAAAGCTGGTCAGTTTGACCACTATAAAAAATGGACAACCGATCAAGGTTACACATTTTTAGCTGAAAATAAAAGTGATGCTGAGGATTATCTTAAAGTAGTTGGTGGTGGTGGTTTAGGTAAATTAAGAGAGGTTAAGGATGGCTAAAATAGTAGAACAAAAAGTAGTTCATGGATTAGATAAAATAGCTAATGAAGTTAAAGAGCTTAGACACTCAGTGGCTAAGATATTAGAACTTATTAGACCACCTAAAAAGAAAACTGAAAAGTGGATAGTAGACTATGACTTTGAAGCTACCACAACCTCAGGTGACTAAAATGAAGTATAAGGTTTTAACAGATTATGCCACAGCAGATGGTGTTCTGTATGCTGATGAAGTGGTTAAAAAATGGAACGCTGGCACAGTTGGTAAAAATATTAGGGTTAAGGATAATATGGGTAGGATATGGAGCGTACCTAAAAATTTATTAAGAGAGGTGAGTAATGGTTAAGATAATAAAAGTAATGTGTGATGTGATTGATTTTATACTTGGATCTCAGGATAAAAGAAGCGGTGAGGATAGGAGAAAAAGAAAATCACGAAAAAGAAAAAATGAAAAGCGTAAAACAAATCGGAGAAAATAAATTGAAAAAACAAGAGATATTAGAAGCCAGTTTATCCCGTATATACAGAGACTTTCAAGAGAATGAATTTGGTATCATTACTTCTTGGAGAGTTGGAAGTGTGGATAATAAAGCTAATCTATCTAAATTAAAAGGCGCCATTAGTAGTGCGGGTTTTGGTTATGTTAGAATAGATGGTGTTGGTCAAGAAGAAGATGAGTCTGGTAAGGTTAGGTCTGTAAAAGAACCATCCTTATTAGTTAAGAATGTAAAGGCTGGTGGTGAGCCTCTAATGGATACTAAGGCCTTTGAAAAATTTATGGTTAAGTTGGCACATAAATACAAACAATGGGGTATAGTCCTACATAATCCTCAGAAGGGCACTAGACTTATTCAGACTAGCGATGATGGTAAACCTGTAAATAAGGTTGATATGAAAATGAGTAAATTCAATCCAATGAAGGTTGCTCAATTTTACTCAAGCCTTAAAGGTAAACCATTTACATTTGAGGGTTTTAAATATGCTGATAAACCTCAGAACCATATTCACGGAATGTCATTACAAGGTAAAGGTGAAGTTGATATTCATAAGAGAGAAACCACAGAAAAGTGGATGGAAAAAATTATGGAGATCATAAATGATGCTGAGTAACATATTAGCTGGAACTATGTTATTTGGTTCATTAGCTTTTAGAACTCCAAATGTGCAACCCAACCCCGATGATTATGAAGTTAGCATTGGTTTTACAAATGATAATTATTATGCTAATCGCCAATGGGAAAGAGAGCTTGGAACTAAGTATATTGATGATTTATTTTGGGTTAAGATTGATAATCGATTTTACTTTAAGCCAGAATATATGAATAAAGAGAGTAGGAATATAAAATATCTAAAGCTTGATTGGCGTAAAAATTGGAAAAGTTTTAATGTTGGATTTACCACTAGATCCATCACAGATAGTTTTGATAGTTATGAAACATTTCTATCAGGTGGTTGGGATTATGTAAAGAGTTATAAGTGGATATCGCCATTAGAGATTGAATTAAGCATTGATGGATATTTAAATCCTAATGAGAATGGAGATTTAGAGCCTGCTGATTATGAGTATGAAAATAAATTCAAACTAAGTTGGAGATTAACAAATCAGATTAGATTGTATAAAATGGGAGAGGTATCTAAATTAAAGGAAACAAATTTTTACAAAGCTAAGGTAGGTATTGAAGTATCTTTATAGGAGAATAAAATGTTAACAGAATTTGAGGAAATAATTGAAGTAGTTTTACATCACGAGGGTGGATATGTAAACGACCCGAAAGATCCAGGCGGAGAGACTAATTTTGGTATAGCTAAGAGAAGTCACCCCGATGTAGATATAAAAAATCTAACAAAACAAGAAGCTAAAGAAATATACAAAGTACATTATTGGCATCAAAACAGAGTTGATGACTTACCAAAACAACTTAGACATATTTATTTTGATATGTGTGTAAATCAAGGTAGAGGTAGGGCAGTTAAGATATTACAAAAAGCCGCTAATGCTAAAGGCGCTGGATTAAAGGTAGATGGTGGGTTAGGACCTAAAACTATTGCAGCTGTAAGTAATGTTGAAACAGATAGAGTTAGGGCATACAGAGTAAAGTATTACGCTGATTTGGTAACTCGTAAGCCTGATTTAGAAAAGTTTTATTTTGGTTGGTTTAGGAGAGCACTAGAGGTTTAGTATGATAACTTTTGCAGATGAAGAGCCACAAAGTTGGAATGAGTTTTTTGAACAAAAGCTGAATGAAATAGTTAATAAATTAGATTATCTAGATGTTGAAGGTAGGGTTGAATATAGCGAACCATTCCATATGGGTGGAAAAGAAAAATCATTTAGCATTGAAATGAAAAGAAAAGGTAAGCCTTATCAGATTCCAGAAGATCATAAATGTCCTGAGCCAGAACCTTTGAGAAAACTAACAGATGTAGATTGGCTAAATATACTTAATTATTATAAAATGTTATTTGATGGTTTTAAGAATGCTGATTGGGATAACGATAGTGTCAGAGAACAAGTAGCTTCAGTTATGATTAAAAAAACAAAAAAGTTTTTTGAAGAAAATTATCCTGACTTGATGGAAGTAAAACAAAAACCAATATTTGATAAAGAAGATTTTCAATAATTAAAATGAATCAAAAAATCCTCCTCAGAAAGTTAAAAGCTGAGTACGATTATTTAAAAGCCGAATATGAATATCAAAATGAATTATTTAAAAAGGCTACAAAGCAATTCGATAAAAAGTTTGCAGGTAAGCTTAATTTAGATACACCAAAAGCTAAAAAAGCAAATAAGAATAAAAAATCTGAAAAAAGAACTAAGAGCTTAGATAAGGTTTATAAAAAGCTGGCTAAAAAAATACATCCCGATAAAAAAACAGGTAATACAAAAGATTTCAAAAAACTAAAAGAGAGTGTTGATGAGTATGATATGGATTCAGTTGTGGACTTGGCTCATGAGTATGATGTTGATATAAGCGTTGATGTTGATGAGGAAGAATTCCTTACTACCAATATAAAAAAATTAAAAAGTAAATTAGAATACTTCAATAAAACACTGATAATGCAGTGGTATAATATACCTGATAAAGAAAGATTAAATTTTGAAAATGTCATAATTACAACACTTGGAAAATAATTAAAAAAAAATGTATTTTTTGTCAGTTATTATATATTTATATATGTCAATAATACATACGCATATTATGGTATGATTATTGTATAATAAAGTTATTAGTATCGCTCAAAAGAGGATGCTAGTGTTTGACTAAATAGTAAACAAAATAGGAGAAACAAAATGACTAAACTAGTTGTTCGCAATTCATTCCCTGTAATCGATAGGGATTCTTTTCTAACCCCGTTTGATAAAATGTTTGATGAAATTATCTCATCATCATTTCCACAAATCAATGAAACTGTTGGTGTAAATCCATTTGGTAATTCAGCATATCCAAAAGTAAATGTCTATGAGTTTGATGATAAGGTTGGTATCATAGCTGAGATTCCTGGATTAGATAAAAAGGATATCAACATAGAAGTTGAGGATGGTGTGCTCACCATAGCTGGTGAAAAGCATCACGGAATATTTGATGAGACTAAAGCTAAGGTGCTTCGTAGGGAGCTAAAGCAATCATCATTTAAACGCTCATTCACTTTAGGTGAGTTGCTTGATGGTGAAAATGTCAAAGCTAATTTCAAAGAGGGTATTCTTTCAATCGAAATTCCTAAAGTAGAGCAAACTCTACCTAAGAAGAACTTGGTGAAAATATCATAAATAAAATACTAAAAGTCAATAATGACATGTATTCCGTTCTCGGAACGGTATCGGTTGAATCTGGTTATACTACTGATGAACTCAAAAAAATGTGGAATCTAGCCGATACCGTTCTTAGGAATGGATCTAACTATTATGTGTGTCAAAAGATTATAGACGCTGAATTTAAAGAGTTAAAATAGGGTTTTATATATTTATTATTAATAAATAGGAGAAATCCCTGTGTTTGAACAATCTAAATCATTTAATAAGTTAGTAGGATTTTCAGCCCTATCAATAGCTGGAAGCGCTGCTTTCTTTTCGGTTTATGGATTATCTAAACTATTTGCTGGTGCTCAATTAGCAGTAATCATAATGGCAGGTTCATTAGAGTTTGGTAAATTGGTAGCAGCATCATTTCTATATAGGTATTGGAAAGATATAAATTTGTTACATAAAATATATATGACAATTGCCACAGTAATTTTAGTATTGATTACATCTGCTGGCATATTTGGATTTTTATCCAACGCCTACCAAGGTGCTACAGTATCATTTGAGAAAGAAACTACTGCATTACTATATAAAGAAGATAGGTTAGAACAATTACAAGATGATAAGAAATTTCTTAAAGAAGAGTTGGAAGCTGCTGTATCTGAGTTACCTGATAATTACAGAACAGCAAAAAGAAAACTCAGAGAAGAATATCAACCAAAGATAAACAAAATAAATGATGACATAATAAATCTTAAAAGTGAGGTTGGAGATTTAAAAGTACAGATAATAGAAACAGGTGTTGAAGTAGGACCTGCTATTTATCTAGCAAAGGTATTTGATTCTGATGTAGATACAGTAGTCAAATTCTTTATCTTTATACTTATCTTTGTATTTGATCCAATGGCAGTTATATTTGTGATAAGCTATAATGTAACATTACAAAATAAAGAAAAAAATTGGCCTGTATATGGTGAAAAGAAAAAAGTTGTCGATCTTATGGAAGATCCGATAGAATTAGAACCCGATATGGATGATATAGCACCAGTTAAAGAAAAAAAATCCAATATAGAAATTCCAATTAAAGGTGCATTTAGTAGAAAATAATTTAAAAAAAGTCTTGACTTTTACAAATATTCTTCGTATATTAAGGTATCAGAAATAAAGGAAAAATAATGAACTTAGAAAATGAATTAAATAGAGATTCAGCTATCGATTTTTCGGAAGCTATAAGTAATCTAATTACAGGTATAAAAAAAGATTATTCTCGTTGGTCTGATTGGGCAGAGGGTATTGAAAGATTTAATAAGGGTATTAATATTAAAACCGGTAGGAAATATACTAAAGTAATCTGTGGTAGTTCGGTGTGGGGTTTTATCGCTAATAGTGATGGAATGTTAAAAGGTATTCCTTACTTCAAAGGCGATGTATTTAAAGCTGCTACTTGGAAAGCTCCAGCAAAGCATGTCAGAGGTTCAATCTTTGATACGAATACAGATTGGTTTCGTTGGACTGGTCCTAATTATATAGTAAGATGAGAAAGTGTAAGAAATGTAATTCAAAGTTAAATGGGAAGATGATTTTCTTCCCTAAACTTTGTTTAAATTGTGTAGCTGATTTAATAGCAGAGGGAAAGATTAATGAACAAAAAGTGGATTGAACATAATAAAAAAGAGTATGGTGTTCAAATCATCGAATTAAAAAAGATAATTGAAAGTCAGGTAAAGGATGGTGGTAAGGCTAATGAGTTTACTTCTGATATGTTGGTAGCATTGGTTAGTGGTAGAAAAATAACCACAAAAATGCAGAATGCTATTAATGGTATTATTAGAAAGGAAAGTCCTGAACAAAAATTTAAAAGAGATAGTTGGTTGCAAAGCGTCTTACCTAAACTAATGATGGTTAGGGAGCAGATTAATAATACTAATTGGAGCGGACAGTATAAGATTAATTCATTAAATTTTATTAACAGTATTATTGCTCAGGCTAAAAATCGTAAGACACTTACTAAGAATCAAATGGAAGCGGTTTCTAAGATGTATGTTAGAATTAAAAAAAATATTGAAAAAAAGTCTTGACTTGTATTGCAATTCTTTTGTAACTTGACATATGAATAAGGAGACAATAATGATAACTAAAGAAAAAGCGTTGGCTGCTGTCATAGCGGTAACAATAGTTAATGGTTTTTTCTCAACCAATATGATGAAAAAATATAAAGAAATGTATTCATATAAGGTTGAACATTTGGAATCAGAAAATTCTACTTTGAAAACTAATTTGGCAGAATTTTATAAATATGGTGTAGAGGTTGATGTAACTATGTATCAGCCGATATATCCACAAACAGATACCACACCCGACATAACAGCAGATGGTACGAAAATCAGAATACAAAAAGCATCTGAATATAAGTTTGTTGCTTTATCTCGTAACTTACTAAAAAGGTGGGGCGGAGCTTTTGATTATGGAGATTTTATTCTACTCAAAGGCGCTGGTCATAAAGATGGTGTGTATCAGGTAAGAGACACTATGAACCCTAAGTGGGTAAACGTAGTAGATATTTTGGAATCTGAGCATGTAGAGCCGTATAAGTTTACGGATGCTCATATCTATAAACTACCTTGGGTAGATAAAATAAAGGAAATAACAAATGGCTAAAAATACATTTGAAAAGAATGGTGGTTACTTCATCAATGGAGTAGCATATATGGATTGTAAAATCACAGGTGAGCCTGTCGCTAATGTGAGTACAGATTCGGTATCTGTAATAGGCGGTAGGGCTATGCAGAGTAGGGTAGGAATACCAAAGGAGAAATCAAGACCACAACCAACAGGCAGACCTGCTGGATGGCATTGGATGAATGAGTATGTGGATAAATGGGGAAATGTTTTTCACAAAGGTGTGGAACAACCTAAGTTAAAAGGAACGAGACCTATAACATTATCTAAAGAAAAGAAAAAGATTCTAAGAAGAACTCAGGAAGAGATACTTCTTGCCAGAGAAGCTGAAAAGAAAGCTGCTCTTAAAAAGGCAATTAAGAAGCAGAAAGATTTCATAAATCATAAGCTTGGAGGTTAAGTGAGTAAAAAAACGGTTATATTTGATTTAGATGGAACATTAGCGAACATAGAGGTTCGTAGAAAAATGTCTGTAAAGCCTAATGGTAAGATGGATTGGGATGTATTCTTTCATCCTGATAATATACAATATGACGAGCCGGTGCATGCCATAATTAATCTGGCACAAATCTATTATAAAGATGGGTATAATGTGGTTATATTCTCTGGTAGGAATGATAGGTCGTGGAAGGAAACCAAAGATTGGTTGAAGAAATATGATGTGCCACATCACCTATTGGTTATGAGACCTGACAAGTTTAAAAGTAAATCATTTCCTGTAGCTGATGGTAATCCTGCTACAGGAGATATGAGATTTATGCCAGATGAAATTTTGAAGAAAAGAATGTTAGATAAATTCGTTGACATTGATGATGTTTTATTCGTGGTGGATGATAGAAATAAGGTTGTGGATATGTGGAGAGATTTGGGTTTGGTTGTGTTGCAACCGATGCCAGGTGATTTTTAAAAAAAATAAAAAAAAATTGTATTTGAGAAAATATATAGATATATATTATTGCGGGGGAAGTGTTATAGGAAACACACTTCCTTTCCAAGGAAGAGATGTGGGTTCGACTCCCACCCTCCGCTCAAAATTTGGCCAGCTAGGCTACTTAACTATTGAAAATTAAAAACAGGACTTACTATGGCGTTTGGTGATTTTTTTGACGAACCAAAATTCGACTTTGAGAAAGAGCGCAAGGCTTTTATAGACAATCTCAATCTATTAAAAACTATGACAGTTGAAGAACAAACACTTTATAAAAAGTGGCAGGAGTTCAACGCTGATGTCTATTCTATGACTCAGAAAGCATCTAAATTTAAAAGAATAAATAACTCTATTTGGACACCCAAAGATATAAATAATAAAGAACAAACCATTAATGAGATTGAAGCATTAGAACCCTATGTTGAGATGTTGGAACAGGGTAATGCTAAGGATAATGAGACTTGGACATTGGTTCGTAGGTTGATACATACTATGGAGTTCACAGCCAATCCAGGTAGAAATCTTAAATTCTTTGTTAAGGATAGGGTTACTAATAAACTTTTAGGTATCATATGTTTGGGTTCTGATGTAACATCATTGGGTGCTAGGGATAACTACATAGGTTGGACTAAGGAAGATAAATTCGGTGGTAAGCTCAAACATACATCAATAGGTACAACCATATGTTGCGCTCAACCTTTAGGATTTAACTTTTTAGGTGGTAAGTTGGTAGCC
>CEUO01017317.1_pt1 | contig 20987 bp, 29 predicted proteins | sample 531391 | NCBI WGS metagenome assembly CEUO01 (sample SAMEA2622799, study PRJEB7988) | marine metagenome | isolation source: saline water (ENVO:00002010), including
CAAGCAGTAGTATCACAATGCCTATCAGCAAAGATTTGAAATTTAGACTGACTTGCCATCTGACACCTCCTCTTCGTTCTCCCATTTTTCGATTTGTTCAAGTAAAGATGTAGCAAATTCACTTCTGCCCTCGTGAATATCAAAAGTACCATCAGTTAATACTTCATCACCATTTAACACAGGCTCGTTATGTTCTATTTCTTCCTCTAACAAAGTTTTTACTTTTTCTATTACATTATTCATCATTCACCTCCTTATTAACAATGTCATCAATTAAAAAGATAATATCTGTTCTAATCTCTGCACATTTTCCAAAACTAGAATCTTTTATTCCAGTATATTTATCTACAAGTTTTTCAAGATCATCTGTTAAACAAGCAAAACCCTCTTCGTTAAGGCTAAGTTTGTCATCGAGGTTACCCTCATCATCGACATATCTATCCACATATTTTTTACGTTCATCATCGTCTGAAATTATTTTCCATCCGATTTTATTTTGTGTATTCATAAACACCTCCATAAATACAATTAGTTATTCTGTTTCATGACTTTTGTCACTCATCAGTAGGAAATACCCATTTCCTAGACAGAATTATTAAACTTGGTCAAAAACGACCTCCTGATTTGCTCTGTAAGCAACGAATCCATATCGAGCAAGGGTAGGATACCCCTAAAAAGTATCCTACCCACACGATATTATTAATGGGCTTCTGAACAATCGACCCCAATAAACTCACCAAAAGGTATCCTTTCTCTGTGAGTTTTCTCAAGGTAGTCTTGCTTAAGTTCGTGCTTCCATCTTGAAGTAATACCCCAAAAGACTGGGATATCAGGTTCATGTTCACCTTGGATATCTGCATACCCATCAGTGAAATAAACCAAAGCTTTGATATCTTGATCATCATCAGTGTAATCCTTGAGTAGATTAAACACTGGCTCAAACCTAGTATATCCACCACCACGAAATTTAAATTTAATCTCATCGCCCATAGAGATATCGAAAGTATCCCACCACTCATCCGTATTACGATTCTTGCGAACAATATGATCACAGTAACAAACTCTGATCTTATCTATACCACATTCCTCAAGCATGAGTTGTGTTTCACTTGCCATATAATCTAACTCAGCTTGTGAGACTGAGCATGATGTATCAATAGCAATAGCTATCTCGCCACCATTAGCAGACTTGACTTTGCTTGGCAGATTAACACCTCGCCACTGGTGTCTTCTGTTGAGCCTAGACCATGAATAGTCATTAGCCATAACAGACTCCAAGCAGTCTCGTAGATGATTCTTCCAATCGACAGAAGCAGTCCTCATCTGTTCTACTCTGCCATTCAAAGCATTAGTATTACCATCAGACATATTCGACAATTTCTCTGACAGAATGATTTGCTTACGAATACCATTGGCTAGTTCTTCCATAGCTTGTTTGGATAAAACCTTACCATCATCATCAGTTGGCTCGATAACCTCACCAATAGATGTTGGGATATCATCGTACTTGCTGGAGTCTGCGGGAGTGTCAGAAGAATATTTACCAGTCAATGATTCTTCCTGACTTCCAACAGAACCATCTTCTTGATCTTCTGAATCATCTGAATTAAGTTGCTTTTGCATATCAGCTTTAGCTTTTTGTAAAGCATCATCATCAGTATCAAGAATGTGGTAAATCTGTTCAGCACTCATGTCGTTGTACTTTTTATCCCATACACCGCCATCAGGTAACTCCATACCTACTTTGTAGAGCAGATAATTATTAATGGCATAGTCACAGGCAACATTCCAAAGCTTGTGGTTTCTGCTACCTTTTCGCAATGGATGCTCCCAAATAACATGACAAGCTTCGTGGACAAGTACCCCCTCTATCTCTTCGTCTGTATAATCATCAACAAACTTAGGATTATAGAAAATACTTTTGCCATCGGTAGCCATAGTCTCGCACTCAGACTCCACAAAGGGCAGAGGTAATAGCATACTTGCTATACCTACATTACCCCTCATGAGCCTTGCTCTACATTTAATAAGCTTATCCATTCTTACCTCCTAGCTTACTCAAGAAATCATCTTTCAATGGGTCAATAGCTTTTTGCAGATCATTTGATATTTGATCTCTTTTACTCTGACCGCTTGGTGACTGATCTCTTAATGAATCTACTGAGTCTATCTTGGACATTACCGACACTAAATTACTGTGTGCTTTAGCGATATCTGCATCACTGCCAAACACATCATTGTTAAATGATGGCAATACTTGGATAGCCTGTCTAAGCTTATCAACACTAGAGTCCTTGAAGAAGCCACCCTTTTTAACATTTTTAGGGTCGTAGCTTTTGAGTTTGTCAGCTAAGTGACTGACTTGCTCAACAAGAGCTTCAACAATAACTTTAGTCTGTGAAGCGACATTGTTTTTGATACGATTCTCCACATCGTTCTCAATTTTCTGTCGCATCTTTTCAGAAACATTTAAACGTAAATCGTTGTTGCCAAAGGATGAAATAAGATTAACTTCAAAATCAAATTTGAATTTAGCTTCTACCTCAGACACATCAGGATAATCGCTAATGTCATAGGCACTACCGAGCAAGTCTTCAGCATCCTCCACCTTTTGATCGTAGGTATCGACAAAGGCTCTAACCTCTTTGAAGAAGTCTCGCTTGGCAGTATCCATAGCTTCAGAAAGCTTGTCTAACTGTGTGTTAGGACATAATCGCCACCCACTAACTACCTTGTCATCAACGTCTGTAGAGTTGTCATCCCAAGGCAAAGTCATTGGGTAGTAAAAATCATTTCTGACTTTATTGATTATTCTCCTGAAGTATTTGGCATGATCATTATCAATCAAATGTTTCTGCACATTCAGTAAGTCTGTGGAAGCATTAGTATCCACAGACAATTTATTTCTAAGTTGCTTATCTGATTTTATGCCACTCCAATGCTTCGTTGTGAAACGAACAAGAACAGCTTTCTCAGCTAAGATATTCTTCTTATCTTTAGTCATAATCATTTACCAGTTAATATTCTAAGTCTTGGTTATCGACTTTAAATTCTGCAAAGACCGAAGTCTCTTTCAATTCTGATCTCTTAGAAACTGCTTGTCTTACAAAGAAGATAGCAAATTCAGGAGTTGAGAATTGCTTAACGTAAGCCAAAGCATTTTCAAAGAAACTATAGACTTCTTTTTCAGATGCATTAGCTATCCTATCGAGCAAGGCTATGCAAGTTGCATAACACATACCATGATCACTGATTACCTCGACATCCTTGCCTTGCAGTATTCCTGTCAAGTTAGGCACGTCTTCAATCAGAGAAACAAAGTTAGCAAACTCAATAGATGTAGTCTCGCCCACATCACACTGAGCAATCTGCTGATACATATCCTTGGATGGATTAGTCTTCAGGGTATCGCTTAACCTTGTCCATGATCTTGGACTTGGTTGTGGCTCTGTTATCTTAGGGTCAAAGACATTCAAACAATTAGGTTGAAAGTTTAAGAAACCCATAACATAAGAATGCACATCATTCTTCATAGCCCACTCTGACCAGTCATCAAAGTCATGCTCAAAGTTGATCATAGAACATCTACCAATGACGTGAGAGGGAAGCTTGTTGCTACCTGCCCTGTCACTGGCTCTGTTACCTGCACAGACAATCTTCCATCCAGTAGGCAAGACATACTCACCCAGTCTTCTCTCGTAGATCAGCTGACCTACAATAGCTTGGACTGAGGGATGAGCTTGAGCATATTCATCAAAGAATAGTAGCCCATTGCCACCCACTGGCAGATTACCTAAAAAGGCTCTCTGCTGAGTATTCTTGTCATCTATGAATGGCAGTCCGCCAAGATCAACAGATTCATACAGAGACAATCTAAAATCAATGAATCCGTATTCATCTTTTCTTGGATTAATCTCATCTAAAGCTACCTTGCAGTCTTCCGCAAGATCACTCGCTAGTTGCTTCACCACTGCCGATTTACCGACACCAGTTCCGCCTAATAAAAAAGGAACATTGTTCCCTTGCAAGACAGATAACATTACCTGTCTAGCTTTAGTTGGTTTTAAATTCATAGTTTCCTCCATTGTATTTAAAACTATTAATTGATAGAACACCTGTTCTATCGCCTAGACTACCCAGTCAAAGACTGGATAATTTCGCCACCTCTCAGTGTTGCTCCTCAGTAGGCTTTCTTATCCTCCTATCAAATTAAATACCAGTATATAAACAGATACTGGCAGATTAGCTAAGATCATCACAGACTCAAGGGTCACGTTTTGTGTGACCCACATTCTAGTTTTAAAACTCAAAGTCATTTTGACCTCCTAGCATTTCTCATCTTACCGATCAGAACAAACATAGGAATGAAGATCAAACCTATGAGACATCCGAAAGCAGTACCAAAGGCTAAATCCCAAGAACCGCTTCCTGCACCGCCCATGAAGTCAGACACCGCATTACCGATACCTGCACCAAAGACTGTACCTAAACCTTTCTGAAATTGTTTAGGCAGATACTTCTCCACTTCATAACCAGTCATTGCTCCTAAGATCATGACCGCATTATCAATTATTCCGAATATTACATATTCAATCATTTAACACCTCCATTGTGTTTCGTTATTGGCTAACTCATCAGCTATCTATCGCCACATAGATAGGACACTGGAGTTGTGTCGCTACCGAGTTATTAAGAATGGTGTCGTGATTCTAGATGATCAGGTATCCATCTTCGCTAGAAGATTAAGCCACAGCAGTAGCATTGGTACACCAATTTTCCTCGGTAATCTTGCGGAGCTTCTTGACGATCATTCCGCACTAGCACTTTATTTATTTTTTTTGACTAAGGGTCTTCGATTCATTAACTGATCTGCGGTGTATCTTACACACCCCTCGAATCAGCTAGTCTAAACTTACATTGCAATAAGTTTCTAGTAAGACCACTTAGGGATACTTCTGAATGATAAAGTGAAGTACCCAAAACTTTAGCTCCACAGGGAGCAAGTTGGTTGGTTGCTGTTCTATATATTTCCTCCATATGTGTATATTAACAAAGTGATCATCATATGCAACATCTTTATTAACCTGATATTTGATAGCAATCTGTGAGCATTCCCAAGATAGGATTAACCAGTTAATATTTGGGGTATGAAAGAAGCCACCAAACTCACGATCAAACAACAGGCATTTGTCGATGAAATCATCAGGGGCAAGTTGGGTAGTTACAAGGAAGCCTATGCAAAGGTCTACGATGTGGAATTAACCAAGACAGGCAAGATACCTAAATGGGTAGAAGTTGAAGCCAGTAAGCTTGTGGCGAACCCTAAGATAGCACTAAGCATACAAAAGGCTATTGAGAAGAAAGAGCAGTCTGTGGTTGCTAGTAGTCTCAGGACAAGAAACTATGTGATAGATAGGCTCTACAAAGAGAGCCAAGAGTCAGATAGTGATGCATCTAGGGTTAGAGCATTAGAGTTGCTTGGTAAGTCAGTCAGTCTCTTTAGTGATGTGATAGAAACCAAAGAGAGCAGAAGCAGTAATGAGATAGAAGCAGATATTGAAGAGAAGATAGAACAGCTTCTGAAGACTACGCATTGATTCTGATTTTCCTATAAAGAGATACCACCCTATTTTTGATCATAAAAAAGAAGAACCCCATCCCCCCTTGTAGCGTGTGTGTACGACAGACACATATACATAGTAATTTACACATTCATATACCATATTTGACAAGGGTATTGCTTTTTGCTAGCAGTATTTTGTAGATACCCACCCCCCTGTTTCTCAGAATAAGCCCTAGGAATCCTAGACCCCCACATAATATTTTGTAATTTGATGTTGACTTTAATTGTGAAGGGGTGCAATATTGTATAATCTGTAGTTATCTATACCTGGTAACTACTTATGTGGTTACCTGCTCTAGGAACTTAGTACATATTTTTATTTAGTTCATAGTGTTTGGTATATACTTACTTTATGAAACAGGTACTTAACAATTTACATAATCTTAGTTCTGAAGATAAAAGAGAGTTATTGTCTTTATTGGAAGAGTTAGAGAATGCAAAGTTAAGAGAGTCCTGTGAAAGCAAATTCCTTTCTTTTGTTAATGCTATTTGGGCTGCCTTTATTCATGGTAAACATCATGAGATTATGGGTGAAGCTTTTGAAAGGGTAGCGAATGGTGAGCTGAAAAGATTAATTATCAACATGCCACCTAGACATACAAAGTCAGAGTTTGCTTCTTATATTTTACCTGCCTGGTTTTTAGGTAGGTATCCAGACAAAAAGATTATTCAAACTGCACACACTGCTGAGTTAGCTGTAGGCTTTGGTCGTAAGGTTAGAAACTTAGTTAATAGTTCAGACTTTAAGAATATATTTCCTAATGTTAGCTTGCAGGCTGATAGCAAAGCTGCTGGTCGTTGGAATACCAACAAAGGTGGTGAATATTTTGCGATAGGTGTAGGCGGTGCAGTTACAGGTAAAGGTGCTGATCTTCTTATTATTGATGATCCACATTCAGAACAAGAAGGTGCTAGTTCCGATATAAATGTTTTTAACAAGACTTATGAATGGTATACATCAGGTCCAAGACAGCGTTTACAACCTAAAGGTTCTATCGTAGTGGTGATGACAAGATGGCATGATAAAGACCTTACTGGTCAATTAGTTGATGCTAGCATTAAAAGAGGCGGTGCCGATCAGTGGGAAGTTATAGAGCTACCAGCTTTATTACCATCAGGTAATCCTTTATGGTCAGAGTTTTGGAAGTTAGAAGAACTTGAAGCTTTAAAAGCAGAGTTGCCTACTTCTAAATGGATGGCTCAATATCAACAAGACCCTACTGCTGAAGAAGGAGCTATAGTTAAAAGAGAATGGTGGCGAACTTGGGAATACATAGAACCACCTGAATGTGAATTTGTTATTCAATCTTGGGATACAGCTTTCTTAAAATCACAAAGAGCAGACTATTCTGCTTGTACTACTTGGGGTGTTTTTTACAGAGAAGATGAAGATAGCGGACAGTTAACACCTCAGATTATTTTACTTGATGCACATAAAGCTAGACTAGAGTTTCCAGAACTGAAACAAAGAGCTATGGAATGTTATCAATCTTACAAACCAGATGCTTTTATTGTTGAGGGTAAAGCAGCAGGTATGCCATTGATATTTGAACTTAGAGCTATGGGTATCCCTGTGCAAGAGTACACACCTAGTAGAGGTAACGATAAGATAGCAAGAGTTAATGCAGTTGCTGATTTATTTTCTTCTGGAGTTGTGTGGGCACCACAAACAAGATGGGCAGAAGAAGTTATAGAAGAGTTTGCTGCTTTTCCAAATTCAGAACATGATGATTTAGTTGATAGCAGCACGCAAGCTTTGTTAAGATTTAGACAAGGTGGATTCATTCCACTTAGTTCAGATGAAGAAGAAGAACCATTAGAACATAATAAAACTGCAAATTATTACTAGGAGATTTAATTGGCAATTGAAAGAACACCAGCTACACCAGTAGAAGGTTTAATAGAACAAGAACCTCAAGGTGAGGATTTAGATATCACAATAGAAAATCCAGATTCAGTTTCCATTGAAACTGATGATGGAGGCATGATTATAGATTTTGATCCACAAGAAGAAAAACCAGAAGCAGACTTTGATAGCAACCTAGTAGATTTTATAGATGAAAATGATTTAGAGAGAATAGGCTCTGAACTTGTTGCAGCCTACAATATGGATAAAGATTCTAGAAAAGATTGGGAAGATAGTTACACTAAAGGTTTAGATCAACTAGGACTAAAGATAGAAGAAAGAACACAACCTTGGAATGGAGCCTGTGGAGTATTTCATCCAATGTTATCTGAAGCGGTAATAAGGTTTCAATCACAGGCAATAGCAGAAATATTTCCAGCATCAGGACCAGTTAAAACAAAGATTGTTGGCAAAGTAACTAGCGAAAAAGAAAAACAAGCAGACAGAGTAGAAGATTACATGAATTATCTTTTAACTCATGAGATGTCTGAATATAGAACAGAGACAGAAAAACTTTTATTTTCTTTACCTTTAGCAGGTTCAGCTTTTAGAAAAGTTTATTATGATCCTAGTCTAGGCAGACCAAGCGGTATATTCGTTCCATCTGAAGATGTAGTTGTTAACTATGGTGCTAGTGATTTAGAAACTTGTGAAAGAGCAACTCATGTAATGCGTAAATCTTTTAATGATATAAGAAAGATGCAAGTCAGTGGGTTCTACAGAGATATAGAATTGCCTGATGCTCCTAATTCTTATTCAGATATAACAGAAAAATATAATGAGCTTACTGGCGAACATGATAGAGATATATATGATCAGCGTCATATTCTTTTAGAAATGCAAGTTAATTTAGATTTACCTGGATTTGAAGATATGAAAGATGGTGAGCCTACAGGTATTCAACTACCATATGTTGTAACTTTAGATTTTCCAAGTGGAACTATTTTAAGCATTAGAAGAAATTATTATGAAGATGATGACAATAAAAGAAGAAGATCACATTTCGTACATTATCAATATTTACCAGGTTTAGGTTTTTATGGTTTTGGTTTAATCCATATGATAGGTGGTTTAGCAAAATCAGCTACAAGTTTATTAAGACAATTGGTAGATGCAGGTACATTATCTAATTTACCAGGCGGGTTAAAAGCTAGAGGTCTTAGGATCAAAGGTGATGATACTCCTATAATGCCTGGTGAGTTTAGAGATGTGGATGTTCCAGGTGGTGCTATTAGAGATAATATAACCTTCCTGCCCTATAAAGAACCTTCCCCAACTCTTTATCAGCTATTGCAAAACATAGTGGAAGAGGGAAGAAGGTTTGCTAGTATTTCTGACATGAAGGTAAGTGACATGAATAGTCAGGCACCAGTTGGAACTACCTTAGCATTATTAGAAAGAAATATGAAAGTCATGAGTGCAGTACAAGCTAGACTGCATGCTTCTATGAAAAAAGAATTTGATATTTTAGTAAACATAATATCTGATTTTGGAGAGCCCAGCTATCCATATGATACAGGTGAAGAAGAAGAAATTAAATCATCTGACTTTGATAAACGTATTGATGTTTTGCCAGTATCTGATCCAAATGCAGCTACTATGGCACAAAGAATCATGCAGTATCAAGCTGCTATGCAATTAGCACAAACTGCACCTGAAATGTATGATATGAAAGAACTACATAGACAGATGCTTGATGTTCTTGGTATACAAGATGTTAATGATGTTATACCTGAAGAAGCTGATATTAATCCTGTTGATCCAGTGACCGCAGTGCAAAACTTAATTAATAATAAACCAGTCAAAGCATTTGATTTCCAAGATCATGATGCACATATTCAAACAGTGGCTGCTGCTCAAGATAACCCAGAGATACAACAACTTCTAGGTCAAAGTCCAAATGCTCCAGCTATATTAGCTTCAGCATCTTCTTATATTAATGATCATTTAACTATGAAGTTTAGAAAACAAGTAGAAGAAGAAATGGGTATAGCTTTACCACCAGTAGGTGAACCTATTCCTGCAGATGTTGAAAAGAGAATATCTGATCTTGTTGCTGAAGCAGCTAGCAGAGTAACACAAAAAGCTATGCAGGAAGCAGAAGATAAAAGAATAGCAGCAGAACAACAAGACCCTCTAATACAGATGAAAGAAAGAGAGGTTGCTGCAAGAGAAGCTGAAGTACAAAGAAAAGCTATGGGTGATCAAGCAAGATTGCAGTTAGCAGCTCAGAAACAACAGGTTGATCAAAGTATTAAAGTTGCAGAGCTACAACTAGAAAAAGAAAAAGTAGAATCAGAAACACAAATAGAAGGTACTAAAATCGGTGCTAAGATTGCAAGTGACTTGCTAGAAAATGATAAAGTTAGCAAAAAGCAAGCAGTAGAGGACTTCAAAACTGGTATTGACATTGCTAAAGATATAGTTAAAGATAGCAATTAGTATGTTAACTGATATTAAAGAGCAATCACTTTCTGAGTGGTTGAAAGTTAGAATCAGAGACATTATGAATGAACACGCAGATCATATTGCTACAGGTAATGTAAAAGATTTTTCTGAGTATAAGAAACTGTGTGGAATAGTAGAGGGTTTAGCCCTTGCAGAACGTGAGATGTTGGACTGGATAGAACAACATACTCAAGAATAGGAACTCAACTCCTTTAAGTTGTGCAATATTATGAGTGACATAAAAATAGAAAAAGAAGCAATAGATAAACCTAAAGTTGATGAAAAAACTAAAAGTCAACTTCCTGAACCTGCAGGATATCGTATTTTGATTGCAATGCCTGATGTAGATGAAAAAACAGAAGGCGGTATTGTTAAAGCATCAAGCACTATTAGAGATGAAGAAGTTAGTAACATATGTGGATATGTTTTAAAACTTGGTCCAGATGCTTATGCTGATCAAGGTAGATTTCCAAATGGACCTTACTGTAAAAAAGGTGATTGGGTTGTATTTAGAGCTTATTCAGGCACTCGTCTTAAAATTTATGGGAAAGAGTTTCGATTGATTAATGATGATACTGTAGAAGCAGTAGTAGAGGACCCAACAGGAGTAGTGAGAGCATGAGTGAGCAATCTATAGAAACTTCAATTCAAACTGAATTTAAAGCTGATGATGATGGAAAACTATCACCACAGACAAGTGAAGATAAATTTTTTGGTGTTAAGACTGAAATTAAAAAAGAAGACTCATCTGATTTAGAGGTAGAGGTAGTAGACGATACCCCTGAAGAAGACAGAAGACCACCTAAACAAGAAGTTGAAAATGACACAGTTGATGATGATACTGTTGATCAAGAGATTTCTGATTTAAGTGAAAGAGCTGGTAAACGTATTAGTAAAATAAAATACGAGTATCATGAAGAACGTAGAGCCAAAGAAGCTGCTGAAAGAGAAAAAGCAGAGGCAATTAAAAACACACAAACATTACTACAAGAAAATCAAAGATTACAAAAGTTAGTACAAGAAGGCGGTAAAGTTGTAAATCAACAAGCCTTATATAATGCACAATATGCAAAATTAAATGCACAAGCTTTATATAAAAAAGCATACGATGAAGGTGATGCAGATGCTATGGCAACAGCTCAAGCAGAATTAACAAAAGCAACACTAGCAGAACAACAGGCTCCAGGCTATGCAGAAGCTATGCAAAGACAAGTAGCAGCAAGTCAACCAGTTGTGCAACAAACACAAGCTGATCCTGATATGCAAGCATGGGCAAGTAAAAATCCTTGGTTTATGGGAACAGAACCTGTGCATAAAGAGATGACATCTTTTGCTATGTATTTAGATCAAAAGTTGCAAGCAGGTGGAATTAATCCTGCAACACAAGCAACAGAGTATTATGGTGAAATAGATAAAGCCATGAGACTACAATTTCCAAGTTTTTTTGGAGTACCTCAAGTAGAAGCGGAAGCTCAAATTGAAGTACAAGAAGAAGAGAAACGACAACCCTCTAATGTTGTCGCACCTGTATCGAGGTCAACTGGTGCTGAAAAAAATCCTCGCAATGTACGTTTAACTCGGACTCAAGTTAAGTTAGCACGTCAACTTGGTATAAGTCCGCAGCAATACGCAAAACAATTATTAAAGGAATCATAATGAACGATAATATTGACAAAACTGTAAATGAAATTCAAGAACCAGAGGTTCAAGAATCTTCAGATCATGTGCGTAGCCCTAGGGCTAAAGAAGACCGAGAGGTTCAACAGCGAGTAGAAAGCTGGGAAAACCCTTCCAATTTACCAAACCCTGATCCTCAACCTGGCTGGGTATTCAGATATATTAGGACTGCTACGTTAGGCAATCCTGATAATCCTAATGTTTCTAAGAAATTTAGGGAAGGCTGGATTCCTTGCAAAGCAGAAGATCATCCTGAATTGCATATACATATGATGGATTATAAATCTGAATGGGCTGAGAAAGGTAATATAGAAATTGGTGGGCAATTGTTATGTAAGATGCCAAAAGACAAGGCGGAAGCTAGAGATAAACATTTTCAAAGTTTAGCTCAAAATCAAATGTCATCTGTAGATAACGTATATTTTAAGGATCAAGATTCTAGAATGGCTACCAAGCAAGTGTTTGAGAGAAAATCAAAAACAACTTTTGGGAGAGATTCTTAGTCTTGTTAGATTAATAATTTTTTTTGAAAGGAGGAAGCTATGGCTTCATCAGCGGCTCCGATGGGAGCAAGACCTGTTGGTTCGTTAGTTTCATGTGCTTACAATGCAAAAATTAGCCATTATAAAATTAAAAATAATTTTGGCACAGCCATATTTTATGGAGATTTTGTAAAGTGGGCGGATGATAATCCGAATACAACAATACAAAAAGATACAGGTACTACATCATTGACACCAATAGGAGTATTCCTTGGATGTTCATATACTGATCCAGTAACTGGTCAATTTACGAATAATAATCAATATCCTGCTTCAACAGCAGCAGACGATATTATTGCTTATGTGGCATCTGATCCATTCTTAGTAATGCAGATGCAATCAGACGAAGCTTTAGATCAAGATGATTTAGGGAAAAATGTAGGAGTTGTGCAAACAGCAGGTTCTACAAAGTTTGGAGTTAGTAAAAATGCAATAGATGGTAGTACAGCTAATACTACAAATACTTTACCACTAAAGATTATCGACTTTGTTGATGGTCCTGATAGTGCTATTGGTGATGCAAAAACTGACGTATTAGTTATGTTCAATGTAGGACATCAATTACTTAACACAACAGGAATAGGTTAATAGGAGAATATTATGGCAGCTATATCAAGAGCTAACGAATTAAAACAACTCCTACCAGGCTTAAATGCACTGTTTGGAGAAGAGTACAACAACTATGAGAACGAGCATGAACAAATTTATGTAAGTGAAAACTCTGAGAGATCATTTGAAGAGGAACTAAAACTTTCAGGATTTGCTGCAGCTCCAGTAAAAGATGAAGGTGCTGCAATATCTTATGATGTCGCACAAGAATCTTTTGTAGCTCGTTATACACACGAAACTATCGCTTTAGGTTTCTCAGTAACTGAGGAAGCAATGGAAGATAATCTTTATGTAAGTTTATCAGCTAGATATACAAAAGCTTTAGCTAGAGCAATGGCTTATACAAAACAAGTAAAAGCTGCTGCATTGTTGAATAACGGATTTACTAGCTCATTTCAATCTGGTGATGGGGTTAACCTATTTACAGCAGAAGGAGATGGAGTTACTGGCGGTGATGGTCACCCATTAGTAAATGGTGGCAAGAACTCTAATAGACCAGTCGTAGGAGCAGATTTGAATGAAACTTCACTAGAAGATAATATTATTCAAATAAGCAAATGGACTGATGAAAGAGGTCTTAAAATTGCAGCTAGACCAAGAAAGCTTATAGTTCCAACTGATTTACAGTTTGTAGCTACTCGTATTCTTGAGAGTGAATATAGGACTGGTAGTGCTGACAATGATCTTAATGCTATTAAGAGCAATGGTGTTATACCTGAAGGATTTGCAGTTAATCATTATTTAACTGATACAAATGCTTACTTTATAACAACAGATGTTCCAGATGGTATGAAACATTTTGTCAGAAGTCCTATGGTAACAAGCATGGACGGAGACTTTGACACTGGTAATGTTAGATACAAAGCTAGAGAAAGATATTCATTTGGAGTATCTGATCCACTAGGTATCTTTGGTTCACCAGGATCAAGTTAATATTTATAGGGGAGCTTAGGCTCCCCTACTTTTTTATCTAGGGTAATTTAATTTTTCTATCAACTGACCTAGCAGACAAGCCAAGATGATAGATTATTTCCGATAGGAGGAAACATGGCAAACACATCTTTTAACGGACCAGTAAGGTCTGAGAATGGCTTCAAAGTCATTTCTAAAAATTCAAGCACAGGAGCAATAACTGAATCATTTACATTAGATGGTTCTGGTGTACAAGTAGCACCTGTAGCTTTGGCTGATACTACAGCTATATCATTAACTGCAGCTACACATGGTGGCAGAGTAGCAGTTGTGCCAGCATTATCAGCTAACTTAACATTAACTTTACCTTCACCTTCAGAGGGAGTTTATTTTAAACTTATTTATGGTGGTGCAGCAGAAGAAACAGAAAATTTAATTATTAGCACAGGCTCTAATACTAATTTTTATATTGGTGGTATTGTGCATTTAGACTCAAATGCAGATAATGTTTCTGTATATTCTGATGGTAATTCTAATTCTATATTAACTTTAACTGATTTTGGTTTATTTGAAATCAACATATTAGCGAAAGATTCAACTAACTGGTATATCTGGGGTAACCAAGAAGGTGCAGATGCTCCAGCATTTAGTGACGCATAGGAGTAAATTATGGCTGATGCAGTAACATCACAAATCATTCAAGATGGCGAAAGAAATGTAGTAATGAAATTTACTAATGTCAGCGATGGCACAGGCGAATCTGCAGTTGCTAAGGTGGATGTTTCTGCTTTATCAGCTAACAAAGCAGGCACAGCTTGCTCTGAAGTTAGAGTAATGCGAGTCAGTCATGCTGTTGTAGGTATGTCTGTTCAATTATTTTTTAATGCAACAAGTAATGTTTTATTAATGGAACTTGCTGAGAGTAGTAATGGACATATGGATTTCAAAGACTTTGGTGGCATCCCAAATAATGCAGGTAGTGGAAAAAATGGAGATATTCTTTTTACTACTAAAGGACATAGTTCTGGTGATACTTATTCAATAGTTTTAGAAATGGTAAAAGTTTACTCAGATTAATAGGAGAAATTATGGAATACATTATTTCAGAAAATGGTAATTTTCCACCTGAATATTTTGTTTTACAAAAAAATCAAGATGGTATTTATATACCTGTATTTGGACCTGATCCTGATTTAGCTGATGCTGAACGCAAACATGCTGAATTATCTGGCTCTACTAAAAGAGCTAGAAATAAATCAGGGCATTATAAAGCAGATGATCCATCTACACCTGATATTAATGAAGCTTATGTTTCAGGTAAAACACCAACTAAAAAGAAAGTTTCTGCTAAAAAAGCAGGAAGACCAAAAAAGAAAAAATAATGTTAGATAAAGCTCTATTGAAGAAAGAAATTCGTCAATGGAGTAGCGAAGTATTAGAAGTTCCTGATAAAAGTTTTAATAACTTGCCTGCTTGCCCTTTTGCAAAATTTTCTTGGAATAAAGATAGAGTAAGAGTTATGCAAGGAGAAGGAGGTTACTGGTACGATTTACTTAAAATAATACAAAATTTTGACGATAAATATGATGTTGTTGTTTATTGTGGTACTGACTACGAAAAAATTACAGCAGATGAATTAGAGTTAAGAATTGATATTTTAAATGAAGAAGCAGTACAAAATGATTTATGGGTAATGGGATCACATCCTGATACAGAAATAGATCATGCTGTATCACAAGAAAATTTTGAACCAATACTTGAAGAAGACTATTATCAAATCTTTGTACAAAGACTTGAAGTATTAATAAAAGCTTCAGATAGTATTAAGAAAAAAGGTTATTATAAAAAATATAAAAGTGATGACTTTAAACAGCTTATCCAAAGGAGGAAAGAAAAATGGCTGGAACAAAAAAATCTAAAGTAAAAAAGAAAAAAATGATGGGCGGCAAAAAAACTAAAGTCGCTAAAAAAATGATGGGTGGTAAAAAAACCAAGATCATGAAAGGCGGTAAAAAAGCTAAAATTATGAAAGGTGGTAAAAAAACCAAAGTCAATAAATTGCGTGGTGGTATGAAAACCAAAGTCAAAAAAATGGCTGTAGGCAAAACACCGCCAATATCAAGAGGACCTAGAGGTTCTGGTCAACCGCCAAGAGTATCTGGTGGTAGTGATTTCTTACCTAAACCATCTAAACCACCAGTTCGTAAACCTGTACGAGGTCAAAAAGTAAAACCTAAAGGTGCAAGTGGTAGAAAAGATTCTATGGGTAGAAGCATGATGGCAGCAGGAGGCGTAGGTAAATTACGAAAAGGCATGAAAGCTGGCAAAGTAGTAAGTTTTCAAGACTACGTTAAAAGTATGTTTGGTGGCGGAAAAACATAAACCAGTAAATATTTGAATATATGTCTAGATCAAAAAAAGATTCAAGACTAAAAAAAGCAGGTGTTAGTGGGTACAATAAACCAAAACGTACCCCTAAACACCCTACTAAGTCTCATGTCGTTGTTGCTAAAGATGGTGACAAAATTAAAACTATTAGATTTGGACAACAAGGTGTGAGAGGTGCAGGTAAGAGTCCTAAGTCAAAAAAAGACAAGGCTAGAAGAAAATCTTATTATGCAAGACATAATGCACAAGATAAAAACCCTAGCAAGTTAAGTGCTAGATATTGGTCGCATAAAGTAAAATGGTAATGTCTAGAGCAAACTTTGGAGTTCTTACTAGAAAAGCTCCTGCATCTAAAAAAAAGTTTCATGAGAAAAAACAGAGAACCAAAAAAAGGAACAGGAAAAAAACCTAAAGGTAGTAGTCGTAGACTTTATACTGATGAAAATCCTAAAGATACAGTTGGTATAAAATTTGCTACACCTACAGATGCAAGAAAAACTGTAGCTAAAGTAAAAAGGATTAATAAGCCTTATGCTAGAAAGATACAAATACTTACTGTGCTTGAGCAAAGAGCAAAAGTTTCAGGCAAAAATGAACAAGCAAAGATAGCAAAAAAAGGTAAAGAAGCAATAAGGAGACAGCATGGCAAGTAGTGGAACAACTACATTTAATTTAGATTTATCAGATATTATGGAAGAAGCATATGAATTATGCGGATTAACTATGCGTTCAGGCTATGATTATAGAACAGCAAGACGAGCCTTAAATCTTATATTTTTAGAATGGCAAAATAAAGGTTTAAATCTTTGGAAGATAGAACAAGCAACTCAAGCTTTAACTGCAGGCACAAGCAGTTATGCAGCTGAAACTTCTGCTTTAGAAATAGTAGATGCTTTTATAAGAACAGATAGTGGTGATACAGATAAACAGTTTGATCAGCAACTTACAAGAATATCTAGAACACAATATAATCATCAAGCAAAAAAATTAACACAGGGCAAACCTACTCAGTTTTTTGCAGATAAAGGTACAGGTGGTATCAATATAGTTTTATGGTCTACACCTGATAGTGCTCAAACTTATACTTTAGTTTATGATTACATTAAAAGAATAGAAGATGCAGGCAATGTCGCAACAAACAATGCTGATGTTCCTGCTAGATATTTACCATGTTTAACTTATGCTTTAGCTTACAATATTGCTTGTAAAGAACCTGAAGCACAGAATAGAGTTAATATGATAAGAGGTAGATATATGGAACTCTGGAACGAAGTTTCTGATGCTGATAGAGAAAGAGCAGCTGTAAAATTTGTACCAGGCAATAATGTTTATTAATTATGGCATATGCAAAAAGTACAAAAGCATTAGGAATATGTGATAGGTGTGGTTTTACTTACAAACTTAATGATCTTAAGTATGAAGTACAGAATGAAACTAGAAATGGTTTAAGAGTTTGTCATAATTGTTTTGATCCTGATCAACCTCAATTTAAAGTAGGAAGATTAAATACAGCTGACCCTATGGCTTTGTTTGATCCTAGAACAGATAGTGGAGAAAAAATATCAACTCAATACTATGGATTTAATCCTGTTAGTAGCACTGGTAATATATTAAGAGGAAAAATAGGAAAGGTTAAAATAGTAATATCATGACATACGCAGAATTAAAAAGTGCAATACAAAATTATTTACAAAATTCTGAAACACAATTTGTTTCAGACTTGCCTACTATAATTAAGCAAGCAGAAAATAGAATATTAAAAACAGTTAAGCTTCCAGTATTTAGAAAAAATGTTACTGGTACTTTAACTTCAGGTAACGAATATTTAGCAACTCCTACAGATTTTTTAGATAATTATTCTTTATCTTTTACAAATAGTAGTGAACAAACATTTTTATTATTTAAAGATGTAAATTTTATTAGAGAAGCTTATCCAAATAAATCTACGACAGGATTACCAAAACACTATGCTATTTTTGATAATACAAGTTTTATAGTAGGTCCTACACCTAATAGTAATTTTACTGTAGAGCTACATTATTTTTATAGCCCAACATCAATTACAGCAGGTGCAGATAGCGGAACTACCTGGTTATCAACAAATGCCGAAAATGCTTTACTTTATGGTTCATTACTTGAAGGTTATACTTATATGAAAGGTGAGCCTGATATCATGCAAATGTATGAAAAAAGATATGAACAAGCATTAGTTAGATTAAAAACTTTAGCTGAAGGTGAAAATACAACTGATCATTATAGAGATGATCAATACAGGATAAAAAGAAGTTAATGATTAGTGTTGATGGAGTTCCTGAGCTAGGAACAGTAGATGTAAAAACAACACATAATGAAGGTTTAAGTCCTGAATATTGGGCTGAAAGAATAGTAGAAAAAATAGTTTCAGTTAGTAATAAGGCTGATCCTATGGTACAAGCACAGGCTAATGCTTTTAAAGATGTAATACATCAAACTATTTTACTATATTTAAAACAGGCTATAGCAAGTGATAGAGCTACTGTAGCAGGATTATTAGATAAACAAGGTCATGAAGAAATGGCTAAAATTATAAGGAGATTGTAATGGCAATAACACAAGCGATGTGTACATCTTTTAAAAAGGAACTTTTAGAAGGAGTCCATAACTTTAAAAATTCAGGTGGTAATGATTTTAAACTAGCTTTATATACAAGTTCAGCTAGTTTAGGTGCAAGTACCACAGCATATACGACAAGTAATGAAGTAAGTGGTACAGGTTATACTGCAAAAGGAGCAAGTTTAACTAGAGTTGATCCATCTACTTCAGGTACAACTGCATTAACAGATTTTTCAGATTTAACATTTAGCACTGCCACTATAACTGCTAGAGGTGCTTTGATATTTAATGATACAGCATCAGGTGATCCAGCAGTTGCAGTATTAGATTTTGGTGGCGATAAGACATCAACAGCAGGAGACTTTACTATACAGTTTCCTACAGCTGATGCATCAAATGCTATTATTAGAATAGCTTAATAGAATATGGCTATTATCAACGGCTGGGGTAGAGGTACCTGGGGTCAAGGAGAATGGTCAAATCCAATACCTGTTGAAGTTACTGGTGTTGCAGGAACAACTGCACTAGGTAATGAAACAGTCGTTGCAAAAGCTACAGTTGCAGTAACAGGAGTATCTGCAACAACTGTACTTGGAAATGAAACAGTAATAGGTATAGCTAATGTTTCTGTTACAGGAAATGTTGGTACTTCTGCTTTAGGTAACGAAACTGTAGCAGCTAGTGCAAATACTGCTGTCACAGGTAATGTTGGAACAAGTGCATTAGGTAATGCAATAACTGCTGGTGCAGCAGTAACAGGAGTATCAGGTTCTGCTTCTATAGGAACTTTAGGAGATGAATCTGTAACAGCAGCAGCTAATGTGGCAGTTACAGGATTAACAGGAACTAGTGGACTAGGAAGTATTAGTTTAGTTACAAATAATATTCTAAGTCCTGATGGTTTATCTGCAGAAGCATTATTAAACTCTGCAACTGTAATAGCAAAAGCAAATATAGATGTTACAGGTATTTTAGGCACATCTGAATTAAATATTGTAAATGTTTGGGGTCTAGTAGATGATGCACAAACAGCTGATTATGCAAATGTAGATGATGCACAAACTCCAAATTATACAGATGTAGACAGTTCACAAACACCAACTTATGGAAATGTGGATGATTCACAAACAGCAAATTATAATAATATAGATACATCTCAAGTACCAAACTGGGAAGAGGTGGCATAACAAGGAAAATTTATGGCAACTTATGTAAATGATTTAAGACTCAAAGAAATAGCTACAGGTGATGAAGCAGGCACCTGGGGTACTTCTACGAATACTAATTTAGAACTTATAGCAGAAGCATTTAGTTTTGGCACAGAAGCCATAACTACAAATGCTGATACGCATACAACAACAATAGCAGATGGAGCAACTGATCCAGGTCGTTCTTTTTATTTAAAATATACAGGTACACTTGATAGTGCCTGTACTATTACTATTGGTCCGAATACTGTTTCTAAGTTTTGGCTGATAGAAAATGGAACATCTGGTTCTCAAAATATTATTATTTCACAGGGTTCAGGAGCAAATGTCACAATTCCTCCAGGAGAAGTTAAAGCAGTTTATTCAGATGGTGCTGGTTCAGGAGCAGCTGTAGTAGATGCTTTTGCTGGTTTAAAGGTATCAGATGCAGCTCAAACAAACATTACAAGTCTTGGCACCCTTACAACTCTTACAGTAGATGATATAACAATTAACGGGTCAACTATCTCTGATGCAGGTGATTTAACTATTGATGTAGGTGGAGATATTAAATTAGACGCTGATGGTGGAGACATCAAATTTGCAGATGGTGGAACAGTTATAAGTTTGCTTAGTATGGCAAACAGCGATACTACTATTAGCACAAATGTATCAGATAAAGACATTATCTTTAAGGGGTTTGATGGTGGTTCTGCAATTACAGCTCTCACACTTGATATGTCAGCAGCAGGTGCGGCTACATTTAACAATCAAGTAACTATCGGCTCAGGCTCTAATTTAATTAATGCTGGCAATATGACTATTGATGTAGGTGGAGACTTAACTCTAGATGCAGATGGTGGCGACATAATATTTAGTGATGGTGGTAGTGAGAAAGCTAGATTTACTTCAACAGGCTTAGGCATAGGAACGACTTCGCCAAGTAAAAAGTTAGATGTTGTAGGCACAGCTAACATATCTGGCATAACAACAATAGGTGATACAGCTACAGGTTTAAAGTTTATTATTGATTCAACAGATATATTTAGAATTGATGGTGTTGATACAGGTGGTAATGGTTTTAATTCTATCCATTTAAGAGC
>CEUO01024489.1_pt1 | contig 20734 bp, 31 predicted proteins | sample 531391 | NCBI WGS metagenome assembly CEUO01 (sample SAMEA2622799, study PRJEB7988) | marine metagenome | isolation source: saline water (ENVO:00002010), including
CTAACTATGTTGTAACCAAATACTTTAGCACAACCATATGGACTTGTCGGCTCCATTTTTGTAGTTTCTCTCTGAAATCCATCTTCTTCAACACTCCTACCAAACATTTCAGATGATGAGGCTTGATAAAATCTAGCATTAGGACAATGATATTTATATGCTTCTAACATATTCAATACACCAAGAGCATTTGTTTGGACTGTAAATTGTGGAACATCAAAACTAATTCTTACATGTGATTGTGCACCTATGTTATAAATCTCATCAGGTTTAATTGTACCCATCATTCTTTCCAATGAACTAACATCAAGTAAGTCACCATATTCAGTATTTACTCCCTGTCCCACTAAATGATCTATTCTACTTTCTTGATGTTCAGCTATAGAATTTCTTCTGACTATCCCATATACCTCATAATCTTTTTCTAATAAATGTTCAGCTAAATATGAACCATCTTGTCCATTGATTCCTGTTATAAAAGCTTTTCTTTTACTCATTTGTAACTCCTTTGTGTGAATTTTTTTCTACAATTTTAAAATCAACTATATAAAATTTAGACTCGGTCATACCCATATCTTTCATTTTATAAATTCTTCTCATACCATCTATCATTCTATATTTTTTGTTATCTGGATTTATACCTTCGGTTAATATACCAGGATAATTTATATCACATTCAATGTATCTTCTATCTTCATATCTATTATGATTTTTTGAAGATTTTTTATGACTTATATCATCAAAACTTATTAGTTTTGGTTTAACATTATTTTTTTCTATATAATCTATTATTGGATTTATTTCCACATGAGTATAATCATCAATTTTCCACTCGTTTTTTAATATGTGATATCTATTCTTCATTTTTATGCCAATATTGATTAGGATCATATTTGAAAATTTCCATTTCAGTTAAATCTGGCCAATCTTCAATAACCCATTGTCTTGGTTTTGTTTTTATAGCTTCAGGTAATTTTCTTAACCCATTAGCTGCTGTTTCAGGAGCCATGTAGTAATGGTATCCTTTACTACTTATGTTCTGTTCTCTCCACGGAACATCTGGAATCCTACCATCATATGACATTTTTTTAAGTTCAACAGCAGCTTCCTTATTATCTGTTAATATCATACCACCTCTACCCAAACTTAAATGTTTTTGAAACTGAAAACTCAAACACATAAAAGTTCCAGGTAAATAACTATTCTCTCTCCACAATACAGCCGCATCATAAATATTTGTTCCACCTATTTTATAATAATCTTCCCACTCTTCATTCTTCCATCTTAACTCAATACCAAGTTTATCTGCTAAAAATGGAACTGATAGATAGGTTCTTTTAGGGATAGTGATACAATCAATCTGTTGATACCTTAGACATAATTCAATTCCGTGTGTACAACAATCTACTGCAACACCATATGGTGCACCAAACCAATTTGATATTTCATTTTCAAAATCTTTTACTATTTCAAAACTCATATACTTATCCCTTATTTTTTAATACCACTATAGGTTGTTGTGTACAACCACTTCCAGTATCTACATCTAAAACATTTCCATCTTTAAATCCAGATTCATCTATTATTTCAAATCCTTCTATCAATTTAGGCCATCTTTTTTTACCATAAATTCTATGGGCATTCCAAACAAGTCTATCCACACCCATAGGAACTCCCAAAAATAATATTCCACCTACATCTAAAATATTTTCTCTTACATTTTTCATAGCTTTAAAATCACCTTCAGGATCTATTGGGTCACCATATCTACCTAAACCATCGTGTTCAAATGAAGATATTGAAACAGCAATGTCAAATTTTTGAGGATTCTCATTATATTCATCTACAGTCATTAAAGTTAATCTATCATCATTTGTTTTTATTTTATTATATTCAATAGTAGTTGGTTTTCCACCATATGCAATAATTACAGCCTCATACCAAGGTTGAACAGAACCAAGAACAGCTACAGATTTACCTGATATATCATTTCTATCAAAACAATTATAAACATGAGGATCTGTCATTTCGTAATAATTCGGTTCTTTTCTTTTTGCCTGTTCAACTAATTTTTGTACTTCATCCTTATCATAAAAAGTTTCTCCACCCGAAACTGTACCATCTATAAACCAATTTGTTTGTTGAATATCATGTTCCATAGTAAACTCATGTCTTTCTTCCGGAGTTAAATCTGGCCATCTTATTGGTTTATTTTCACCTTGTAATCTTCTTCCCATTTAATTTTCTCCTATAAATTTTTTATCTAATTCCTGTCCTTTATAAGGACCTGTTTTATATTCATACACCAATGTACCATGTTCTAAAATTTTATAGGTATGTCCTCCACCCAATGTTACACTACAATCACCAGGTTTTAAAATAGGTTTCTCTATAATCGTATCATCCAAATCATAAAATATACACTCAACACTACCTTTTATAACAACCCATGATTCTTGAGCTATACATTCATCTTCACCAGGTTTCCATATATGTTTGTGTGGTTTAAATGTATGTCCTTTATCCATATTCAGAGCAGACAATTGTATAAACTCATCAGCACCAACAACATCTGTACGGTGTCCATCTTCTATATTATGAAAATCACTAGACCTATGAATAATATGTAATAATTTATCTGTTTCTACTTTTGAATATATCAATTCCATTATAATCCACTCCCCAAATGTTGTTTAGTTTTATTTTTCAAAAAATGTTTCCAGTAAGTTGTATTTTCCCATGTACCTCTTTTATATCCTTCTTTTTTATTTATAGGAAAATTTTCATCTACCATCAAAACTCTATAATCCATATCAGACATAGCTTCTAAACTACCTTTACCTTCAAACTCCCACGGAGTTCTATTAGGTTTCATATATTTTAAAAAATAATTTCTATCCCATATAGAGAATTGAGTAGTTATAGCAAAATCACTATATTTATTTTGTTGATATAGTTTCCATTTACCCCAACTTGAACTATCAAATTCACTCAACAAATCAACTCTATAATGAGGACTGTTCTCTAAAGTACAATTATCAGATTCAGTTCCATCAACTAAATTGATTCTACCAACATCTTTATTTTCTTTAATTAATTTTATCAAATAATTTATAAATTCAATATTTGGTTGTTTATAAAAAAACGTATCTTCAGTACCATATATAAAATATTTATCTTTACAATCCATAAAATATTTACCAAGATCAGTTGACCATTCATTAACTGAACCTTGTTTACCCATAGATATGAAATTACAATTATCAGACAATTTAAAGTCAGGATTATCATAACCCAATATATTTAATTTTTGATTTGGTAAGAAAAAATTAAATATTTCTACAAAAACTTCTAAACATCTCATATGTTTATTATTAGTAGATATATAAAATGGTATTTCTAATTTATGATCTTTCATCTATTATCCTTTTTACAGATGGCCATATATTCCATTTATGTAACAATAAATTCCTAGCCTCCGCCAATGATTCTATTTGAAGTTTAGTAGGTGGTTCTGAAATAAATTCTATGATATCTGATATATTAGAATACATTGTATCCAATTGATAGAATGATTCCAATGGAAAATATTCACCAAAGTTACTAGCACCCGAATAAATTGGAAATGCCCACGAAAGTATTGAGTCACATGGTTTTTCTGTCCAAGAATTTGGATACAATACATTTTCTAAAACTATAGAATATTCATAATCTATATGTCCTTTAAACTTACAATTACCATCATAGTTTAATTCACCTTTCCAACAATCTCCAACTATAGATTGAGTACCAGCTCTACCATAAACATCTATATTCTTATACTCATTTACAAATCTTTGTAAAAAATCTAATCTTTTAGACCTTTCTTCCAATCCACGCTTTCCACTAGTTACAGTACTGATTTTTTTAGTTTTACTTGGATAGGGTAGTTCAACTAATTCATCAAAAGAAAGATTTATCCACCAAGTAGGAACATTATGAAAATGTTCATAAGTACCTTTAAAGAATATATCTTGTGGAAACATATGTCCAAGATAATGAGGTTTAACCGTATCTGGCTCTCTCTGAAAATAGATAACTTTAGACCAATCTAATCTTGGTAGTAATTCATCATCTACACCATCCATCACTACACAATAATCAGCTTCCATAGGATTGTCCACTCCCTGTATATCTTCCCATATACCACTATTACCAGGAGTTTGATTAGAATATCTTTTTAACATATCTGTCGGAGATTCTCCCCAATTACCAATGAATATTACCTTTTTCATTATTTTAACTCCCATCTATGATCAATAGAAAACCAATCTTCTTCAGCCACAGGATCAATCCAAGTCAGTCTATAATTTTCTTTTAGAATATTATCAAAACCACTAAATTTATTATCTAAACCATCATACTTTATAGGCATTTTATCAGGCTCTACTTCACATTGAATTTTCTTAATTGATTTAGTTTCTATCATAGGTTTTAAAGTTTTTATAACATCTAAGTCACTTCCTTCTAAATCAGTTAATAGAAAATCTATTTCAGATATATTTTTTTCTTGTAAAAATTTATATAAATTCATAGTTTTAATATTAACCGTATCTTTTAATTCTATTTCATTACCAGAAACTTTTCCATATTCTTCTGTAATTTTACCTGTACTAGATGCAAAATCACACCCACTATGATTGGGATCCTGTATAAAAAATTCCTTTATAGTATCATGTTCTTCACCTAATATAACATTGTACATTTCAACATTGTTCATATTATTGAATATCTTTTTAGCACGATTATATAAAGTTGGATGAGCTTCAAACCCATAACACATATCATATTCACCACTATTAATTAACTCAATAAAATCTGAACACATATTAGTACCACAATAAACTAATGTTCTCATGAAACACTCCTTATCAATTCAATATCTCTTATATCTTTTTCTTCTTTTCTGTTACTTTTAACATAATCTATTATACCCAAAGTAGCTACTTTAACATCATCATAATAAAAATGATTTTTTGGATTATAAATTATGTCATCTATACTTGTAGAATATCTACCTTCACTATATTCATTATGACTGTGTATCATGTTATGCCCAACTATTTCATCACCATTATGTAAATAATCTAAATCAGCACCTTCTCTCAAACCATACATTGATAATATTGAACTACCTGTAATACAATAATCTTCTATATTCAAATTATTATTATTAATATAATTCTTAAAATAATTTAATTGTTCTTTAAAATTTGAATAATTTGATTCTTTTGAATTATTCATAAAATGAACACTATTTTGATTTAATAAACATCTAGCTAATCTAATAGTCTCTTCTTTAGTATCATTAATATGAACTGAATGTTTACCTTCATTAAATATGTTTCTTATTTCTGATTTAACTGATTCTATATCTTGAAGATTATCTGAATTAAAATTCACTACATAAACTATAGCAGGTCCTGAATGTTTAAAACATAAATTAGTTTTATTTCTAAAACCAGAAAAATTATCAAATTCATTACCACCCCAGGATTCACCATTATACATTTGTTTAATTAAATTAAAAGCTCCATTATTATTTAAATGTACTGATTTTTTGTAAAAAATATCACCATTAGATTTTAATATATTTTCAACTAATTCAGTATTACCAACAGCTGTTGGGAAAATAGTTACTATAAAAGTATTATATTTTAATTTACAATATTCATAAGCTATATAATCACTAAAATCTTGAGATAATCCTTCAGGAACATGAATTGTTTTATTCTTAAAAAAATTGTAATCAAAATCACATGCACCTTCATTACCAATTTCGCATCCTATAGGTCTATTATAAAAAATACATCCAGCAGTTCTATGACTCCCATGTAACAAGTTTTTATTTTCATTTATTACTACTCTTGACTTATTAGAATCGAATCTATAATGTTTAAGAGAATCTAATAGTAAATTAAAAGAAGATAAATAAGTTTCAGGACCTGTTTTTCCATCCCAACTCAACCCATCTTGACCAAAATTATTCCATACCCTCAGATGTTCCAAATAAATATCAAGTCCGAAAGACGTTTGTAAATTTCTATCTCTAAATTTAGCATATACATATTTTGGCAATATATCAAATCTACCAGATGTAACTAATTTTAATGGATTCATTGTTATGGCCATATTAAATCCTTTATTTCTTCTTCTGTCATTTTTTCAGCTGTCGCAGATGAATAAGGTTCTGATAATGTATGCATTTCTAAATTTTCTTGATTGTAAATATAAATCATATCACCATGCACATAAGTAAATGGTAATTCATTAACACTGATCAAATCTTCATTTACCTTCTCCCCTGGTCTTTTCCCTATAACTTCAATGTCCGATATATGTCCTTCATAAGCTATAATTTTAGCAACTTCCATCATATTTACAGACTTCATTTTGTATGAACAAACAAAACCACCATCTCCACCTTCACATTTATCTATAGCATGTTTGATAAGATTAGCCGCATCTGATTTAGAAAATATCAATCTATTCATTTCTGGATCTGTTATTTTAATAGGTTTATTTTCTTTCTTACACTTTAACCAAAATGGTAATACAGACCCATTACTATGAGCTACATTTGCAAACCTTGTCAGTGCAAATCTGTTTTTCATTGTATTAGCTTCCATAAAACATTTTTCCATTAATGATTTGGTATCACCATATACACTAGCAGAGGAACATGCTTTATCTGTACTAATTCCTATTGTTATTGGAACATCATTTCTAATACTAGCATTAATAACATTTATACTACCAATCACATTTGATTGACAAGTTTGTATTGGATTCTCTTCCGCTATGTTTATATGTTTCATAGCCGCGGCGTGAATAACTACATCAGGTTTGACACTATTAAATACTCTCATTAAAAAACTTTCATCTTCTATATTACCAATAAAGTTTTTTGTATCTGGGTGTTCTCGCATCAAATCAGTTAAAAACTTTTCATTCCTACTAACATTGTAGTAGGTATGTTCTGGAAATTCTTTTATAAAAGCTTTCCCAATTGTTCCTGAACCACCTGTAATTAATATTTTCATATTTATTGTCCTATTTTAGAATAAAATAAATTTTGTTTTTCTTGTCTATCTATTGTCTTGGGATGATAGAATGAGAATTTTTCTTCTGGGGGTAAATAAGTATGTTCTTTATGACCAACTAAAATTTCATGAACGGGTTTTTCCCATCTTATATTTGATCTATTTTTCCATATTCTACCTTGATAATCTGGAAAGTTAACCCAACCTTTATCATTAACTATCCATCCCCATTTGTTAATATGTTCTTGAGTTATACCATCAACAGTATTTACTCTTGGCACCCAGTATAAATCTATTGTTGGATTTGCTTTTATTATATCTTTTACATTATTCATTAAAAATTTATGTGGAATCTCATCAGCATCTATATTAATAATATAATCATTTGAACACATAGAAGTCAAGTGATTTTTTTGAGAAGCATAATCTTTATTTAAATTTCTTTGATCAAACTTCATCTCGTACATGGATGTCATTGTATCTAATATCTGAATTGTTTTTGGATTATCTGAAAAATCATCAAGGATTACTATTTCATCTTCTTCATTTTTATGTTCAACTAAAAATTCAAGTAATTTTAATAAAGAATCATCCTCATTATGTGTAAGTATACTATAACTAATCTTCATCTGTGCTCTCTGGTTTTTTTGAATTATCTACATTTACATAACTATCACTTTCTTTTAATGATTTATGTAATTCGGCAGTACTAAGTTTACCTTTTGTTACTCCTGTTATTTCTCTGACTTCTTTTTCAACTACATCTAATTTATAATCTATTACTTTAATTCCAGTAACTTTAGTCACATCATAAGTTCTATAACTATTTGATCCAGCTGTAGTATTTAATATTCTAGGTTTAATAAATTTGTCATAGAAAGCTTTGGGATTTATATTTTTTCTATCTCTATCACTTCCTAATTGAATGGATGTATGATTTATACCAATTTCTCTTTTCCCAACATCAGGTTGATCACCATATTCAACGGCTGTTACTTTAGATATCTCATCAAAAATATCTTGAACAACACTTTCTCTTATGTAATTTAAATTGATACCATGTAATAATTTTTTACCTGTAGTTGTTGTTTTTTCTAAATAAAGAAATAAAACTAATGGTTTTTCATCAAAAATTAAACCTTTTTTTCCACCATAATCAAATGATAATATCATTCCATTTTCAATTTTTGATAAAGGTACAGGTTTCATACCTTGTATCCTTCTTCTGTGGCTTCTTATTCTTAATCCTCTTTTTTTAGATCTAGGTATTTTTGCCACTATTTACCTCTTTTGAAGCACCAACTATAATTTCTATTTCAAAAATACCTTGTTTAAATGTATTAAAATATACCTCGTTATTAGTATCCAATCTAGTTTTATAAAATTCATTTTCTTTATTTTCTACTGGATAGTTTTTTTGTTCTTCTTCTGGTATTTCTACAATTGGAGCAAAAGCCCATTTCATTTCTTCACCACCATCGTGAGGATATAATACACCAACAGGTAAATTTACTACTGAAGGTAACCAAATATAACCATCAGCTAATTTGACCCATTGTTTTAATGTTTCAGAAGTAGCTTTATATGCCTCATTAGTTTCAATATCACCTTTATAATCATCATTAGTAGAATATCCACAAGATAAACATTGAAAGTTTCTAGAAGGATTACCATCTATGACTCTATATTTATCTTCTAATATTTGTAATTCTTTTTTACCACATAAAGGACAAGTGGTTACTATTCTTTCAGATTGTTGTTTTTCCATTTTTTACTCCTTTTAAGATAATTGTGGTAATTTTATTTTTGGTTTTTCCGATTCTGTTTTTACCTTTTTTAGTTTTGGTAAATTTAAATTAACAGTAGAAGATATATTAACATGATTATCTAATATTTCTCCTAATTTTACAGTCATAGCATCGTGTGAAAATTTGTTTCTATTGATATCCATCAACTCTTTTGCATTTTGTTCAACAGCATTATAATTATTATAAACCAATTCTAAATTAGCAGATGCCTCTCCCTCATCAACATTAAACCAATGACTTTCAGGAATAATTATATCTTGCCAATGAACTGATTCTGGTACTTTACCCATTGTACCATTAACCAACACACTCTTATCTTTGTCTAAAAAGTCTAACTGACCACTCCAACCACTAGCTATTACAGGAAGTCCAGCTAATGTAGCTTCTAACATCGGTCTTCCAAATCCTTCTCCGTGTGTAAATGAAACCATAGCTTTTACTTTTGGATGATTGTATAAACTATTGAGTTCACTCCTAGTAAAATCACCGTGTAATAAATACACATTTGGTAATTTCATAAAAGAAGGAAATTTAGATTTTACTTGTTTTAATTTATTTAAAGTATCTTCTCTGTCTAATATAGAATATGTAGCACCACTTGTTTTTAAAATTAAAGCCGGTGGATTTTTTTTATTTGCAAAAGTTTCATAAAATACTTTTACTGTTCTAGCTATATCTTTTCTATCTTCACCATAATTACCAGCACACCATTGTCCAACAAATAAATAAGCAAATTTTTCTTTAACAATATTATTTATATCATCTAAAATATTTTTTTCTATTTCTTCTTTTTTTAATGGTTTCCAAACATTTAAATCTGTACCTTCGAATAAAACTTCCATTGGTTTTTCAAGTTTTAATTGACCCACAGGTTGTTGTGAACCATCAGGCATTTGTTGAAGTTTGTCATATCTACTATTCACAAAACCAGCTTTTGAATGTTCAGATGGAACTATAACTAAATCCATTTTGTTACAACCTTCTAAAAAAACCTGTGATACTGCTGTTGTTTCAACACCAGCAGTTATACCAATATTAAATTTCCCAACAGGATTAAATTCATTTGGTATTCTAATATCAACACATATATCAGGTTGTTCTTTAATTTCATTAGGACTTACCATACAATCTATCAGAATTTTATCTTTTGGATTATCATAAGATATAGCATTTCTAGGAGTAGCTCCCCAAGGTACATCTATACAATTTATATCAAATCTATCTAAATTATAAAATGACCAAAATAAATCTCTAGCATGATCTCCGTATCCACTCCTTGTTCCAAATGGAGCAACCATTAATAATTTCTGTTTCTTCTTACTCATTAAATAACCTCCATTGTATATTTCGCTCTTGGTTTCCAGTTTTTAAATAAATTTTCTATAGATTCTGACATTTTATCTGACATAAGTTTACCAGACATACCAATATTTTTATCAAGTAAAAATTCTTTACCTTTTTTTCCAGCTTTTTCTCTTCCATCTTTACCTTGATCATACCAATATCTTATCGCATCACCCCCATCTTCAAATTGACATCTATCGTCAAAAATGTATGGTGTCATTGGCGAACCTTGACAACTTATGCTTCTTGGAAATACAGGTTTAACCCATTCACCATGATCTTTGTAAGTTCCTCTGTGGTTAGATTTTAACTCAACATAATCTTCAGCAGTTAGATATGAACCATCTTCTTTTTTGAATCCACATTGGTCTTGTAATCCACCCGTTACATTTACTATGATTGGTGTTTCAGTCATAAGAGATTCAGCTGAACCTAACCCAAATCCTTCATTTGAAGCCATATTAATATAAACAGAAGATGCATTAAATAAATAATTCATTTCAATATCATCTAATTTTGCATCTGTAAATAAAACTGGATAATCTGGTAATAAATTGTTACAAACTGCTCTCATATCTGTTCCATTATCATCAACTGGTGATGAATGAAATACAAATACACATTCTTTCCTTTGTTCAGGTGTAAGTCCATCCATAAAATGTTTATATGCTAATGCCACATCAGCTGGATTTTTTCTTCTGATGTTTCTATTAACATATAAAAGTTTAAATTTATATTTATCCAATCCAAATTTCATTTGAAATTGTTTATATTTTAAATCATTTTCTCTTACTTTAAATAATCTTTCTTCAGAAATACCATGAGGGACATACGTAGTTTGCCAATCTTCATAACCATATTTAGAAAGTATTCTTTTATTAATACCATAGGTTTGTTTTGAAATACCCATAAGTAAATCTGAACTTCTGTAGAAATGGGTATTGTAAAGTGGATCTGGTATATCATCCCAAATATTATAATACATAATAGGAATTTTTGTTCTTATTTCATGTTCCATTTGATATAACCAAAGCCAAAATCTTGGGTCTGTAAAATGTAATATGGCATCAGGTTTTTCTTGTATCAATAATTGTCTAAGCAAATCAGGATTACCATAACCACTTACAGGATAAATTACTATATTAGAGTCTTTTGGTAATTTAAAATTTTCATCACCCTCTATTTTTATCCTTTTACCCTCTTCAGGATGTTTTATAGCCCCTCCGATTTGTACCCAATCATATTTATCTACTGTTCCTAATACAAATTCTCTGGACATCCGAGCCACACCAGAATGCATTCTCATATCATCTGATAATAATAATATCTTTTTCTTTTTCATATAACCGAATTCCTTTTATTTTAAAAACTGCTACCAGATTCTTTGAGATCAATTGATTTATTAATTTTGTCTCTAAAATTTTCATCTTCAATATACAACAGAATACATCTATTTACTAATTTTTGAAGATTTAAATTTTCATCAAGACTAACATGTTTAAATTCATTATATAAATCTTGAACAATTTTTACAGAAGTTAATTTTATTTTACTTTTAATACTCATTATATATACATATATACAAAATCCAAAAAACATTGATTTTATTTTATAATTACATATTTTTTTCCAAATTTTTTACAATAATTTATAGTTGACATAGTTCCTTTAGATTCAATCCCATCAGGAATAAAAGCAACTACATAATCACTTGTACCTGCTATAATTTTATTTCTCACATGATAATTCTTTGGACTATATTCTTTACCATATCTTGATTCAGGTAAAGGACAATATAAATTGTGTGGGAAATGTGATGGTGGATACTCCTCATATTGTAATCCTAATTCAAGTGCATACTTTTTTGCATATCTATCAGCACCATCTTTTGCACCACCACTTATAATTTTTGTATCTTCTCCATATTCATTTTTAAGTTTGAATATGAAATCCTTTATCTTTTTTTTATTTTCATATCTTCTACTACCTACAATCCCTACTTTCATCTTTTATCCCTTTTAATCATATGATTGATTAGATTTATATATTGATCTAATCCTTCAACTATATCACCTTTCCATTGATATCTATAACTACCATGACCTAATCTTACACCATTATCTATAACAAACCAACATTTAATTTTATCTTTAGTTATTTCCGAATTTAATTTAGATAATAATTCAGAATTGCGATCTACAAATTTTTCTGAATCTTTCCTTTTTATTCCATCATGATAAAAAATAACTTTAAAAGTATTTTGAGCTAATATTGCACATTCTTCTAATTTATTTAATATTTTAGTTTCTACTTTCTCGTCAACTAAAACTTCTTTTAAATTAATCCTGATAGAATAATAATTTTGCATCATATCTATTTAATCCCAACATTACAATATTCCGTTTGGTTAAATTCACAAAACCTACAAGCTTTCTTACTTGGTGTTGGATATAAGTCATCAGCATCATACTTACCATTTTCATCAAATGCCTCATTGATAAATGTATCCAATCTTTTAGCAACCCTATTCATACTAATTTTACCACTAGCAGGTGCCCATTGTTGTACTCTTTTCTGTGGCCAATCAACATTTTCATATAGTTTTCTTTTCACTATGAAATATTCTACTTCAATTTTATCTATTGGATGATTGTATTGTTTAGCATAGAATTGTTTATATAATAATAATTGTTGTGTTTTGTTTTCATCTTTTTTCATCCACTTGTTCCAACCTTTTGTGGATGTTTTTATATCCATTATTGTAATAACATTAGTAGGTTTATGTCTTAAAACTACATCTAAATATCCTACCATTTTTATATTATTTTTTAAATCTACTTCAATTGGAACTTCACAACCTATGAGCTCATAGTTTCTTTTTCCAAAATACATGTTCCTTTTCTTTTTAATAAAGTCAATAATAAGTAGTCCATCTTCATAAAATTCTTGTAATTCTTCTTTAGTACAAGGTGCTTTACCATCTTGTTCTTCTGCATATTTAAATCCTTCTACCATTTTCTCACGAAGAACCCTATCTAAACCAATACTATCAGCACGTTTAGCCGTAAAATTATAAAGAACATCAAGATATTTTTGTAAAGTCTCATGCATAGCCGTTCCAAATATCAAATGTATATTTGATTCTGATATTCTAAGTTCATCAACATAATTAAGTTTCCATCTTTGAGGACACTCACTAAACATTGATATTTGACTATATGATATTCTTTTCAATTATTTACCCCATTTACCATTCTGAACTATTTGAGCTATTATCCCATAACAAGCCAAATCTTTAAAAGCATCTATTGTTGGTTCATTTTGTGCTTCTCTGTTATTTTTAATAACTAAATTTATCAATCTTTGAACTTTATCATTTATCCTAACTATAAGACCAATTTTACTCAATCTTTTTTGTTCAGTTGTAGCTAAATCAGTTCCCATAGCAATATTACTTGGACCATAATCCATTTGTTTTTTACAGAACAATGCATATTGTTCAGCCTGTAAACTTCTAAATTCTCTAGCAGTTTCTGGATAGTTTTTTTCTATATAATCAATAGCATCTACATAACCAGATTCAGGAGATGATACTTCTTTTTCATTTATTTTCATTTTAATAACCTTTTTATTGTTTTTTCATTTGTTCCATACATTTCTAATATTTCTTTTAATTCTTCTTTCTCTATAAGATCTATGTAATCTATAATATTATTTTTTCCCTCTTTGTAGTGATTACACAATAAACTAATTAATTCTGGATCATATTTTTTAGATTTCTTTCCTTTAATATATTTGTTGAATCTTTTACCTTTTGGAAGTAATCTTCTATAAAATTCATAAATATCTTTATTTTCTAACATACCCACCGAATACTTCTGAAACATATTTACAATTTCAATAAATTCAATATCCATTGAAAGAAATCTATTTAATATAAAAGGACTAAATGTTTTCTTATCCGATTCGGAAAATGAATCCCAAGGCTTTTTGTGAACCAAAACTTGATTCATCCAATCTATAATCGTCATGGTTTATCCTTTGTTTTATAATCAGTTTCATAAAAACCACTACCTTTGAATTGTGGTTTACCTACATTTGAAAAAACTCTTTCCATTTCAAAAGTTTTCATCTTTCCTTCACATCCACAAGTTCCATCTGCTCTATTACAACCACATTCTGCACAATCTCCACACTTCGGATTAGACGAATTCATCTTCTGTAATATTTCTTTTTCTTTATTACAATTGGGACACTTAAAGGTATAGAAAGGCATTAAGCTTGTTTTATATCTGCTTCTTGAAACTCTTTGTTAATATGACCACAAGAGTCACAACCAAATGCTTGTATAGGTATTATTGCTTCTTGTCCAGTTGGTGAAACTAAAGCTGATAATTTTTTTAACATCATTGTTGATTTAAATCCCTTACCACCACATTCTTCACATACTATATCTTTAGCATGTGTTAAATCTATATTATCTAATGTTGGAGGACCACCGTCTCCACCAAAATTACCTTTTACTACTGTCATTATTCTTCTCCTTCAATATCTATAGTATCTATCACGGATGGATCTCTAACTTCATCATCATAACCATTATAAACTTCAGTTATAGTACAATCTTTTTCTTTCCATCCTGTTTTATATAGAATATTTTCATTTTCATAGGGTGGCTGATTTATTGTTACTTTTATTGTCACACCTCTTCTTCTATTTTCTACTAAAAATGTTTTCATTTAATTATCCTTTTCAATTTAACTATTGTAGACATAAAATTAATCTCTTTATCTACAACATGTACATCTTGATACTGAGCTTCTGCAATTGCAAGTATACATTCAGCTTCTTTACCACTAGCGTATGTGAACACCTCATCATATAACAATCTATACAAATCTGAATAATCGCTTACTGAATTATCTGCAATTAGTTTCCTCATATCATTAAATTTAGCTCCGTTAGACAACATCTCTACTAATTGTATTTTATAATCATTTTGAATTACAGATAGAACATCTACCTTCAACTTACCATCAACAACTTGTCTCTGAGCTGAATTAATCACTCTTCGGATATCTGGATAACCAGCGGTTACAATCATAGCAATATCATTTAATTTATATAAACAACCTTCCTTGTCAAGAATATTTACCATATGTTGTGCAACCTCTTTCTTTGAAGGTGGGACAATTTTAAATGATTGACATCTTGATTGGATTGGGTCTATGATTCTTTCTACGTAATTACAAGTCAAAATAAATCTTGTATGTTTTGAGAATGTTTCCATTAGGTTTCTCAACGCGGCTTGAGCATTAGGTGTTAAGAAATCTGCCTCATCAAGAATGATAACCTTCAATGATTTAAAACCTACAGATGAAGCAAAATTCTTAATCTTTGTTCTAACATTATCCACATTATTCTCATCACTTGCATTTATATACAAATAATCACAATCTATATTATTAGTAACAATCTTAGCTAATGTTGTTTTACCAGTACCAGCTTTTCCATAAAGTAATAAGTGAGGTACATCCTCCGATTCAAGATATACACTCACTTTACTTTTAAGATGCTCATTACCAATATAAGTTGTTAAGTCAGTTGGTCTATATTTCTCTACCCATAAAGAGTGTTCAGACATTAATCAACTCCTTGAGTTGCTACAATAAAATATTCAGAACTATAATCATCAACTTTGAAATTAATTCTCGCCAATCCTTCATTTGAAACTTCAAGTGTCGCTGATGTACATTCTTTATTAGCAGATAATACATCTCTGAATAAATTAGCATTGAAAGAAACATTATCTGTCAATCCATTAGATGTAGTTTCCACAGGAATATTTACCCTATTAGTATTAGTAGAAGCATATCCAATAACAACTTGAGGACCTGTATTACCATTCACAACTGTAAATGTTTCGGCTTCTGACAATGCAGATTTACCTTTAATAAAAGTATCAATAAAACTTGAATCTACTTTTATTTGAGTTTGAAAATCTGGTAATCTTTTTAATGTTGGTGGATCAGGTATAACTGAAAGGTCAGAAAGTGTGTAATCTATAGAAACTACACCATTCTTCACTTTTAAAGTAACAGCTTTGTCACCAAACCTTGAAACATCCATAGTCACATCTTCACCCAACACATTTAATAGTTTTACCAATTGATCTGTTGTATAAACTCCAACATCACCATCATCAAACTGGAAATTGTCAACAGTGACATTTCCCATCAAAGACTTATCAGAAGTTACAAATGAAGTAGACAATGAATTATCTTTCGCAGACCATTTAACACTATTTACATTCCCATTTAAATTATACTTCTGTATAAATCTATTTAACTTTGTTTTTTGCATCTTATTCTCCTATTGAATTATATATTAATATACAAACTTTTTACTATTGAAGTCAAGCTTTTTTTTCTATATAGACAAAAAATTTGACCGAAAATTTTTTCAAAATAATCATCTAAATTATTTTTTTATCAACTCCAGAAATCACTAGCTTTTTCTGTTGTTAATTTTTTAGATAGTACTTTATTAACTCTATCAGTTGCTATTTTATGATATTTTTGACTTATTTCAAAACCGATATATCTTCTATCTAAATTAATACAAGATACTGCAGTAGTACCACTACCCATAAATGGATCCAATACTAAATCATCTTTATATGTCATAAACTTAATTGCCTTGTCTGGAATATCCAAGCTAAAGTTTGCATCTGTCATACCTCTTGTTTCTGCAAAGTAACCCCACATACCTGACACATATTCCATAAACTCTTTTTTACTTTCCTCACTACCATCATACCAACTCTCACCCTTCTCAAGTTTCTTCCATTGGTCTTTGAAACCTAATAAAATACACTCTTTTGGATTGTGCATATAAGGAGCTGAAGCTGACAACCAACTACCCCAAGCACTAAACTTAACTTTCTGTGGAGCTTTCTCATCCAAGTCTACAATACCAGCAAATCCGTAACCTATCTCTTTCATTATTTGATGATACTCTGACTGAATCAACATTCTGTTATGTCCACCCAACTTTTTCATATTCACCTCATAAGGAATGTTGACGGCTATTCTACCATCCGGTTTCAATACCCTATAAACTTCTGTCAACCAATCCTTTGCGAATTGAAGATATTTATCCATAGGCATATTGTCATCCCAAGATTCATATTCTATACCAACATTGTATGGTGGTGATGTTACACATAAGTCAACTGAATTTTCTTCAAGTTGTTTTAGTCCTTCTATACATTCTTGATTTATTATTTTATTAATGATTTCTCCCCCCATCAAATACACAAGTGAAAATTAAATCATCTTCACCTTCATTCCATACTTTATGAAAATCACCATCTGGTATTAATACTATATCACCGGTACTAACATTATATGTTTTAGTACCGACAACCATTCTACCATTACCATTGGTGAAAATGTAAACTTCTTCCTGTCCACTATGATTGTGACCACCAGTTTCTTTACCTGGATGTAACTCTGTTTTTGATACTATCAATCCATTTAAAAATGTATTGTCTATCACATTATATGTTTCATTTGAGTGTATTACTTTACTATCTGTTTTGTCTAATTTAATTTTCATTTTTATCCTCAATTACTGACATTACTTCATTTACACTCATTATGATATATTCTTCACCATCAATTTTATGTTCACTTTTATGTGTATTTTTACTATATAGAATTTTATCTCCAACCTCAACTACAACTGGAATAAGTGTTCCATTAGAAGAATACATTCCATTACCAGCTGCTACAACTTCACCTTCAACTAACGAACCATCATGTGCAGTATCTGGTAAAATTATACCACCCGATGTAATATTATCATCTTCTTTTTGTTTTTCTTTTACAACTATTTTGTCATTTACTGGTCTTAATCTCATTTTTTATTTCTCCCGTAGTCATCCTCGATTCTGACAATATCATCTTCACCGAAGTATGTTCCTGTTTGTGTTTCTATGAATATTAAATCTTCTTCTTGTTCATTCTGAACTCTATGTTTTGTTCCATATTCTATTTGAACTACTTCACCTTCTAAATATGTAAAAACTTTATCATCCAATGTGACAGTAGCTTTACCTTGAACTATAACCCAACACTCATCTCTTTTATAATGATATTGGTAACTCAATCTTTGTCCTGGTTTTACAATTATCCTTTTTACTTTACAATATTCTTCATCAAGTAAATTTTCAAATGAACCCCAAGGTCTATTTTCTATATAATTACTCATTTAAATACCACTCCACTGTTTTTTTAATTCCATCTTTAAATTTTGTTTTTGGTTTCCAACCTAATTCTTTTGTAATTTTAGAATGATCAATTGCATATCTAAAATCATGACCTAATCTATCCGTGACATATGACATCAAGTATTTTCCAACACCAATAGTTCTTGATACTTCAGCAAGTATTTCATTATTTTCCATCTCACAATCACCACCAATATTATATGTCTCACCAATCTTACCTTTATCTAAAACAATGTTAAGAGCATCACAATGATCTTCAACATATAACCAATCACGTACATTTTTTCCATCACCATATACTGGAATTATACCACCATATCTCATCTTTGAAATAATTTTAGGTATAAATTTTTCTTTATGTTGATAAGGACCATAATTATTAGAACAATTTGTAATCATACCAGGAAATCCATAAGTATGACAATAAGCTCTCACTAAATGATCAGATGAAGCTTTAGCTGCAGAATAAGGTGATTTAGGATCATAAGATGTTGTCTCTTTAAATTTACCAGTCTCCCCTAAACTACCATAAACCTCATCCGTAGATACATGAAGAAATCTAAACTTTTTATTATTTTTATAATATTCAAGACTATTTTTCAATAAATTAAAAGTACCAACAACATTAGTTTTTATAAAATCACTTGGATCATCTATTGAATTATCTACATGTGATTCAGCTGCAAAATGTACAATAGAATCTGGTTTAAAATCTGATATTACCTTTGAAATTCTTTTAGAACAAATATCAATCTTCTTATGTTCATATCTTTCATCAACTATATCTTCCTTATTACTTGCATAAGTTAATTTATCAACATTTAAAATAACATCATCTGGATACTCATCCAATCTTTTTAAAATATAATTCTTACCTATAAAACCACTACCACCAGTAACTAATATTTTCATTTTATAACCTCATTTAATTTTTCTAAATTCATAGAAATATTTTTTGGAATCTGTGGATGTAAATACACATCACAACTAACATCTGATTTAGTTTTTTTAGCTAAATCATACATAGTTTTTTTCTTTGTACCTACGTTATAAACACCACTACAATCTTTTTCTATAAGTTGAACTATCAAATCTGATATAACAGAAACATAATCAAAATTACCAACTTGATTTAACCAAGCCTTATCATATGTAAATGGTTCTTTTTTATGACCACATCTTATAACTAAGTAATTATCTGATTTAGCTTGGACATAACTATCACCTAATAATTTAGTATAACCATACCAATTTTCACAATGTACAGGTACATCTTCTTCAGAAGCTTCTTCCTTACTATTCGCATAAATATAATCTGTAGATATATGTACTAATTTTTTATTATACTTATTACAAATATCTACTAAATCTATAACACCTTTATAATTTACATCCCAATGTTTTTGTCTATCTTTATCATATGTATCTGTATGTGCTATACAATTCACTATAACATCAAAAGTATCAATTAAATATTCATAAGTTTCTGGTTTTGTAAAATCAATACCACTACCTGATCTACTAATGTGATTCCATTTTGTTTTCATAAGTAATGCACTACCAAGTAATCCATCACCCAAAATAAGTTTACTCATTTTTATATCATCTTCCCAATCTTCAAACATTTCTATACCTGGTCCACACATTTAAAAAAACCTCTCTAATGTATTCTCTTTATCTATCAATACCCACTCCATTGAATCATAAAACATATCTATCTTCTTCTGTAAACCTTTCTTAAATAACTTATCGTGGTCTACATACTGATTTATATAATCCATAATTTCAGGTGGGTCATCATAACCTTTGAATGCAATCTGTGTAATACTCAATGGATTTTGTTTCAGATACACCCACTTAATCTTTTCACTATTCTTTATCTTCTCAACATTTTCCAATCCATAGTGTTTCAACAAATCATTATAAACCCACGCCGCTTTTACATGAACAGGAGTACCTTTGTGCATTGGTGTAAAGATACTACTATTTTTATTTCTTTTATCAGCAAATTTACTTAAACCTTTGACACCAGTTGGAAGAGATATATCATCAAGTGGTAATTGCTTCATACTCTTCTTAAAAGTGACAATCATATCATCCAACTCTTCTTTATCTCTATTAGACAATATACCCTGTAAAACTTCCGTCATTAATTTTCTAAAAGCAGGTGGGAAACTACTTCTTACAATATCTAATCCCTTCACATC
>CEUO01092317.1_pt1 | contig 20734 bp, 31 predicted proteins | sample 531391 | NCBI WGS metagenome assembly CEUO01 (sample SAMEA2622799, study PRJEB7988) | marine metagenome | isolation source: saline water (ENVO:00002010), including
ATAATATTCTCCCGGACGGCGTCGTCTTCGCCCTCCCACATTTCGTTGATGAGGCTTAGGACATCCGTCAAGAATTCTGATCCGCCAAAGCGGTATAGGCGTTCCAGTTGTGTAAGCGCCTTAATATAGGGCCACGCCGTGGCGCCAACGCTTTCCTCTAAAGCAATCTTGAAGCCAGCCGCTTCAACAGCCTTGTTGATAGCTACAGCTGTCTCCTGCCCAGCTCTCAACGCCGAGCGGAAGATCTCTAGTTTGGACGGCTTCCTGCTCACAGCATTGATCTGGTGGAACAGATTTGCTTCGTACTTAGGTCCGGTGGACTCTTTAACCTCTGCGTAACAACTGGTTGCGCCCAGGCTACTCGCAGCGGTGATACGCTGTTGCCCATCCACTACGTACAGTGCGCCGTTCTTACGACGCCCTACCGTAGGTACTGAGAAATTATCCCAATCAAAGTACATGATAAGACTTCTAACATGACTATCTTTAATCGGGCGTTGGTACGTCATATCAACCATGAGCTCATCGAAGTTTACACGTTCAATGTTCTTAGCTGGTTGTTCTTCGATAGCTTCCTGATGAGCATTTTGTAGTTTAGTCTCAGCAGCGGTATCGATACGTTTAGTAACTTTACTTCGTCGTTTTGACGAAGTGGTAATAGCACGAATCTTTGTTCGGCGTCTTCTTTTTCTCGACCCAACGGGCGAGCGGGATATATGGCGTTTTGTAGCCATCTTCTCTCCTTCAAATTAAAAAATAAACATTCGTAGTAATGGACTTGGCTGAGTAACAAGTTGTTAAAACCCCTGCAGAGCGTTTCCACAACTGCAGGGGTCAGCACATCATCTAGGTCCGGTAGTGTTGACCCGGCAGGGCCTTACAGAGCGTCTCACTCCTATAGATTACACAGAGCAAAAAATGCCTGGCACACATTTCTGCGTACCAGGCATCAGTTTTAGAGCATAGCACCTTTGTAAAAGGTTGCTTTACTCCGCTTCGCTATACGTCGTTTTGCAGAGCATACCTGGGCAATAGGCCGCTAAACAAGACTATGATCAAACATTCTGTTATGGATAACAAAATGCAAAACCATTCTAACGCGTAGCGTAAAAAAAACATAGCAATACGTTGCTAAACTTCTGTCATCAACAGTGTGCAAAGCTAAACATATCAGCTCATCCCTTAGATCAATGAACTCTATCTTTTGCGCCAGCGTGTAGCGCAGCATCCAGACCAGCAACATCTATGTCAGTGGTCATAGGAATCTCGTCTTGCAGATCTTCGTTGTCACCCAACAATAGATCTACCGCTTGTCGTTGTAACGCGCGAACGGCTTCTATTACAGAATCGTTCTCACTGAGTTCTGCGGTGAGCCCCACAGAGTTACGTGCGCTTTGATAATTGACACTGGAAGTTCTTCCAATCTCTACTGAAATCTCTTTTACCTGCATGTTCTTACCCATTCAAATTCGTCCGGTATTACGTCCGGATCATATGCAAATTCCTTGAAGTCATTAATGTACAAACTACGCACCGTTTCCTGCGACCCTTTATCGTAGAAATCGGGCGGGCTTCCTCCTGCGTAGGCACTTTGGTAATTACCTTTGGGAAAGGTATGGTTATCTGGAACCCAGGGGAGTTTGCGCAGGTCTCCCATTACCGACTCCGTGCGAACAAGATACGTGACTCGTTCTCGTAATTGCCCTAGTTCTTCAGTAATAGGGCGAATACCCCGCGTTGGTATGTGCTGCTGCACAAACTCGGGGAAGCTTTCGGGAAAGTACTCATCATTTCCTACGGCGTTCATCCACTTCCATGCAGATAGCACCCGTGTATACGGGTTGCGCACTGAACACACGACAGAGTAGTGAGCGTACTCAGAAGGCATGCCTACGCGGTGTGTTAGCGGAGGCATGCTTCCCAAGTTCTTAATTGAAGCGTATATAAACCTTGAAGCAGTACGAGGCAGCGCCCACAAAATGAATTCGTGGTCGTGACAAATGTTCATCTTAAGTCACTTACCTATCTATTAACGGATTAACGTCGTAAATAGACACGCTATCGTACTTACCGTCTTCGTTAGGAACATCCTCGACAAGCTCGCAGGCTTTGATTGCTTTACGCGCAGACCCGGCCATCTTATCAGCAGCCCAGTTAAGCTCATTTGTGAGTCGCTCAACCCAGTGCCAGTGGAAACGATATCCCTGACGAGCTATGTCGCTGATGGATGCCCACAAGGCGCGGTTAGCAATCCCGTCTATGCGACGGTCAGCAACCTTCTCGCCCTGCGTGGCTACCACGCGGGAGTCTGTGATGATGTGTACATTTAGAACCTTGTCAGGATAGTGCTGACGCAACTCCTTACCAATGTTCGTTGAGTACCATAGCATTGCATGTACATAAGCCATAAGCTCCGCAATGTTAACCGTACCTGTACTACCACCACCGTGCAGTAATTTGCGGGTCTTGGTATGCTTGTCCACGATAATACATGACCAACCAATACCAATGTCCCAACCACTACCTGAACCATCTCCCACCAGGAGTACATCCCAGGATTTTATATTCAGGTCTTCTAATAATCGGTAAAGCCTCACAGACTTCGGGCGATTATTCTTCACCCTGCGTCTGCGCTTCGAGTTGCGATTGTTGTTCCTCGAGTTTTTTCTGGTTGGCATCGATCTCACCTGCTTGCTTATTCAGCATTTCGCCTGTTGCTTGTAATAGTTCTCTAGTGCGGTTCAGTTTGTATTCGAAACCGGCCAAAAATCTATCAAACGTTAGCAGTAACTGGTGGGGAGACATGCCTGTCCCGTCTTTCGTAAGGTAGATAGCTGGAACCATCTTGTCTTGTGGTATTCCCCATACAGGTACTATCGCAAGCACCTCTAGTTCGGGTACATCCTGTAGAAGTTCGTTACCAAACTCGAAGGAGCGTCGAATCACTTCTTCGTCAAAGCGCTCTCTTTGAGGCTCCTGGCTTTGTACTTCTTCTTCAATTGGTTTATCTTCTGGCATCCTTCCAGTTCTCCTCTAGTATTTACGCGCTCTCTCAGGGAGCGTGTCGTTGATGATAAACGATAAGCGCAGCGCTGCTAGCCCATAGACAGGCAGCATTGTTAAAACACCCCACGTTGTAATGAACGTTGGTAGCCAACATGCGGCTACCAGTACAAACATTACATGATGGGAAAGGCAGAGGGGGCACAGTAATAAATCTGCAAAGAACAGTTTAATACGTCCGCCCCATCCAAGGTTGTCTGAACCCTGCCAGGCCTCTAGATAAGCGCGCCGCGCCGCGAAAATCGTTCCATTAAACCACGTATCGCATACCTGACTGATTGCCAGGGCGATCGAAACAATGTCGAGCAGTATTTGACTAACCACGTTGTTAGTTTTCTCTTTGTTCTCTTTTGTAATCTTCGTAAGTGAAGGTAGGGACTCCCCGACCATTCACACGATTGTACATACATAAAAGCGGGTACACCCCGAATAGGCATACAAGTCCTGGGATTACAGCTCCGATAAGGATTAACAGGACTCCTGCTACAAATGGCACTAAGATGTGCGCAGCACTCATTACGTGACTTCTCCTTCTGACCCGTGGGGCCATATTTCAGCAGCACCGCCAGCTGGTGTGGTCTCTGCCAACGTTTCAGGGTGTGGCAGGGGCGCATCCAGCGGGTAGCTGTGAATTCGATTAGAGATAACAGAGTATTTTGGAGCCGGGCTTCGCATTGTGTCTATCAACTTTTTGCGCTCCAAATAACGAAAAGCTGATTTCCCGATTGTGGGCATTACTCTCTCCTTGGTTTACAATGTACCACGCAGCCCTGAGGACTACGTGGTACGTGTAGTTAGTCATCTTCAACAATAATCTCTACTTCCCGTTCACGAAGTCGGATTATCTTGCGCGGACGACGCTTACGCCGCCTACGTTTAGATATTTTACCAACTTTGTTCTCAGGCACTTCGACAATCGTTGATTCCGACTGCTTTTTACTTGGAGTGACTATGTCTTTAATCCAAGACCCCAGGTAGTTGACCGAGTCTTCTAACCATTGAAGGTCTGAACTCTCCGGTCGTGGATCTTCCATATCGGGGTTTTTATAAAGGGATCTATTACGCATGGCAACTTCTCCTATAGCAAATGGTAATACTGCGGATTTAATGTCCGCACTTGACGTCATGGCTACTGAGACAGGCTATGCAGAAAGCATTGCCCAGCTCAAAGCTGAACTAGGAAAGCGTGCTCCCACAGTTGAGTTTCTACTACCCCTGATGTTAACCCTCAAGGGAAAGCCTTACTCAATTAAGGATCACTTTCCATTTGCACCGGTGTTCAGAAACAGGAAGCCAAGAAAGATCCTGTTGAAAACCGGTCGCCAAGTGTCGAAATCGACGAGCCTCGCAGCTGACGGCGTCGTCACTACAGTTTTGAACCCCTTCTTTACAACGTTGTACGTAACGCCGTTGTTCGAACAGGTTCGTAGGTTCAGCAATAACTATGTGCGGCCCTTCGTTGATGAGAGCCCGCTCAAGAATTTATGGCTGGGACCTAACACGGAGCAAAACGTGCTCCAGCGTTCGTTTGGGAACCACTCTAAGATGCAGTTCTCGTATGCTTTACTCGACGCTGACCGTATCCGTGGTATCACCGCAGATAAGGTGGCGATCGATGAGGTCCAGGACATGGATGCAGAACACATCCCGATCATCCTGGAGACGATGTCTTACTCGAAATATGAACTTAGTTCTTACGCAGGCACGCCCAAAACTCTCGATAATACTATCGAAGGGCTGTGGCAACAATCGTCGCAGGCTGAGTGGTTCGTTAAGTGTTTCTCTTGCGGCCACCAGAATATCCCCGCGTCAGAGTTTGACCTGGAGAAGATGATCGGGCCGGTGCATGATGGCATCAGCCCACAACGACCTGCGACTATCTGCGCCAAATGTTCAAAGCCTATTAACCCACGTTTTGGAAGATGGGTACACCGCGACCCTGATAAGCGGTGGGATTTTGCAGGGTACCACGTACCACAGGTAATCATGCCTATCCATTATGAGAGTGCAGACAAGTGGTCTACGCTCGTGGGTAAGCGAGATGGCTGGGAATCACAACCGCATGTGTTCTATAACGAAGTCCTGGGAGAGTCATACGATACAGGGCAGAAGCTCGTGACTCTTACAGAACTCAAGGAAGCGGCTAAACTTCCCTGGGAAAACAATCCCATTGAACCAGACAGGAAAGCACTAGAAGCTGCGCGCGGTTACACGAAGCGTGTCATGGCAATTGACTGGGGTGGCGGTGGTGAAGCTGGTGTAAGCCTAACAACTATCGCTGTGCTGGGCCTCTTACCCACTGGTGGTATAGATGTAATCTGGGGTAAACGCCTGACGACACCTCACGACCACCTGGGTGAAGCGACAGAGTGTTTACACTGGTACAAGCGCTTTGGTTGCAACTTCCTTGCGCACGACTACACGGGAGCAGGAACTTTACGGGAAACGTTTATCGTACAAGCTGGATTGCCTGTAGATAGAATCATGCCCGTTGCCTACGTACGTGCGGCCACCAAAGCACCTATGTACCATGTGCCAAAAACAGAACTACATCCACGTGATCATTACCGTGTGGATAAGACCAGGATGTTGCTCTACGTAACAATGTTCATCAAGCTAGGTCGTCTACGGTTCTTCCAGTGGGATTTCCGTGATACAGACCAGCCAGGTCTCATTTATGACTTCTTGTCACTTGTTGAAAACAAAGTAGAAACAAAGGCAGCGAGCGATATCTACACGATAGTACGAGCCGCAGGATTATCCGACGACTTCGCACAGGCTGTAAATATCGGCTGCGCGGCTTTGTGGTATCCGAATAAGTATCCGGACTTTTCAAGAATTGCCGGGTTACGTTTAACCCGCGATCAAGTCATAGCCAGTGGCGGTCAAGATGGCGCGCTCGGAGGCTACTTTGATACGCCTTAGTTTGTAACTACGGAAGTTGCACGAGGACCTTTGTCGCCCTGCTCGTAAGAGATCTCAACTTCCTGACCCTCGCTCAAGTTGTCGAAGGGGCAGTCCAGGGTGGATGCATGAAAGAACACTTCCAACCCGCTTGCTAATTTAATAAAACCAAATCCTCGGTCTGTTAACTTTTTAATAGTACCGCTATCCACATCTAATCTCCAAGTATCTCAAAATTACTCACGTGGTAGAGAATAATTAAACTCTATCACACCGTCGGGATCTTCAGCGGGAGCCTTTTCAAGCTTGCTTCCAAACCCTGTAACAACCTTACAGGAGCATCCTGGACATTTCCATAGATCTCCTACCCAAAATGTATCAGAAAAACCTTCCATAGATGGTTCTTTAACGTACTGTCCATTTAATTCGCACTTCAACATTACACGACAGTCTGCGCAAACGGGAGTGCTGCTTACTAATCCCATATTAATCCCTTCTTTGGCGTTGTATTGTAAAACTATTATCACTATCTGATTTAGCCTTACGTTTACGTTTCGCCCCTTTAGCTTCTTCTTTTAACGTAACGATTCTTGATTCGTAGTACTTGACCTTCTTTTCGTAGTCTTGCAGTTTTGAGACTGCTCGGTATAACTTCTTCTTCCACTCAGTAGCTCGCCGCTGAGCAGTCTTTAAGTTCTTATTAGCTGTATCCAGCGGGGACTTCTTAACCACCACAACCGTCGCCTCTTCGAGAGGCATGTCTTCATGGCGTGCTCTAAATGAACTGAAATCACCCCCGGCTGCGGGATCGCGATTCCTCCGCTTAAAGAAACACCATGTTCTAAACAGAAGGGTGATAATATCCACATCGTTAGGAACCACAATTTCAACAGCAAGTTCCTCACTAGGGAGTCGAGTGAGCCTGTAAAAGCGTAGTTTTCCGCCAGCGCGGACTGAATTTGCTACCACTTCCAGCTGCTTATGCTGCGTCGTGTCTAGGTGTGCGCGGGAGCAAGCTGCAATAATCCTACGAAGTTGACGTGTGTCCCACTTCGTATTGTTCTTAAATTTCATAACACCTCTATGATTGAACTAGGTTTCCTTTCATTTAATGTGGCGACCCACTCTTCTTCAGGGATCGACCAGTAAAGCGCTCCATCCACAGAGTAGACATTGAACTCTTGTTCAAGGCGGTGTATGTCTAACCCAGGAGCACCCTTTTTATTTATTAACGACAGCACGGCTGCCTGTGGTATGTAGATATTGTTATTGTGTTGTATTGCTCTGTTGGATTTACCATCTTCATTGAAACCAGCCATCACAAGCTTTAAGCGTTGCTCTGTGAATAACTGGAATATGATATTCAACAAGTTCTTTCGAATACTGTTCTCAGGACCGAAGACTTCTCCCGTGTACAGGAGGGAACTATACAATCGAATGTCCGGGCCTCCTTGCTTCTCGAACCATACTGATAGTTCTTCAAGAACACCCTGCGCCAAGCCTTTTGATCTATCCAGGTGGAGGCGTTGTTGGCAAAGGTATTGCAGGAAGGCGGGTAACACGTGGGAACCCGCCTCAAGGATCGTTTGCATGGCTACTTCCGGGCTACGACATTCGATTACGTTCCACCCGCCATTAATAATCAACGCCTGTGCCTGGTAACAATTAACCTCGGCTATACAGTTCTTCTCTTCCGGATCATTCAACCAGGCTTTGAATGTCCTTTGTATGTTAGGAGAGTACTTCTTAAGAACAATAGGCCAACTATGAGCATCGTTTGCTTCCTGTAATGCCCGGAGTGTACTCTCCATAGTCTTCTGCGCTATTGTGATATCAACACAACCCAGTGCGCGTGCGGCTGCCCGCCCCGCGACAGTTGCGCCGGTGCCTAGTAGTGCCAACCCTGTTTTCGGAAGGTTGAGCGCCGGTGCAAGTATATTGGCAGTGATGCAAGCTGTTGTAGCCCAGAACACTCCCATGTATTCATTAGGGGTTTTTAGTGCGGTTACCTGGTGGTGCGTCAGTGGTTTCGGTGGTCGTAGTGCTACTGCAGGAGAGTACTTACCTACGACGTGCATAACTTGTTCCGTACACACCTCCCCGTCCCGGCGTATTGTAAAGTGCGGGAACAAGAATGCCTGTTGTTCCGCAGACCACCCAAATGAATCAACACCCACTACTGATTCGGGGTCGTGGAACGCCTGGGAAACGGTTAGTAGATGCCTAGCCCAGTGCGCAGAGACTTGTGGGCGACCCATTCCTGCAGCTATTAATTTATTACGAAGCCACTTTACCGGTGCCTGCTCTACCAGTTCCACGTTGTCAGTGAACTCTATCTGCTTACCTTTTCGTGTGATAGTTCCTTTGTAATAACTATCGTCACTGGCTGGTTGATAGATGACTTTATCAATGCGTATTACCGCATCCGATACAATACGTCCGTTAGAAGCTAGATGCCAACCAGTTTCATCTTCTACTAGGTTGGAACCCTCTACAGAAGCTGTTCTAACTTCCTGGGAAGCTGTGTTGAACACATCTTCAAGCTTTACCTTTAAGTCCTGCGGAGCTTTTGCTGCCAGGTCTCGCATGTCCTGTGGAGGCAGCCTAAGTCGGAGGAGAAGGCTTTCTGCTACAGGTAAGCTGGCATCTTGTAGTTCTTTTATGAGAACATCTTGCCAAGGTTTTGCCATAGACGCCATCAGATCTATCCATCTTTCAGGTGTCTTAGACGTTAGCTTTGTTGTTAATGCGCTTAAGCCTTTACTCAACGCAATCTTTCCATTAGCGCGCTGTGCTTGCTGGATTAGTGCCGCTGTAAGTTCCGGGCCCCAGAATATGAACTCTCGGGGGAACATTGCGCCCCACATATGCCTGTTTACAAGGTTACTATCCGAATGGCTCCCGCAGATAGGTAGCGGGATATTATGCTGTCGAAGGTGCCTTAGTTGCAGACGCATTGCGATCACAGGATCATTCACTATGAACGTCTTGCTCTTGTACTTAGGGTGGTACAGGAACATCGTCTCATACATTGATAACCCAGGATCACACATACTGGAGTCAGATCCCAATGGGACACCAATATTGGTAACAACGCGTCTGTACAGCGTATCTTGTGAAGTACCCTCACGTCCTATGAACGTAAAACCCTTTATTTTCCCGGGTAATTCGTAGTGCGGGAACATGATTACGTCGGACCAGCCACGCCCCTGGAATACACGATTGTGGCCTGCGTTGAGCTCTTTGTGTGTTAGCGGGCGTCCTGCATTGCGTACACTTTCTCGTCTAAACGCTCTATACACGTCATCGACATGGCAACCGCCTAAGAAGTTCTTACCCCGCTTGGTCCAAGTAACACTCGTCGCAGAGTGTCCTTCAGTGAACATATCGTGCAGTTTTGATATAGCAGGTGTGTCTTTTTTAGGAAGTCTGTCTTGGGAGAGAGCCCATAACGCCCGCATACCTTTTCGGTATTCTACGTGACGCTGCGTATAGCGATCGATTATACTTGGATCTAGGGCATCATCTGGGAAGCTGATCCCGTGAGCATTAAGCTTTAGAACAGTTGTAGGAATGTCCTGATCCCAGACAGAGGCAGCCAGTTCTAGTGTATCGCCGGTGAATTTACAGGCAGAACAGTAGTGCCAGGCGCCACCTGATGTGTTATCTTGATATACATGCAGCGCATCTTGTCTACAGTGTGGGCAGGATACTGTCGTGGGTAGTACAAGAACCTGTACATCAATCCCTAGTAAACGAAACACCTCATGCCAAGTGACATAGGTATTTAAACTTTTTCCTGGATTTCCTTTTCCCATTTCGGAGGTCTCGTGACATGGAAGTCGTCCCTGATCAGTCCAAGGATCGCACCGGTCAAGAATTACACCGCATTACAAGCCTTTATGGACCACCTGCTTTCGTAAAGAATGCTAGCTACGATAGTATCTGCGGTGATCCCCAGACACTTCCTCTGCATATTTACGCAGACACCAGAGCAAGGAAGTTTCCTTGTCACACATCCGCATCTACGTGGATGTCATCTGCATTCTTTGCTGACAAGCGTGCTTGTTATTCTAGCAGAGATGCTGAGGCAGTGGAGAATAGACTGCTTAAAGCAGCAGAACATCACGGAATTCTTCAAGATGTTAACCGCATCTTTGAAAAAGCCGCACAACTAAACTCCAAGGATAAGGCAGGACTTCCAGATGCATCATTCGCCTTTGTATGGCAAAAGAATGATGGAACAAAGGAACGAAACCTACCTCTGCGCAATAAACACGAAGTTAAACGTGCTGCCGAGTACGTAACTGAGCATCGCGACGAGTTTGTCTACGATGACCGCCGTGTGATGGCTAAGAAGATCCTGGTAAAAGCTGCTGAATACGGCGCTAACCTGGGAGCTCAACAAGACTATCTTGAAAAGCAAGCTGGTAATGGCGCTTGTTCCGGTAAAGTTGCTGCACAATTACTTGATACCCGCGCGGGGCTTATCAAGGATGCAGCAGCTAAGGAACAACTTCAAACTGCTGCAGAGCTGCTACGAAACAACCCTTCTAGCGCACACAGTCCTGAAAAGATGTGCAAACTAGCTTCTTTTGTAGATGCCCTTGACCACGAGTATGGTCTGGTCAAAGACTACGGAACGTTAGTAGCACGTCCTGAAGACGTTCTTTTCACAGTAAATGAAAAGGTAGCTAGTCAGTTCAAGTCAGCTAGCGTGTCGCTTACAAATGGTAACATTTACACCGTTGATGATCTCAAAAGCCTCAATCTTAAAGAAGTTAAAGATTGGATGGGCTCCGAATTCGCCAACGAGGTAAATGCAGGTGGACTCTACGTGAATATGGATAAACTCGCAGCGATCCTACCTACACTACCCCGAGGCGATGCGGAACACTTCGGTATACTGCTATCTGGAAAAGGTATCCGTCCCTTTGCCAAAGAAGCAGCTCACGAAGCAGAAGGCCTTACGCGGCAAGAGTTATTCGCTCTCGCTGCCTCCTACAAGGCGTAAACCCTTAATGGCTTCACGCTGTTGCTTACGTTTTGTCACGTAATCCTGTACGTGATAGCCCGCGGATACTAAAGCAATAATCGGGATCGATACTACGAACCCGACTGCAATACCCAACCACGCTCCAATGCTCATCGAATAGCCGATGAGCTTGAGCGTGCGTCCTTGCGGCGTCTTAGTAAGTAACTTGCGTAAGGTATTCACATCGTCCCATGTATCCATGGTAGATGCCGCTTCCACAGTTTCCTGTACCTGCGGTGTTTCCTTTTGTACTGGCGCCTGTGCAACTACGGGCTCCGGCGCTAATGTAACGGCTACTGCAGCCTCAACAGGCGCAGAAGGTTCTGCGCTCTCACTCGGTAGATCGTTCTGCTTCTGACGATGATTCATCAGAACCACCTTGTCGTTTAGTGTCGAAGTAGTCTGTGTAGGTGCCATAGATATCGGCCTCCTCAATAATGTTTTCTATTTCCTCGTTGGTAAGATCTTTTTTTTCTTCGTGTAAATGCTTACGAGCTTCCTCTACATCCTCCAGAGTCGGCCCCAGCAATAAACTCATCAAACGCGCAGTCCATTTCAAAACCATATCTCGAAGTCCTTTTCAAGATAGTGAGCGCTATGCCCACGGATCCAGTTTAGGGTTTGGAATTAAGTCCCAGCTGTCGCTGACATCACCACCGCCAGCGAGCATAACTTCCTGGTTAACCAAATTACGTTGAAGATGCCTAAGTGCTTGTTCGCCTTTACCATCTTCTATAAACCCGCTAATACGTTCCGCATCGACTTCTTCCAGTCGCGCGATGTAAAAGACAGCATGCCGCTGCCTATTGCTTGTAGCACGGATAGCCATGATCCAGGCCTTTTTTGTAGGGTACTCTGAGAAGGATTCAATACCGTGAGCGTCAGCAACTCCGCAGTACTCTTTAACATCCTTGTCTGTAGTAGTTTTCCAATCAACGGTTGTTGTCATAGATACTCTCCATTGAGATTCGATCGTTTCGAACTTCTTCACGCTCGATTGCTACATGCTTAGGAGCAGATATACCAATCTGAACGGTATGGTCGCCTCGTATAGAAACGACTGTTATTACAATGTCGTCGCCGATGAACACTCGCTCATCGAGCTTTCTTGTTAATACAAGCACTTAAAAAGAATCCCTTATTAATATGCCTCCGGTGTAATCACCGTGATGAATGTCGATAGTGTCACCGTTTTTGTAGTGCGCACTACCTTCAAATCCCGTCCCTGACTCCGCATACTCAATGCGGAAATCAAGCGTGGGGTACTTACCTGATATGGTTTCAATAGCAGCGAGTGGAGGACCCCACGCAGACTCGAACTCGAATGCGAGTTGCAAGTATTGTGGGGCAGGGTACCTCTCATTTGTGTAAACGGCTGTACCGTTGACGTCCCACTTGGTGCCCCAGTTGTTAATGCACCACTCGTACCAGCCGCTAGCGCCGTACTTTTCTCTTAGTTGCTTACATTTTAGTGCGCCTTCGTAAATCTCTGGTTGATACTCCTTGACTAACTCTTGGAGCTTATCCAAATCGTCAGGGAGTTCTTCTTTAGAGATTTTCATAGCAGCACTAAGCATTCTTCTAGTGCGTGTTAACTGGAGGTCTTGTGTAAAGAACTCCCGTCGCGCTGGCGAGTCGCCGTAACGAAAGAATAAGTCATACCCCTCCTGGTAGACGTCGGGGTACCTTTCTCTTAATGGCGGAGGGACCGGGAGGAACTGCTCTATTAAGAACACGTAGTCCTCATGAGCAGCGTCCTCCCCGAACTGTTTAACCAAGTACGATCTCCCCCAGACTGTAAGTAGGTTGCCGCACCAGTTGGGCATTGGTTAGACCCCTCCTTCCAATTCTTCCAACTCTTTAGCTTCGACCTCTGCTTTTAAGCACTTGTAAATAATACCTACTAATGCGGTGGCCAATAGCCGCGCATCGTTAGCGATTTGAAAGCGCTCGCCGCAACGCTCTAGCATTTCATTGAGAAGGTTCTCGTCGTCTAGCGTACGACGTACTTCGTCTTTGTCCATCGCACTGGAAGCTCCTAGTGTGAAGAACTTCGTAAGGAAATCCGCGGCAACTCCGTGAAGCTCGCGGTTTTCAAGACGGAGTTGCGCCATGAAGTCCATGGCGAAATCATCCGGCTCTTGTTGGTGGGCCTTCTCCAGGACGGCCCTTATAGTATCTTCAGAAATTTTAAACATCATTTAGAATATCCTCCTGATTGGTCCTCTTCACCATCGATAAGTAATCTACGCGCATGACGTTCACCCGGGCCGAGGAATTCAGCCGAAGGCGGTAAGATTGTGTGAGCTTCAGCTAAGAGTTGCTCTTGTGTAGTGCGCGGTAGGTCAACACCCGCATTAACCAACTCGTGCCTGAAGTTGTTAACAAAGTAACGCATCAAGTTACGGTTGTTTCGTAAAGACTGCATGGTACCGCGTACTTTTCTTTCTAAAGAGACGCGCCGCCGGTGGCTGGCTTGTGCCTCTTTTACAGAAGTAAGGTTAGAACCCTCGTCTCCAACGACGCCGGGACCCACCTGCGAAGTACCCCTTAAAAAGTAAGGGCGCTGTGCGCGTTTCTTCGGGATAAAGATGGTCCGGTATTCGTTCCAGTAGTAGGCCCTCCGTAAATCCCTTTCCCAATCATCGTATACCTCTACCTCAGTACCATCTGCCTGTTTCTTCATGTAAACGCGGTGATAGCTACGTACACCAGGTGACAATTCTGAAGCGGGTTTCTGGACTCTCGTGTATATACCACGACCACGATCTCCCCTGATACCGCCCATCAGCACCAAAGACTCTGCGTTAAATCGTCCTATCGTAATGCCCGCGAATTGCTCCGCGCGATCACGTATACCATATTGGTATGGCTCAGCAGCGCTGGCGGCGACCAGGCAACGTCCGTCAGGACACCACATGACAACCTCCAAACTGTTATGTAACCTGCACGACTGTCGATAGTATCCTCCGCCAGGTGCGTAGTAAAATACGATTCGACCCTCTGGTACTTGGTTGTTTGATGTGTACAACACGTCATCTAAATTAGACGCGTTAACTGTAGTCGCCAGCATTCCCACAAAAGTTTTTCCAAACTCATGTGTTAATACTGGGTACTGCCGTGTAGCTGCCTGTGGCGATGATAGGACGTTCCTACCATGGTGATGCCCACCTGCACGGGAAGTTCCCGCGCAGGCTTTGGCATACTCATAAGCACACAAGGCTTGTTCATACGTTTGGATATACTTAGGAACCTTGTTACGAAGTTTCCACGACTCCTTAATTGTCATTCCCATTAAAAGTTATCATCCTTGCTTGACGACTACCTGCTTCGACAGAAACAGTGCCGTGTGTTAATGATGGGTTTCTGTTTATGTAACTGTTCAGTTCTGCCACAGCCACTTTCTTAGAGTGCTTACAGGACTTTCGGAAAGCCCAGCCGGGGCAGTTACATGAACATTGTTGGCTCTGCCTCCAACGGATGGCGGTATAAACCGTCGTTCCGTTGGAGGAGAGGAATTCCTGCACAATATCAGGATCATCGGGAGAGCCATCGTCTAACAGGAGCCTTCCATGGCTAAACCGATATGACTCAGCCATTAGCGGGAGCTCCGAACGAAATACCGCGGGACATACGACCGTGTTGTTGGAACTCGGCGGTGTCCTGCTGCGCTTGTTCACGTACGTCACGTAAAGCAGATGCCAGTCCATTTCTCTCCGCTGCGTGACGGACAGAATCGTTCTGGGTATTGCGTGCAAGGCGCAACTGTTCCAGGTTACCATCTGTGAAACGGTTTTCCAGTGTTCTCAATAGATTGTCGAACTCTGGATCTCCCATTTCCTGGAAACTGCGGAACTTCTCAATTGCGCGACGAATTGGTGTAAGTGACCTGGAAGTAACCTGGCCATCTCGTTTCATCAACCCCTCGAAGGTTTTGATAGCTTCGACGAGCTCTTCCCGAGGTTCGCTGAACACAGAGTCCAGGATACCTTGGATGAACTCATCACTACGCGCACGTGCACGCTGACGTAATTCGGACATGTTAGCAGCAGTAGCCGCCTGGTTTTGTCCCATGGAGATTGGGATTGGTGTCCAATCGATACATGTCTTAGCGAGTAGTTCCCTTGAGTTAGGGATGTGCCTCTGCGCTTCTTCATACGCATCGTCATCATTTAACTGCTCACGGATAGCTGTACGAAACTGCTCCATGTCAGAAGCGATCTCAGTGCGCACATACTCTCGTAGGTCTGCATTGAGTTGCTCCATTTCTTCCACGAAGTCATCAAGACGACTTTCGGGGATCAAGTAACAGCCTTTCAGGTAGAACGTTTGTTGCGCACTATCCAAGACATGTGAAGCTGCTGCATCAGCCGCCTGTGTAATAGCATCCACCCCTACGTCAGCATTGCGCTGTGTAGTACCTTCTTCATCAGTAATATTAGCACGAGTACGTACTGGGATGTTGTAACGATTACAGATACGAGACTTCTCCAGCTCGAATCGTTGTAACGCTTTCTTATGCTCTTCCGGCATTAACTTCCAGCGAGGCTCGGTAGCTTGTCGCTTATTAAGTGCAACGCCATTCACTTCAACAGCAGCGCCGCGTACTTTGAAATTAAGCCGAGGCATATGCACAGATACATACGCCAGGTACACATTGTCATTGATAACGGAAAGTTGTTCCTGTGGGGTTTGTTGCGGGCTACTCATGCTGCCCAAGGATTGTTCGTCCATAAATGTACTCATTATTTACCTCGAAATGTTTGAAGTCAGTTCCTACACGATGTATGCTTACCCGTGAGGAACGGATACTAAGTGACGGAATACTAACTGCGTATACCCATCCTCTAACGGAAAAGCCCGGGCAGGGATGCTCGGGCTTCTCTAATGATGTTGCTACTAATCTTGTGCAGGATGAATACCGTGGTCTTCAATCCACACCTTTTCAGCAGCAAGCGCCTCGGTACGAGTATCAAAAGGTCCTAGCACGGGACCATTCATTGGTAGAAGATCTGCCCACCAGTATTCACGTGAGTTGTGCGCCCTTGTCAGGTGATCAACAACATCTTCGTGCTTATCCAGAAGACTCTTACGAGCTGCGGGAGAGAGTTCCCGGGTAGGCTCTACATGAGAAGCCCGGCGGAGCTCGACAACGCCAAGCTCCGCCAGGTTAATTTCCTCGCCATATAGTGTTCGTGCAACACCATCCTGGCCAAATCGTAACTTCACTATTGTTCACCATCATCTATGTGAAGGTGTTCGTGCACGTCGGAATCCTTGTAGAACTCCGCGGTGTGCTCGTCATTTGTAGAGTGTCCGAGCGCCTTCTCGATAAACTCAGAGGCGTTCTGACATGATGAGCCGGTGAACCCGACTGTTTCAATCTGCGAAGAACCATCCTTCGCGAATCTGATCTTAATCTGTGGCATGCTTATCCTCCTAGTCTATGGTAAGGCCACCGCCGCCGAGGTTTAATCCTCCGGAATCACCACCCAGGTCCGATCCTGGTAGGTTAATCGTAAGTTCGATCTCTTCTGCGCCTGTTTCAGGGTGCAGAACGACCTCTTCAGAAAAGGTGTAACCCGATAGCCCAGCTTCATGCTTGGCTTTCTCTACACCATAGATCTGAGTGAACTCGTCTAAGTGACTTTGCTCACCCCAGGCACCATTGTAGTTATCCGAAAGGACTTTACCTTTTCGTTTAACAGTCGTGCCATCAGATAATGTTTCTTCCCACTCGGCTTCCGTGTCGATGATGACAGGGTAGCGCCAGCCTGGGAGTTTAACTGTAGTACCGCGCGCAACAGTTCCGTCGTATAACGTAACTTGTTGGTTCTCTTCGCACTCGTATCCGAGCCGCTCAGCCGCCTTTCTGACGACCTGCGGATCTTTAACATCCAGTGTTATTGTTGCAGTATGACTCATTGATACCTCCTTAAGCATCCCAGCTTAGGCCGCGTGATCCGCGTCCACCGCTGCTCTTGTTAACTTTTGCAGCAACCCCTGAGGAAACCGGTCGAGCACGTTCTGTGCAGAATGCACGAATCGCGTCGATGTTTTCCTTGTCTAAGGTAGCCATAGTAACTGTTTCTTTGATGACTTTAAGCATCTCATCGAAACGGGGCTCTGCAGCCTGTCTTTCAGTAAAAGCAACGAGCTTAGCTGATTTTACAACGTCTTCCAGCTCACTTCCTACGAAGTTTTGTGTAGCTTTGATAACTTCTTTCCACTCATCCTCTGTGAAGATATCAGCGGGGTTATCAACACCACGTTTACGCAAGTGGATCTCGAGGATCTCTTTACGTTCTTTCTCATCAGGAAGGTCTGTGTAGAAGATCTCGTCGAAGCGGCCCTTTCGCATGAATTCCGGTGGAATCCCTTTGATACGATTCATCGTCATGATAACGAAGACGTTGGACTGCTTTTCCTGTAACCAGGTTAAGATCTTTCCAAAGATACGTCGGGTAACACCGCTGTCACCAGTGGCATCAGAAGCACCGCCGAACATCTTGTCAGCCTCGTCCCATAGAACGACTGCGCGATCCATGGCGTCGATAGCTGCAAGCATCTCGTCAGTTTGCTTCTCAGACTGTCCCACGAGGGAACCAAAGACGCTCGAAACGTCTGCGATAACCAGGGGCAGGTCCAGCTCTCTTGCAACGATCTTTGCAAAGAGGGACTTACCTGTACCTGGCGCACCAAGAAGAACCACGCCTTTCATAGGGTCGATGTGATTCTCAGCTGCTGCAGGTGTAAAGCAAACCTTGCGTTGGTTAATCCACTGCTTGATAAGATCAAACCCGCCGATATCATCAACAGGAGGAATTCGATTCTTATGGATGTACTCCAACCCGGCAGAACGCTTTAGAATCTTGGACTTCTCGTCCTCAATAGTCTCCAGAAGGTCTGCGCTATTGAAGCCACGATGCGACCATGCACATAACGATAGTACATTCTCTGCATCCTGCGCACTAAGTCCCATGAGACTATCCACGATCTTGTTCCTCTGCTCGTCATCACACGCAGCAGTGTCTTCCTGATCAGGATTAGCATCAATAGCACCTTGTTGGATGAAGTTGAAACATTGTTCCAGCTCATCTCGTGTAGGTAGTGAGAAGTCTATTGCGGTAGTGGTTGCCTTAAGCATCTTAGGCATCTCAACATTAGTACCCAGGATCACCACAGGACGTCGATACTGCGCATTATTCAGAAGGTTCTGCTCAACAAGGAGCTGCCACTTCTGCGCAATAATCGGGTCTCGTAGGAATACATGGAAGTTTCTGAAGATGTATACACCATTGCCTTCAACACTGCTCGCAACGCGATCCAGTGCCTGGGCCGGGTTCTTCTTTTCGTTTGGTGGTTCGTCGTTAAACCCATTGGCAATGTCCCATGTGAACACGGGCATACCAACACGCTCAGCGGCGTCACGTACAGCATTCTCTGCTCGGGTAATCTCTGGCGTATCCACTTGGACAGCTTGGAAACCAGAGTTAATATAACCCACTAGTTTATTCGTGAATTCTCTACTCATCTGTGTTTTCATCCTGAAATTTGATTATTCGATTAAATCGTCTGAGGTAATCAACGTGCGGTGAGTTTGCGCGTTGTGCACCCCGTACAAGCATGTAATACATCTCGTCGGGAGGTAATTCACTTATAGAAGCCATAGCCTCGAGCCATCGTTGAAACGCATCAAATACAGTTGTTTCATCAATGATGGCATCGCCTACTGCGGCAGCAGCAGACACCTCGGCATAACTATCTATCTTCGTTAAGCGATTGTGTACAAAAGCATCTTCTAACGTATGCTCTTCATCTTTATCCAAGTACAGTTCTATTTCCTTGGTGATAAGCCCAATAGTTTCCTCTGCCGCGCGTACAACACGACACTCAGGAGAAAGAGTTAACCAAGTTCGTAAGTAATCTCGTAATAGTTGGGCACAACCTGGTGGTGAGCATTCCCGCGCTTCAAACCATTCACCTTCCGGAAGAAGGATGCATACGATATATCGCGCAGAATGTTTGAAGGATGCCGGGCTAACTTTCAGGACAACTGAACCAACTTCTATGTCACAGTATTGTCCGGATTTATACCGGCTTCCTTTAAACTGCCAGAGTGTTGCCGCAGTAGGTGGGACTTCTTCTAAGTCTAGCCAGAAACTAGTTCCCCTCCGCGGCACTCTCAATGAGATCGTTTTCATATAACTATCCAATAAAAAAGGCCCGCCAAATTGACGGGCCTGGTCTTTTACAAGAATACTCTATCCTTTCATTACCTTAAGTAGTTGGTTTAGAGCATCCTTGGCATCTCCATTTACTAATGGCAGTCGTTCCAACTGGGCGACTAACTGCCGTATGTTACTTTGAAGGATTTGGACTATTTCATTAGTCTTATCCTGCTCAAATTTGTAGATAGCCTCGTACATGACAGGGTCGTCTGAGAAGGCTTCCGGGACGTTATGCAGTAACCCTTCATCCCCGCGCAGCGCTATACGTAATACGTCCGGAGGATTAATAATACCCTCGCGATCCAGTACTTCGCCGATGTAAGCGCGTATCTCTTTTGTAAAGGGTTCACTATCTGAAGAGGGCGCTAGCAACATACCTTCTGTGATACCCCATGCGAGCTCATCTGAGTCCGCGGGATCCCACGCGTTAGGGTCGAATGTGTCCCCTGATAGTATGTTGCAAACGTTATTGAACTCAGGTAGTAGATGGTAAAACTCATCTGTTGTAAGCAGTTGAATTGCAACCATCAACTTATCGAAGTTCTCAGCAGGTAGGTCTGCCTGGAAATCATCTTCCAGTTCTATAGCGATAGTCTCTGGGTCCCACGCAAGCGCTTCAGTCCCATACGTATCTATAAACAGTGTTACCAGCGTGGTTGCGAATGAATCCTCATCTTCCAGGAGTTCCTTGAAGACGCGTTTACGTTGCATCTGGGGGGCTGTTATCGGCATCTTCTTGTCGTCCTTGACTGCTCAGTAATTGGCGCATAAATAACGTTGTACACTCGTACGTAACTGTTTCCAGCGCAGGATACGGCAACTGATCCACCCACTCGCCGGTAGTTAGCTCAAAGAAAGCTGGTGTACCTGTGCATGTAACCCAGCGCCTGTCTGCAAATCCAACATGAAATGAAGGTATGTTCTCAGTGGCAGGGTTCGATAGTTGTTCACCAAGTTCTAATATGACTTGGCGAAGTTCCTGTAGTAGTAACGTACGTTGATCCTGGTTACAGATCTGTGTCCATTCTAACAAATCTGCTAACCACAAGAGGAGAGCCTCTCCGGCAGACAGAATATCCTCTGCCGCCGGAGTCGAATCTTTTCTGAGAAGTGATCGCGAGATAGATGCGATCTGTACAGGGGTCAGTATTTCACAATGTTCTGTGACTTCTTTGTAAGTAAACATTAAAGCCCACTAGATACCTGGAAGTCGTTGCGATATATGGATCCAGCCGGGACGCCACTTGCTAAATCTGTGATCTCTGCGCCGCCATTATCCACTGGGTAGGCGCCGCCCTGCCCACTAATACCGGGGCGGGATAGACCTAGTGAAGCAGCCTTCTTAAGAACTTCTTGTTTAGCCACAGTACTGCTAACTGCCTGGGGTGAATCCCCTTCTACAACTACAGTTGCCTGGGTTCCTGCCATTTGGCAACCATCATCAATAATTCGAATCGCCATTGCGTTCTCCTTTACAAAATAAACCACGTGTTATTGTAGT
>CEUO01094115.1_pt1 | contig 20702 bp, 15 predicted proteins | sample 531391 | NCBI WGS metagenome assembly CEUO01 (sample SAMEA2622799, study PRJEB7988) | marine metagenome | isolation source: saline water (ENVO:00002010), including
AGTAAATTGTTCGTGCCTGAAGGAAGGCAACGCTTGAATCTGGAGATATAGCTTATCGAAATAAGCGCCGATGATATGAGAAACTTGCTCAAGATTGCTTGATCCATCGGCATCGTTTGAATCTTGAGCCTCCTCTACCACCCACGATGGCATAAGCTCTATAAACTGATTAGTATTTTGCCCATCATGGGCCATGCCCTTAGTTGTGAGTTCGGAGCGCAACGAAATAACATCCGGATGTTGAGGACGAATGATAGGATCAAGATACTCAAATGCTGCGGCGCTAGCTGAAACAATCGCCGAACCCGTATTACGAGAATTGGCCGAGTATCCGGTCCATGTACCGTTGCATAGACGGCCGCCATAGTCTAAAACTACACTATCTACGGAAGCGGCGCCTACAATACCTTCGTTAAACTTATAGTACATTCCGAGAGTTGTGTTTGCAATGTCAGTGTTAGTTCCACCTCGGACCTGATCAAACCAATAGCGACCAATCTGTTCCGCATTTCTGGCAGTTTTCCAAAATCTAAACTCATCAATAGAGCCACTTAATTTTCCGCCACCAACAAATTCCGAATCAATAAGAGTGGCATCTGAGACGTATGCCGGGGCCGTCAAGAGTGCGCCGACTCGGCCTTGCATATTTTTAGATGACAACTGGCCTATGGTGGTAGAAGAATAGATATTTGTATCGTTTAGTTCCCCATTTACATACAGAGAAGCCTTGAAGGCGCTTCCGGAATTCTCGAAAACAAACGCATAATGGTTCCATTCCGATAAACTATGTGACAAGCTCGCTACACCAATCGAGGCTGTGTTTATTTGCTTTGCAGACGCACTCAGGGTTCCCGATTGTACGGTGATCAAGAACGGACTTTCGTCGAGGGCCGGACCAGTACCGCCACTGTCGCCGGGGCCAGCAGTGGCCAACTCAATACGAATGCGGCCGTAAGATTCATCAGCACTCGATGATGCATTGTTATTCCACATGTCAAATATAACTTGACGATCGGTTACCGCAGAGCCGAGGGCACCCGTTACAGCCCAAAACTCGATGGTCACCCCGGTGTCAAAATCAGATCTTAGATTTGAAAGTCGCGTGCCAGAGCCATAATCGGCTGGGTATCCATGATTAACATATAAATTGTCGTCATATACGTTATTGTATTTGAACTCACTCGAACTAGGATTGGGTACAAGTTTTGTTATGGGGGTTGTTTCATTTACTACGTTGGGACCACCGTTAAAAGTAATGTATTCCGCCACAGAAGGCATTCCGTAGCCCGCACCGCCGAAAGCAGGCCGGCCACTATATTTTGCAGAACTGGTTACATTAACCGGCGAGATAATACCATATCCAGTTGTACGAGGATATTTATTATTGAAGAGGTATTTATCAATCCCCAATGACTTGTTATGGAAGGTGGTTATCTCAGCATCTGATCCGTCATATGGATAGAAATCGAGGATTCTATTCATAGCGCTATTATAGTATAAGTTCGCTGAACCATACCTTGCGAAGGTTAAAGGATTGTCATAATTAACGTGAGGTACAAAGGCCTCTTGTTTTGTTTTTTGAGCTGTAAGATTCTTGGGAGACTCGATGTCGGCCGTGATATCTTTAATGTTTTTGTCTGGCAAATAGTTTCTGCCAAACAAGTCCTTAATACTCATGGTCTACCACCCTAAACTTAAACATCTCATCTTGTTCAAGCCATGATTGCAACTCATCATCATAAAATGCAAACTTAAAGCCATATTCATATCCGGGATCCAACAGTCTCATATCAAAGTTGAAATAGTTTCCGGAAACATCGTAAGATAATCCCGTAGAAAAATCGCTTCCTGTGTCATGAGGCAAGACCTCTAGGGCATCTAAAATACGGAATACGCGATATGAAGCGCTCACAACTGGCACGTGTTCAGGGGTAGTTTTCGCTTTGGTATAAATTGTAGGATTCCAATTTTTGTTTCTAATATACAAACTAAATCGTGCCGTCTCTCGGGGCCCGTAACGATTCTGTAAGTTACTAATATTAATGTAATAAGTGGGCTCTCGTACGTCTGTGGTGGCGCCAAAAGTTTTTGGTTTAATGGAACCTGTGAACAACTCTATGCCATTTTTAGTGTGCGATGGGGAGTCGTGAGATCCGGTCCACCAAACATCGTAAAGAGTTTTGATAGCTGTTGCGGCCGCAGTAAGACACACAGATGCAGAATATATACCTGTGGAAACATATCCGCCGGTGACTGCATAGGTATCTCCACACAACTTAAGTTTTGAGCCGGAGGGCGCGGAGTTCTTCGCTGAGCCTGAATAAATGCTGACCATGACTGAACCAGTGGTTCCCACTGCTGGAATATTTTGAAGCTTTCCGCGGACATAGTTGTAAAGATAAATTGTGTTCATATTGTCAGCAGCAGGCGCTATGGAGCTACTATAGTAGAAATCTCCCCGATCATCTCGCGTGGTGCTATCCCATCTTGCTTCAATACAAGGTCTCTTGAAGAAGAACTCAGTAGCTCTTCCAAAAAATCTTTTAGTGTAATAAGAAGTAGAAGCTCCACCAGTATTGTTGATAATGCTGGATGTGTAAAGGGGAGTGACATCTGTGTCATTGGACGCGGAATAATAGGCCTCATATGAAGAAGACAGCATGATTCCAACACCATAGTTTGATCGGGTGCCGGCGATCCAATGCTCAACCAAGGGGGAAATATCAACCTCTAAATCTTCAAGGCCCGTAGAGAACGCTTGCTTAAACTTGGGGTCGTTGGTTCCAGTTAAATAGGAACCGCCTACAGCGCCCGCAGAGGACGTCCAGTTGGTCGTTTTGGTCGCCTTGATCCAGTTGGAGCCGATATTTCCTTTAGTTAAGTCTTTATAGTTCTCAAGGTCCAAACCCAAACCTTCTTCCCATTCTTGCGATACGCCAAAAACCTCTAGCGCAAAATCACGAGGTACAGTCTTGGATGTTTCGGCGTTGTGAAGTTTCAGATAAAATGAAACTGAACCACTTGCAGGTATTTTGTTGGATGTCCTGTCTGCGCTTATTTGAGATATTGGAAATTGCATTAATATGCGAGAAAGCTCTTGAGAACCGCTAGCTTGTGATGAAGTGGCCATGGGGGCATGACCGTATATAGAATACACCTCAACAATATCTGCTTGCCCACAGTTGGCGCCGGTACCTCTTGTGGTCAAGTTCGGTTGAAAGGCGTTTACAATAGTGTTGTCTATACTAGCAGTATATCGAAAGATTGACATTATCTAATTTTTCCTGTAATATCTACGTCGGGATATTTAAGTTCCATGATTGCATTTTTGGGCACTGATACGTACGAACCGTCGGGAGAAATATTTTCTTGGATATTGATAGCTGCGGTGCTGTAACTTCCTCCGCTTTTGGTGTAAACCTTAACTTTTATAACGTCCAAAACTCCTGTTACGTTTTTGAGGACTTCATAAATATCGCTAATGTAAAGTGCTTCTCCAATAAACAGAGGCTGGCTAAAATGTTTCCTTAGTGCGTCTGTGCAGTTCTCTAAAACGACAAACTTGTCGGCCATTTTTAGTGGCTTTACTACAAACTCTACTCCAAAATTTAAAATATAAGGATCCAAGATATCGACGGTATCATTAATCATTCTATATTGATTAATCCATGTTTTTAAATTGTTTTTAATAGTAGGGTTAGCTAAAGCAAGTTTTCCTGCTGTATCTTCCGACACCACGTACATATTTAAGTTACGCTTTTGTGAATCGGAGTCCTTTTGAACAGAAACTCTCTTGATTGCTCCAAACTTGGGGTGCATCCGATAAGCTAAGTTTTCATAATCAGCCTGAGTTACCGCTCTGTTTTGGGTGGGAAACGTATCATAAACTCTTTGTTTTATTTCTTTAGTGGTGGGATACGTAACATCTCCACTGATCGGCTCTTCGTTTGTAACTTCTAGGGAATTCTTCACCTCGGTGATACGAGAAGATATTAAGTTTTGTGCATTTTTAAAAGCAACGTTAGAACTCACCACCGTGTTTAAAGTATTGGCCGCGGTATTGGAGTTGGTTCCATTAGTTGTCCGAAAGGTGACGATGAGGGTAGTGTTTACCGGCACGATGCCAAAGCTTTCATTTTGGGACAACCTCGTTGGATCAAAAGTGGTCGTGGTCACATAAGTTTTCCCAAACACATCAACCGCAACATTTTGAGGATTTGCGACAATGTCATTAGGGCCCATCTTCCCACTTCCAAATTGAAGGGTAACTTTGTCTCTTGCAAACTGAGTTATAAACTTGCGGGAGACGAGTGTTGGTTTGATAATCGATGGAACGTTGTCATTTTTAAAATTAGAGTTGGCTATATCTTTAAAAATCATATCCTGAACAAGGTAGTCAACTTCATAATATTCATTTCCCTCGCTATCGAACACTGAGATTATTTCTGAAACATTAGGGGTCTGAAGAGTTACTCTTTTGAAGCGCTCAAAAGACCCGATAGGTACTCTTTCTTGGCCGAACTGGCCGGAAACGACGTTGCCGTAAGCCTTGATGGCATAATAGGTGGGGGCGCCCGTCGTTGCGTCCACACGGGCTGTTACAAACGTATTTCGAGGGCTTGCAAAATCCACATTTTCAGTCAGCACAAAACTTTGCGCAGATTCGGAACTAAAGGTAGTACCCCTCTTTAGAATAGGAATGTACGCAGTGTTTGGGCCCATACCTGTTGAACTTGCGGGGACCAGAAGATACATAGCAACTTTTCCGTATGTCGATGGCCGGCCAGAAAACTTATAACCCAGAATGGCGCCATGGCGTACAACATTTGTATATTGATACGACGTATCTAAAAACGATTCGTTAACGTTATAATCTAGATAAAAGGAAAGCTGGTCGCCCACATAAGATACCGCATCCAACATCATCGCACCAAACGATGCTTCACTAAAATCCTGAAAAGAATCGGGATAAAACCTCTCTGCTATTTCCAGCAGATCTTGTTGTATGGTATCAAAGTCGCGATGGGTATAATCAATGGGAAGTAGTTTTTTTTGATTTTTAGACATAAAAAATCCTCACTTTAAATAGTGAATTCTAATAAATCTTTAGTATTTAAATTTGGTACCGAGTACTCGATTCGCAAAGATAATACATTTGAATTTTCATTCTCTGATGAGAAATATATTCCCTCTACCACGACAGAGGGCATGTAAATTCTAACTTGCCTAAAGATGGCTCTCTCTATTTGAGCAAAAGTTGACTCTGTAAAATTCTCAAACAAGTAGGTTTTCAGGCCCACACCAAAATCAGGCTCCATTACCCTTTCTCCGGGGGCTGTCAATAGAAGCATTTTAAAGTTTTGCTTAATCATGTTTTTGAAACTCTTGTTCATCTGAAACCCATCACTAGGGTCTCTTTCCAGAGGTAACTTAACTGATAACGAAGACATATTCTTTTCCTACTTTTAAGTATTTAGATCTATTGTTAATAATCATCCAGAGTTCTTGCGTGAGCATTCCTCCCCATTAGCATTAAACGGGTTTCCGCGGGCTTGTTTTTTCTGGAACCATGGTAATATCTGGTAAGCGGGGTTGTATCTAAACTTTTCGACAATTCCGTTAAGCCACTCATCAAACGGATCTCTGTCGGGTCTGCTGTCTAATCCAAATTTCCTATTTCGATAATGTGTCTTAAATGAATTTTTCATATATCGAGTCATATTACGTAAAATGCCCTGATCCCATTCATCGAAGTCCAAGAATCCAAAACTAGTGAACCAGCCATTTCGATCGTCCTCCGAAAGCCATCCCGGAATGAAGTAAGGATCCGGTACTACTTGAGCAATGACCGCGTCTTTATAATCTTCTCTGACCTCGGCCTTCGCCTGACCGTTACCCCATGGATTTGCCATTGGTATATAATTCCCGTCGGGATCCTCCTCATTTAAAATTTCGTCGCCTAGTTTCCAGATAAACCTACGCCTGAAGTGTCCACCGGGTTTTCCTCCATCGCCGGGTGGCTCTAAAGGAATAATGCTTTCTGGCCATGAAGGTGACTTAAGTGCTCCAGTGGGCACCGTCCATTCGCCGATCGAAGGCAACAGGCCTAAATCCACATATACTGCAAACAAGGCGCTTGTTTTTTTCATAGAAAATATATAATCAACCATCAGGCGATAGTTGGGTTCTGTCTCCAACTGTTCTATTAAACAAAGGAGAAGTTTGCTGTTAGCTTCTACTCCGCGGAACTGGTTACATGGGGTGTCGACGGCTGCCACATGTGTGCGTGCGATAGGTATAGGGCCACCGTTGGCATTGATTCCAATTTCTAGACCGTATCGAACAGCAAGCTCGCCTTCAACGCCAATGGGCTTTCCTTCACCCACAACTACTCCATCTTTTATTATCTTTTCATGTATCAGTTTAATAGTGCCGGGATAATGATCTGATATATTGCCGCCCATTCCACGAATGAGATATTTTGCTTCAGAATTAGACATTCGGCTTCCATTTACATCAACAAACTTTTTAAGATAGAACTTTTTATCACCGCCAGTTGTGGAAGAGGGGATATCCCCAAGCAAAACCTCATTGCCATCACGGTCGAGACTAACCACCTCTAAAATGTTAGCGAAGGGAATAAGTCTATCGTGTTTTTCTTCTTCGCTGTGTTCGGCGCCGGCCATAAATATATTGTACCCATCGACATCTCGATGGACATGATATTCGCCAACGTAGGGTATACCACTCGGTAATGCTAACATGTTTCCGGTTGTGTAGTGATTGCCACCTTCGGTGGCAAGAAGCCCAGCCACGGGCCTAGATATGTGTTTCCCCTTAAGGGAAAGGCCTTCTCCACCAGCGCAGTAGTTATTGTAGAACCAGAAATTCATATTGTAGTTTCTAGGGGAAACGCCTGCGCGTTCATAAGCTTTGTTGAAAAGTTCCCCTACTGCTGATAACTGTTCTACTACGAGTTCCTGCATAACAATTTTAGCTTGGCTTTCCATTCTCTGGACGGCTTCAAGATTTTTGCTCTCTCTGAAGCTTTTCATGGACTCAAAAGTTCCGTAATCTTCGCTGTTGAAGTCGTCGAAATCCCATGGATATTTGTAGTTCTTTTGCATTTTATCGATGTCTTCCAAAGCTTTACGAACAGGCTCTGGCATATTTTCAACCGTTATATATTTATCCTCGTCATCACCAAGTCTTTCCACATAAAACTGTACACACATTTCTAAAAATGCATACCAAAACTCGTTGTCGTTAAAAGGGTTTAGCCAGTTTCCGCCCGTCGTCATCATCTCCTCTTTCATAACTTCTATAATATAGCCGGCAAATAGGTTACTGTAGTTCTGGGGGAATCTAGGAGCAAATGCACTAAACACGGGAAGAGCCTTGATCAACGAGACGTTTGCAAAGCCCCTAATCCCAGCCATAATCAGGCCGCGGATAGCCGTCTTGCCGGAGCGCGTTAACATTCGATCGAAAGGAAGCTCCTTGGTGCAGTCCGGAGAGCCGGCGAGTCTTTTATCTTCAGAAATAGAAGCGTATGTTTTCCTAACCATCTCCATCACTTCTCCGAATCCAGCAATACCCTCTGGTTTGGGGTTGCACGGGCTGCGTTCAGGGAACATGATATCAACCATTCCAGTCCAGCCAGTGTTTGGTTGTGGTTTGGCGTATACAGGAGGAAATATACTATTCCCACCATATTTACCGGGATTTAGATAAAATACTCGGGCCTGATCGGGATTACCGCGCGTGTTGGCGTTGTGCATATCTCGACTGATTCCCATAATAGGATCATCGGAAAACATCACTGATTCGCCATTAAACTGAAGCTCCCAATAAGGAACAAAAGTCCACTCCAGAGGATCATCACTTGGTCGTTCCGTGACACCATCACCTCTATACCCTGCATCGTACAGCTCAGGATCAAGGGTGACTCCGTAATCAAAATCTTTTCTAAGAAGAGTCTCCATGGTGGCGCCAAACTTCCATGCTGTTGCGCCGGCCATTCCTCCGGGTGCGTTTTTGTCGAGTGGATCAAAGGTGTCGCTGTCGTCATAGATCTCTTTTGCCATATCATCAAAGAAGGTTTGATTAACTTCGCGATACATATCTGCGGCCTCGTCGAATCCCATCTCACCACGCGTCAAATCAAGAAGAGCGGATATGGGCGGACTGTAGGGGACATACCCGACAAAATGCCTTCGAAGTTCAGGAAAATTATTTAGAGGTATTTCGGATAAACTATCATCTGTTGAAAGCCACTCCATTCTCTGCATCCCCATGATGGCGTCTTCTCCATCGAACTGCCCGGCTTTGCTGCTCATTTTCTTTTTGTCACTCTCGGACAAGGTCGACGTATCCATACCCGCATATGCTCCAAAGTTGAGAGCAGTTGTTACAGATACTCTTACATTATCATCTGGGCGATTTTTGTATCCGGGGCCCCTAGCTTCCTTATCTCTATATAAATCATGATAATAGGCATTTACTTGAAACCCGTAAGCCCAAGGTGAGCCTTCGTTGTTCGGACCAGAACGATAACCTTTTGCATTGTCCCTGAAAGTAAGCTTGATGTCTGGCGTGTCTTTTCTGGCTTCTTTTGTAAATTTAACTCGATCGTTGCCGAACTGAGGCTTGGCTGTCACGTTGTACCCATACGACGGAACATCTACCAGTTCCACATCTGTATCCCACAAGAACCCATCAAACCCTAAAGAATCAAACGATTTGTAGAATGTCTTCTCTCGCCGGCGATCTTGGGTCGGAGCGAATCGCATAGATGTGCCCTTATTTCGCCCGGTCTTGTCCATCGCATCACCGCGAAGATCTTTAGCGAGGCCAACTATATCGTATGGATTAAACTGCTCCCGAAGCCAACCGGCAACATACAAAGGGTAGGCACCGCGGCGAGAGCCGAAGAATAACAAATCAATAAGATAAATGATGGCTAACAGTGGAAACAAAACAATCCAAGCAATGAACTCTACAATCCACAATGGGATTTTCCATGGACTAGCCGGTGGGCTCGGTGGTCCGAATGGTTCTTCGTCGCTCATCTCCCCGTAATAAGAAACCCACTCGGCGCCGTTTGCTGTCTTATCTTGGTGCACTGTCCACGGGTTGCCGTAAGTGTCGGAAAGAACCATGTTGAGAAATCCCCAATCTTTCTGGGAAGAAAAGAAACCACCGTCTCCTAGCATATCCGTCGCGAAGGTTGCTTCCATCTTTTTCATATCACTATCCAAAGAAATCATCGCTACTTCTTGAATCTCATCCGGCTGGTAGGGCAACAGACCATTGTCGCAGCCGGGATCCGAAAAAACGGGAGGCATGTTTGCTTCCACAATATTAGACACACCTTGGTTCAACACGTTCGCAATATCATCTAAGTCTTCCAGTAGTTGTATTTTGGCATTTTGATTTTGAGCTGCACATTGCTCTGAGGACATTCTGTTCTCCAAAATGGAACAGCGTAACTCATCAAATAACTCTAACTCTTCCGGTGTCGAACACATTGATGGGTTGGCCGGCATCGAGCGGTCTTCTGGGAAGGCGTCGAGAATGTTGTTTAGTTGATTTTTGGTTTCGGCGGGTATCAAGTTTCCAACATTTTTGTAAAAGCTATTAATGGAAGCTTTAGTGGGGAAAGCTTCTCTATATTCAGGATAGTCAAACTCGATAAGATTGTCCACCATCTCAAGGGCAGTGCTGGATAATGCTCCCTGAGTGAACCCCTCAAAAACCTCTTCTCTAGTCATCGCATTCATGCTGTCTGCAAAAAAGCTGATTGCTTTTTCAGGATCGGCCAGTGCAGCACCGCCGGCGCCCAAGTCAGCAACCAACGAAACAACCGTATCTTCTATCTGTTGATCACTAGCTCCATCGCCACAAATAGTTTCTCTGATAACTTCATACATTGACTCGCGCCCACTCAAAATGCCCGGCAGCGAACCAGCTACAGCTCCGACGACTTCCAAGGCTTTACAAATTGCATTACCGATAATCTCACAAATTTTACCTACGATAGCTAAAAGCACCTTCATGAGAATAATAACGAGTATGCACTTCAACAGCTTAAATAAGAGACCAAGAATGTCACTCAGCTTGGGCCAAGCTCTAAATGGATTTTCAAATCGAATAGCTACCAAATCCATGGGGTTGCGACAGAAAGGCAGCCCGATACTTTTAATAAAATCATCAATGCCCGGATTAAAAAGAGGAGGAGTGGGGCAGTCAAGGAGCGCAATGACTCCTGATATCAACTGTGCTCCGGGGAAACTACTCATTACGTCGAGTAATGCTAAATAGTTATCCTCGTAAACCTCAATAAGACCTAACAAATAAGCCTCTAGAACCACATTAGGATCTAACTCGCCTTTCTGTTGATCCGATGGGCCAGCTAGCATGTCTGACAGAGTTCTTTGTTCCTGTGTGGGATCGTATCCCACTATCGAAGAGCCCCCTCCTGCTGTACTAGTGGAGCCAAATGGGCCCGGGCGTCCGATTGCTTTCTGATGAGCTACAAACTCTTCGTTCTCCCATGGCTTCTGGATGGTGAAACCACCAAAAAATGGAGCATCTTCTGTTCTGGGTGAGGGATCGTCACCTAGACTTCCAAATGATTTGCCGCTACTAAGGTTTTTCTTAACCAATGCATCAAGTTCTCTTCTTTTGTCTGCCGGCAATCCAACAAAAAGAACGCCAAAATCCTCTACCCCCATCGCCTTAAGGCCGGCTAAAAGGATTCTTCCTAGCGCTTCGGCCAAGGTAAGACCCTTGAACAAACACTCTAGTGCCTCTATCAATAAGTCAAAAAGTCCGCAACTCTTTAGGGGACCTAGGCCATGTCGATACAATCTATCCAACTCGGCCAACCGGGGGCCACCGCCGCAGCCTCCTAGGAAGGAACCAAAACTCGGACCGACCAATGCTTTCTTGCACATGTTGACAAAAATAGGATCTTTCTCATCAACCGTGAAGAAGGCTTGAAAATCCGCCATGGTTTGCATATTAAAAAGATCTGAAAAGGTTGCTGCAGGGTTGAGGCCCGCTTCGCTCATATCTTTATCGACTTCATCGGGATTGGTTCTACAATTTTTGTCGTGGAACGCCTTCGCAATAGCGTCCCCCAGACTGAATACATCATCAAAAATATCTTGACCAAGCTCTTTAAATTCATTCTCCAAGTTGGCAGCCACACAATCGCTAATACTGGGCTTTCCTAGTGGGCCTTCTGGCTTATAAACATATACCTCGGGAACCGTATACTCGACCAGATATTCTAGCCACTGTTTTGGCTGTCGAGACTCTAAGTCTCTCACCATATCATTCTGCTGAGCAAAATACGCGACCGCGGTCATGTCCTTCCACGAGCTTCGCCGGCGTAGTGAGGCCAGACGCGCTTTCCCGTATGTTTTTCGTGGCCGGTCTAAGCATCCTTGAGTAAAGACTTTCATCTTTTTAATTTTATAATCATAAGTGAAAACACATTCTAACTTGCTTACCATAGTGTCAGTACTAAAGAAATCCCAAAAACTGACATTTAGGGTATACCCCCGAGCATCAAGCCATGAATCTAGATCGTCGAAGACATTTTCCGTTGTCGAGCTACCAAACATACCATCATCGCCATAATCTCCCAAGTTAAATATCCGATCATCGCTTTTGAATTTTAGGTTACCTCCCTCGGTGGCCCTAAAAACCTTTAGATAACGGTTGTACAAGTTAAGACCTTTACGAAGCTTGATCGCTGTTACATTCATTTGATCCGCATTCAAGGTCACCTTTATATCGCTTTTGTCAATCGGCTCTTCTTCGTCAACATCGGTCTCATCCTTCATATCAGGAAGATTAAAGATACTGTCATAGTCAACGACATAAAGCAGTTTTAAGCGCGAACCCACACGCGGCTCCATATGGAATTGGGAATATTGAACCACTTTCAGAATGGCATCAATGCTCTCTTGTGAGTCGTCTTTTTGGAGTTCTTCCAGCATCTGCTGAATGGCTCCGGGCGCGTGATGTTCCCAAATTTTATGGAACGCTTCGGCAGCTTCCGTTTCGGTCATTCCGGGTTCATAATCAGTAGTAGTGCGGGGAGTAACTAACGAAACTTCGTAGGTGCAGTTTTTTTCGTTAAGACGCGGGATACCCGACTCTAACTCTCTCCAGTTGGAAACAATGGAATAAGGATTCGGTATACAGTTTTTACATACCTTAACTGGTTCTGTTACATCGTCACAGTTATCGGGTATACCGTTACCGTTTTTATCTTGAAATTCCAAATATGGAGAGCTGGTATCACGTCCGGCCTCCCGTTCGGGATCCGGCACCATAGTTAAATCTTTTTTACCTGAATCGTATCCTGCCATTTAAAAAATCCTATGTAATGTTCACATTTCGGCTGCAAATATATTTGTAGCCTGCAACGTTAAAATAGTTGAACTGAAGGAAGTTGAGGTTCACGCGGGCCTGATATTGACTGTTGAGGGCCCACTCTAACAACATAGCCCCATACCAAGATGCATTCGCAAAAGATGCTGGCCAACTCGTAAAAGGAAAAAAGAATGCATTTAAAGCATTGTGTAACATTCCACTTATCTGCATAACCACCATAACTCCGAACATGTCTTCCATTACTTCGCACATTTCGACAAGTGCATCTCTCAGTAGTTCTCCACGTACCGCTGGTTGTAAATTTCTAATCCTTTCGAGGGGATGATAAATACCACCATACGTGATATAGGTTCCTGTATGATTACCCGCAATGAGGTTGATCTGCGGCGCTCGAACGACGATCTTGCCACCCATGGAGTTCGTTTCTCCCGACAAGCCATATCCGTCTGGATCGAGTGCTTCTCCGGTGACGATATTGACCCCCTCGCGACCGATCAGACGGATAGTGTCAGCCTTGGCCGCAATGGAGGCCCTCGCCTTCGAAGGTCCTGTGAATCCGGCCGCCAAACCAAAGTTCTTATCAACATCGGTAAGTTGAGAAATTAAAACTCGTGCAGCATCAGCAAACATAGAGTTGTCCACATAAGCGTTCCCGTCTTCTTGGCCCGGAGGGCCCTCGCCTTTTTTAGCGTTCGACATTCGACCTACAACCAAGTCAATCGAATTGGCTCGACTGGAGCCCATTGCCCCGTATCCTGAACCAACCGAGCTTGGTCGATCGGTACCCAGTACGACATAGGCGCCCTCATTTCTGGTCACAGTTTCGTTTGGGGCCTCAATATAGTGAATATTCTGAAGAGGAATAGGGGTATGGAAAATGCCGCCATGGGCGTAGGTGGGCATTTTGCCGGCATTTATTTCCTGCTGGGCGGTCGCGGGGGTGCCTCGTGCTTTATTTGATTTGTTTTTGTTGTCGTATATCTTCGTTGACATAAATTATCCTTTTTATATTATATAAGTATCAAAAAAAACGTTTTTTGTTCAACTAAACCTGCGAATAAAGGAGTACCTTGCGAATATTCAACTTGATGTTCAGTACCCGTACCCTGAGTCCGACTCACCAAGGGGATCTTCACCTGCGTCGCTGAAACCATCATCGGAGTCTCCGTAATCGTCTTCATCGACTGGGACGTCGTAAGCATCGGATTCATTATCTTGGTGATCCCAAGAGTAGTCGGAGTCCGAGGGATCGGATTCGCTATTCTCTCGCCATGCATGGCGCTCCTCAATGAGTGCGCGCTGGACTTGTTCAACTGTGTGGAGTGCTCTGTTGCCCGACTCCCAATAAGCTGACAGACCTGTGTCAGGGTGGGGGACCGATGCCCACTCCAACGCAAACGCTATATGGGCGGCGCGCAAATTGTCACTTCTTCCTGATAAATAAGCTGCAAGGTCTTTTCGCTTAGAACCAAAAAGCAGTGATCTTCCGAGCTTGTCTTGATTCTCGGGGGAAAACATATCCGTCGTCTTGAGGCCTGACTCCGGGAATGCGTAGTTCCTCATTGTTTTTGGTATAATCTGATATCTTCCTGCCGCAAAGAGCTTACGGGGCTTGCTGTTTTGTGCAGCCATCACCTCACCAATCGTCATATCGGTGAGATTTTTACCTAGATACTCGCTAGCATCGTGAGTACTCTGCACAATAGAGTTCGCATCGGTTCCATTGTTCATGGAATTGTATCCACCTTCGCCGCTAGCGATAAACCCAAGTAAACCGCCGGTACCATCAGAACTATAGGAGCCTCCGCCGGCGCCGTAGCCCACACTACCAAGACCGCCCATATTAAATGCGCTGCCCGGGCTTGTGCATGAATAAAGTTTTCTTTTGGCGTTATTAATATTGGAGCCGATTTTTTCTACTATTCTGCAAATATCTGTGTCATATGAAAAATCTTTGTGATCAAAAGCAACTAACACATCGTCTCCGGGTTTAATATTCAATGGGCCGCTATAAAGAGCAGTCGTATATGCAGCTTGGCGAATCTTATTCGCACCGATGCCGAGGGCTCCGGGTGTTCCTTGGAAGCAAGGATCGGGAAGAAAGGAATGGGGATGGTCTTCTTCGACTTTTACATAATAAGCTCTTGACCCGGCACTCTGACCTTGAGCGCCGGGTTCGATGCCGTACATATTCTGCTGAGCCTGCGTATTGACACGGCCGAATTGGACCGGTCTTAAAACTGTGGCCTTAAAGGTGTTTTTTCCTGTGAACTTATTCGAGGGTGCTGCAGCCTTACGTATTGCGGAACCCAGCGCTTCTAGGGGTCCGTTGTTGCTAACTATGTCGGCGAATGGAATCAAATCTTTAGCCATCTGCCGCTTCTCCTTGAATCATGTTAAAAATATTGTCTTTGTCTTCTTCAGAAAGCTCAAAAGAGGTGCTTTGATCCTTCTTTTGGATTGAGATAATTTTTACAAGCTGTTCGTTCGAACGCTGTAAGGTTTCTATGTGTTTAGCTGCAACTGGGCTCAAATACTTATTTTCATCGGGCGCGGTAGCAATACAGTTGGCTATCTCATTTAGGAATTCCCTCGCAGCTTTACGATCTCCTCGGATGTTATCCAAGGCCTCATCAATGAGTGAATCTAGATCGTTTTTTTTCATAATGCGCCGTTGTTCCAATTTTGCGTGAAATAATAATATTTCTTTTTAAACTTCTTAAGAGAGTTCACGATTTGTTTCGTGTTTAAGCCTGTAATCTCACGAAGGTATAAATAAATAGCCTTCTTGTTAAAAATTTGAATATCATCTTTAGAATCGAAAAGAACGCAAATAGCCTGATATACCTTCAGATCGTTCTCTTTCATTTGAGTTGTATCCCACGATTTGAGTTCTTGGTAGAACAGGTTCCAGAACTCATTTTCCTCTCTCTCTGTTATATACGATTCTGTCGTTGACAAATACTGTTCTTCGTAGTTCTTGGCTAAGTTGTCAAAATTTACTTCTGTTCTGTTTTTTCTTTGTTGGCGCTTAACTTTATGAATAAACCAGTTTTTAGTAATGACACTGAAATATGAAAAGGCCTTTGAACCTTTGGAAGGGTCATACTTGTCTAAGATTGTCATCAACCAAATCTTACACTCGTCTCTCAAAGAATCTATATTTGGTAAGTTGGTAAACTTATAAGTAAAAACTATTTTGTCAACCATTTCATTAAAGGCTGGTTCTATCCACTTAACATACAGATCAGTCCTCTCGCGAATGCATTGAGTTTGACAATATCTAATTATTGCATCTTCGTGATCTTTAGTAAAGTAGTGATTTTTTTTACGACTGCGTCGTTTCTTCTTCGGTGTCGTCGGCTTCGGGTTCGGCATCTTCTTCTATTAGTCCATAAATATATTCAAAGGTCTCCAATTGTTCATTGAAAGACCGGGCGTGCTCCATAAGCGCGCCAAGAGTATCATCTCCGTAAAACATTTCTAACTCATATACATTTTCAACGTGAGTAGAGAATGAATCAACCATCTCTTTAAAATCGTACATCTCTTCAGATATACTCAATAAACGGACGATTGCGGTTCGAACATAATAACCTAAAGCAATATTAAGAATAATAGAAAGCAAAAGGATAACGGCTAAGATTATTTCAAGAGTCGTCATGTACCCTCTCTTTTACTTCGCTTTTTTGCTGTTCTAAGATTTTTCTATTTTCTTCGATAAATTTCTTAGTCAAGTCTCCCGTTTTAGACGGATTGGGCGCCCTTTTCTTTTGGGCGAAAGGTGTTGTAAGCATTTTAGATAAACTATTTTCTTTTCCACACTGAGGACAATCAGTTAAATCTTCTCCGATTAAGTGCATTGCCTTGGTGATTTCGTCACATTCTGAGCAACGATAAGAAAAAATGGGCATTAGCGGGCCGCAAGCTTCTCTAAATCTTCTGGTGTGATTTCTGAGTTATCACTAAAACGAACGGTGGGTGGGTTTTCTACCACTAGACCATCGTCTGTCTCCGTTAAGTTAAACCCACTAAGGATTGGAACGATGTCCAACTCGTTTAACAAAGATTCCTGCAGAGCCATCATGATAGCTCCCAGTGCTTGATTTGATAATTGCATCTTTACTCCTTTAAGATTTCTATATCTCTTTGATTTATAGACATTATATCATTAAATTTAAATCTGTATACGTCAAAGTTTAAGTACTCTATGGTGTCGTCACTCATGGGCGACCAATATTCAAACTTATTTACGTTTAAAACCATTCCTGTTCCACCTTCATGTACAATATCGTCCGCGTAACGCGTCCACCACTTAACTATATCACCCACTTTTATGTTCGATTCGTCACCTGACAATTGTCTTAAGATCCTCGTCGTACATCATGCGGGCAAGTTCTTTAAACTTGACTCTCGGTTCCCAGCCGAGCTTTTCTCTCGCCTTTGTGGGATCTCCTAATAACAATGGAACTTCGTGGGGCCTAAAAAGGCGTTCATCAATCTCTACATACTTTCCAACGTCAAGACCAGCATAATCAAACACCTCGTGTAAAAACTCCTCGACAGAGTGCGTTTCACCAGTTGCAATGACATAATCATCTGGCTTTTCTTGTTGCAGCATTAGCCACATGGCTTCTACATAATCTCCTGCGAACCCCCAATCTCTCTTAGCCTCAAGGTTGCCAAGGTACAGCTTATCCTGTAATCCGAGGCGGATGCGGGCAGCGGCTCTTGTAATCTTTCGCGTAACAAAGGTTTCGCCGCGGCGCGGAGATTCATGATTAAAAAGGATACCGCTAGAAATATGCATCCCATAACTTTCTCTATAGTTTCGACAGATGTTGTGGGCGAATACTTTTGCACAAGCATAAGGAGAAGCCGGCATCAGGCGCGTGGCCTCGGATTGAGGATTTTCAGGGTTGTCGCCAAACATCTCAGAAGACGAGGCTTGGTAGATTTTTACATTCGGGCAAACATTTCTGGCGGCTTCAAGCAAGCGCAAAGTCCCCATACCAACGATTTCAGCTGTTTCTTCGGGAGTATCAAAAGATACGCGCACGTGCGACTGAGCAGCTAAGTTATAAATCTCATCAGGCTTATATTTCATTAAAATTCTATGAATATTCCCCGAGTCTATCATATTACCGTAGGTTAGGGTAAAATCTACCACCTTATCGGGATCGTCAAATATGTGATTAATCCTGTCAGTGCTAATGAGGGATGTGCGGCGCTTAACAGCAACAACATTGTAGCCCTTCTCTAATAAGAGATCAGCCAGATAGGAGCCATCCTGACCAGTCACACCCGTGACGAGTGCTGTTTTTTGTTTTTCTTGCATATTATTTATTCTCCGAATACCAGTTATAAGTTTTCATTACCCCTTCCTTGAAAGATGTAAATTTAAATGGCCCGATAAGCTTCATAAGCTCTTGATTGGAGCCATCTTTTCTAAATTGCCCGTCCATCTTTCCATTAAATGATAATCTCACATTTTTGTCAAGTTGTTCAGTTAAAGTTCTAGCGAGGTCGAGAATCGAAAGATTCTCCGGTGGACTCACAATAACAGGCAACTCACTGTTGTGATTTTGCAAAAGAAGGGGAATAATTTTACACAAGTCATCGACATATAGCTGCTGTCGGAGCGGCAGACCGCTACCCCACAGCTCAATTGTGCCGGCATGCTTGGCTGAACATACCTTATGTACGAGGGCCGCCACAAAGTGTGATCCTTCGGCCCCAAAGTGATCTCCGGGACCATATATATTAGAAGGACAAAAAGTTGAATAGTTTAATCCATATTGAGTGCGATAAGCACAGGATGCAACATGCAACATTCTCTTTGTCATTCCGTATGAAAAGTTTGTTTGTGCGGGCGGGCCGCCGAAAAAGTCGTCTTCAGTAAATGGAAAGTTATTCAAATCTTCTGGGTAGGCGCACGTGCTCAGCGAGGAGAGGACGCGCGGAATGTCGGCCTTGTGAGCCTCATGTAAAACATTGGTGTTCATCATAGTATTCAAGTGATAAAAATCAGCCTGATTATTGATGTTATCCTTTATTCCTCCCACTCTTGCAGCTAGATGCACAACAGCATCCGGCTTAATTGTGGCATACAAGTCCGCGACTTGTTCAGCCGAGGTAAGATCACAATCTTCAGAAGAGATGTAGGTCCAATAAGGCTGTTGAAGTTTCAAGCGCTGGCCGACAAATCCCGAGCCGCCCGTAACTAATACTGTTTTTGACATTACCATATAAAATTTTCCTTATAATATTTTACAATATCGCCAATCTCATCGGCGAAAACTCGCTTAGGAGTCCACCCGAGGGCTCTCAGCTTATCATCATTTAAAGCGTACCTCACATCTTGCCCTTCTCGCGAGTAAGAGAAGTCCACGTGATCTTCCCATTTATATTCAGACTCATGAAAGTGCTCAATAACCTTCAATACGGTATCAATGTTCTTTTGTTCAAAACCACCAGCAACGTTAAACACTTCGTTTGTGGCACCAGCGTCGATTATAGCCATGACTGCTTCTGCCGTGTCATCAGCATGCAGCCAGTTGCGGACTGGTGTGCCGGCGTTGTGCAGTCTAATTTTCTTATCTCTCATGAGATTTTTGACTGAAAGGGGGATGAGCTTCTCTGGATACTGGCCGATGCCGTAGTTATTGGTGGGTCGTAAGATTATATACTCTAAATCGTATGTTCTTGCCCAAGCTAGCACAAGCATGTCCGCTGCAGCCTTTGCTGCTGAATATGGATTGCTTGGATGTAATATATCCGACTCAGTATGCTCTCCCTCTACAATGTCGCCGTATACCTCATCTGTACTAAAGTGAAAGAATATTGGGCGCCTATTGCAATTGACTGGCTTGTTTCTTACAAGATCAAGCAGATTTTGAACACCTACAACATTGCTGTCAACAAACTCTTTGCTGCTGATGATGCTGTTACCAACGTGTGATTCGGCAGCGGTATTTATGACGTAGTCACAATCATATAAGTGAGTTAAATCTTTAATATCGACATTTAAATACTCAAAGTTATCATGCTGCAAAAACTCTTGCAGCAACGAGGTGTTAGCTACATAAGTCTCTTTATCGACTCCGTATACTTTCCAACCTCTTTCTAAGCACTTTCTGGTTACATAGGAACCGATGAACCCCAAGCAGCCTGTAACATACACAAGCTTCATCACACACCCTCGAAAAAGCGGTCTACAGCTTCCTTGATGTATTGCATCTTCTCGTCTGTTAAGCCGACATAGGTGCCCAAGAAAAACGAATTGGTTGTCACCAACTGTGCATTGGGAAATGTCACATCCATATCTCCATATTCTTCAGCGAGATGAATGTATCCCGGGTGAGCTAGGATGTTTCCAGAAAAATAAGAGCGTGTCTGAATCTTAGCATCTTCAAGGTGAGATACAATATCCGCCCTTCCAAACGGTGCATCGTCTCGAATTGTTAACAAAAATGCAAACCAGCACGGGTCAGCCTTCTCGGTAGCTTCGGGCATGTGGAAGTATTGACTATATGGTTCAAAAATCTCTTTGAGTTTCACAAAGTTTTCTCGACGGGCCTTATCGAGCATTGGAAGCTTCTTAACTTGCTGTAAGCCCATAGCAGCCTGCATATCTAAGGGTTTTAGGTTATACCCAATCTCGTCGAACACATATCGATGATCATAAACCGCATCCTTAAGGCCCGGTAGCCAGTTTTTAAATCGATTACCGCACGCAGTTCCACTTGTTACATTCCCCGGTTTCTGCGTATTGCAGTAGCAGGCTCGGCCCCAGTCTCGTATACTCGCCAATATTGTGCGTGTTCGCTGACTATTTGTGGCAATAAAGCCACCTTCACCCATTGTCATGTGGTGTGCCGGAAAAAAGGAGCACGTGGACATATCCCCATACGAACCGAGCTTTTTGCCGTCGTAGTAAGAACCCAAAGCATCACAAGCATCTTCCAAGAACACTAGATCATATTTCTTCACTAAGGCCATCAATCTATCCATGTCTGGAGGATTTCCTAAGACATGAGCGAACATAATGCCACGAATGCTGGGATCGGCCTCTAGGGCTTCCTCCACCTTGTCTAAGTCCAAGTTGACACTGGGTAACTCAACATCAACAAAAACAGGAATCAAGTTATGCTGAATGAGCGGATTAATGGTGGTTGGAAAACAAACCACAGGTGTGATAACTTTGTCTCCATCTTTTAGTTGTTTTTGGAATCTTCTTGACTTTGTTGTCGCGACCATCAGAAGGTTTGCGGAAGATCCCGAATTGGTCA
>CEUO01094268.1_pt1 | contig 20573 bp, 17 predicted proteins | sample 531391 | NCBI WGS metagenome assembly CEUO01 (sample SAMEA2622799, study PRJEB7988) | marine metagenome | isolation source: saline water (ENVO:00002010), including
AGAGACAGCCTTGTTTATCTGGGACTGGCTTGGCTTTTTTGAATAGTACCGGCCAAAACCAGGGGCGTCGCATGACTTCATCGCGCCTCTCCCGTCTTAGTCTTAGCCGACACTCTGGTTCCTTGGCGGACCATGCGCTCTAGCTTCTCGTCTTGCAGCCTCTCCTTAGTGATGCGCAGGAGTTCCTCAACATGGGCAGCGATAGTATCCAGCACAGAGTCTAGCTCTTTCTGGTCAGCCTCTCGCTTCTCCTCTAGCCTAGCCATCCTCTTATCGCTCTGCATGTGCAGATAGATAAGGAAGATACAAAAGATACCAAGTATCCCCTGCTCTGCCAGAGTGCCTAGGAACTCTTCGCCCACTAGAAGAACACCGCCACAGCAAAGTCAGCAGCAGCCGTATACTGAAGGGGCGACTGTGCGTCCTCTCGGTACCCAAGGAACAGGCTTTGCCCGGCAGGGATAACCATGCCCTCTCCTGCGGCGTGAGTCCCGTTGGTACTACTAAGGTACACGGGAGCAGCAGAGTCATCGTTGCTGATGATTAAAGACTTGGGGTGCTTAGGCCATGTAGGAGACGACAGCGCATTAGCAACCACTGCCACCGCTGCCCTTACGGCTGGCATTAGATCTGCCTTAGCCGCTGCGGCAGGAGGGGTGTAAGATGCGGCAATCTTCACAATAACAAAGTGCTGGTCTGCTGTTGGGAAGTTGGCCTGCTGTCGCTCTGGCATACCTGTACTCATGATGGCTCCTCCTGCCATGCTGAAGTTTGAACTAGTGCGAGGGCTGCGGCATGGTCAATCCACCCGTCAACCGGCTCGGTAAATTTGAGGATAGCTTGCGTGCCATCCAGTGTGTATCGGGGGCTTGTGGTGACGCATGTAGGAGTCCCCATGTGAGACTCTACTTCCTCTGCTAGGTAGACCCTGTAGTGTAAGATCATGGCGGTGAATCATCCTTAACGTTAGACGCTATCATGTTAACGGCGGTACCATTGTCTGCTTCAGAGCCGTAGTCGACAAGTGTTGGGAAGCTGTTGTCTCCAGCCCCAAACCGGTAGAGGTGCTGGGGAGGGAAGGCTAACGTTCGAGGGTCAGGCATGTTGCCAGAGCCATACAATGCGGTGACGTCAGATGCGCTCAACTCTCTAGTCCACATACTTACCTGGGAGATGTACCCAGAAAAGCTCTGGGAGATCCTAGAGCCACCGTCATAACGCAAGGTTCCAATAGTAAAGTCCTTCACGTTTAGGGCGCTGCTTCTGGACTTGGAGTATCCCACGTAGTTGCCGTCAGCGTATAGCTTAACAGCCTGGGCGGTGCTGCCGCTTCCTACGTATGTAATAACAATGTGGTGCCACTCGCCATCTGTGGGGTCGATGCCGTTAGTGTCAGTGGAGTTAACCCAGACCTCTTTGTTTGCGCCGTTGGGGCTCGTGTCGGCGTCGTCCTTGCCAAACAAGGCAACGTTGCTAGACGACCCCGCGCTGCCTATGGCCTTAAAGTACGCAGGGGTGCCACCAGAAGCGCCCTCAATTTGCAGGTAGTAGTACTCGTGGTTGTCGTTGTTAGAGAAAGACCAAAGCGCCTGCTGAGAGGTGGTGCTTGTCTTAAACCAGATAGCCACCGTCTGGGCGTCAGTCTGCCAGTCGAAGTTTCCTCCAGAGCTAGCTACCGCATCAGCCTCTATGTAGTCATCCACGCCGTCTAACAGGTAGCTCATGCCTGCTGGCTGGTCGTCCACTATTGCACTCGGGTGCATGTTGTAGGCGGTGCCATCCCCTGTGCCGGACCCGTAGTTCTTTAGGGTCGGGAACAGCATGTCTCCGTTGCCAAACCTGTAATAGTAGCGGGGCGATGGAGCAAGGGCCGTCTCATCAACAGGCCGGTTGTTGTTGTAAACGGCTGCAACTTGAGACGCAGTAAGCTCGGCCAAGTAAACACTGGCCTGATGAATAAAGCAGTTGGCAGCGTAGCCCGTTGCTCCGCTTACCCTTCTCGCGCCAAAAGAGAAGGTGTCAGAGTCGAGAGTCCCAGCGCCCACGACAACGGTAGAGGCCGGACCCCCGTCTATGTATATCTTGAGCGCGGTTGCTCCGTCGTATGTCACGGTAATGTGGTGCCATGCGTTGTCGTCAAGGCCAGACCCAACGCTTACCCCGCCCGCTCCTCCAAAAAGGTAAACGCCCGCAGAGTTGCTCCATCCGTACAGGTTAACCGCGCCCGCTGCGGTGATAGCCAGCCAGTACCTTGAGTTGCTAGCAGAGGTGTTGGTAAACGCCCAGATAGCAGACAGCGGGTCTGTTGTGGGGGGCACCTTTGTCCACACAGACACGGAGTGTGCGCTGTTGTTAAAGTCAACAGCACCGGATGCGCCGTTGGCCAACACGTAGTCATCAACTCCGTCAAACTCGTACGACTTACCAGTAGGGCCTGCGTCAGGAGAGCTAGCCGCGCCTGTCTGAGTCCTCCCATAAGGAGACCATGGGGGAGTGCCAATCATGCAACATCCTTTTCATGCAGCCACTCCCAAAGGTCTGGATGCACAGGCATAAGCCCTGGCCTAAACGTGCCTATCATCCCCACCTCCTTCCTAGCCTTAGCAATGCCCGCCTTGGTTCGTGGCCCAATAATGCCATCAGAATCCCCAACATCAAAGCCCTTAGCATTAAGGGCCTCCTGAAGTAGCTTCATGCGCTGCTTCTTGGGCACCTGAACATGAGGGCCATCCCTGAATGTGCGCCACAAGGCACCCGCCTCCAAGCCGCATTCTTTGGCCAGCTTGCCAAGGGGGATGTACCAGTTCTTAAGGCTGCCCTTCTGCATCAGCTGTAGGTCCAGCCCATGCGCCTTGGGCGGCCTGCCCTCGTATATCTCCTCATCATCATCGTCTGCGCCTGTGTACACCCACAGGTCAGCGGCCAATGACGGGAAGTAGTTATGCAGGCTAAACCTTTTAACGCCATCGAGCTTGGACCTTCCGGCTGCATAGGCCGCCTTCTGGTTGCTAATAGAGCGCTCAGCCCAGATCAAGCAAAGGGACGTGCATGGGTTTGCCCTTCTGTGAACTACTGCAAGATCGTTAACCCTGGCCCTTAGCCACGGGTGCAAGTCTTCAAGCCTCGGCGGTGTTCTCATGTCTACTTCACCCTGTACTTTGGTTTAATGTCTGAGTACCCAACGCCAAAGATGGCGGGGAGCACGAGAAGAGAATCCAGGCCTAGCTGAGATCCCTCGGACCCATATAGCTCTTGGACCATGTTGGGCAAAGGAACGAGCCCAGACTCAATCATGTCCTGGATAATGATGGGAGTAACAGACTGCGCTGCCGTCTGGGCAAGGTCAGTCTCTTCACCCTTAAAGTCCTTGCCGACAACCCGGTCCCAAACAAACGAAGCCTGGGGAGACATCTTTTGTCTCATAAAGCGGCCCATCTCGTTGTACCTGGTGTAGCCAAAGTCCTTGTCTAGCTCTGCCTCATCTCCTGACAGGTTGTACCTCTTGCCAGTATACAGCGTAGACAGAAGCCTAACCGGGCCCTGAAGACCGCCAAGCAGATCGAGCCTGGTGTTAGTGCCTGGCGTCTTAAGCTTTAGCCAGTCACTTCCAGAGCTCATGTCCGTAGAGAATAGCTCCTTATTAAAGAAGGTATCCCCTGCAAGGTTGGCCAGACCAATAGCGGCAGCAACGCGGGTAGCAGCAAGCATCGCCTCGCGAACAACGATGTCATCAACGTCGTCGATATATTCTGGGCTCCTAAGCTTACGGGCAGCCTTAAACAGCCGGCTATTCTTTCCAGCAGGGGACAGGCCAATGGCCGCGCCCTCGGCCACGGTAGCGGCAAAGTTCTTAGGGTCCAGCATCTTGGCCAGGACAGGAGACCTTAGGCCTTGTCTGTTCTTGAGCGCCTGAAAATCCACAAACGGAAACAGAACGTTCTGAAATCTGGACATCGCAAAGCGAGGGCTAAACATAATCATGTTAAGCGCGGAGTTCCAGAAGCCCGCCTTCTCCAGGTCCAGCAGGTTGCCCCGCCCATAAGTGATGTTTACTAGATCGCCAACGCTCTTGAAGCCGCTCTTGCCAAACCTGTCCATGTAGGCGTCGTATGCCTTGGCCATCTCGTCGGCGTTTAGGTCTTCAAGCCCCAGGAGCCTAATGGCTGCGTTGCGCCTGTCATGGTTAAGCCCAATAGCAAACGTTCTCTCTGAGAACTCACCGTACTTCTTGAGGGCGCTTGCCGCCCCCTTGGCGGTAGTTAGGGCTGCCGCCCTGACCCGAGACCCCTTGTCTAGTAGCTGCGCGTCTAGGAGGTCGAGTAGCATCTGGGTTGTGTTCCCGATGAATAGCTCTTCCTTCCTGTCTAGTCCGGCTAGGCTGCCGGGCTTCTTGCCCATCATTACGTTCAGAGGATCTCTAACATCCCCGATGCCGGTGAAGCTAATGTCCATCTGTCGTAGGAACTTGTTGATGATCTGCTGGCGCGCAGCCTCTTCTTTGGAGATCCCCTCGTACATTCCAGTAAGCGCCTTGCGCTGACTGAGGAGGGCGTAGTCCCTAGAAGTGATAAGCTTATCCGGCATTGTAGGATGGCGAACCTTGCCAGCAAACCCAGGCTTGGCCGACTTCATCATCGCCCTCCACCCCTCCATCTGGGCCATAGGGGCAACGATGTGACCCCAGATCCCCTGCCTTAGGCGAGAGCTTAGATCTGCCCCGGCCATAATCATCTTAGGGATAGTGGCAAGCGCCATAAAGTTGTTCTTAACAAACCCGCTAGCGCCCGTCCCATAGTTGGGGTTAAGCCTATTAATAACTCTTGATGCCAACTCAGAGTTGCGCTCAAGCGCGCCATACCTGGCCATAAGGTCGTCAACCTCTTTGCCGCTGGCGCTAACGGGGATGCCGGTCCCATCAATGATAAGGTCGCTAACGCCTTTCCCTTGTCTTTTTGCAGACGCAAGCAATACGTCGTTGATGCTGTTTTGAATCTCAACAGCGTTGGCAGCAAACCTGTTAAGAACGCTAACTTCATCCAGGCTAAGCTCCGCTCCCTTCTGGGCAGTGGCTCTCTTGATAAGGTTCTGGATGCCAGACGCCCCAGGGGCTCTCATGTTTTGAAGCTTAAGGCGATCTGACGCAACGGTGCCGGCCTTACTAAGAGCGGCAGACAGGTCGATAATCTCCTGGCCAAGAGAGTTGAGATTAGAAACAATTGCCTCTGGTATCTCCTGCCCTAGCTCCTCAAACGAGTCGGCTGCCTGCCTGTAAAGGGCCTCCTCTTCGGCCACCTTGGTGAGCCTGGCAAACACACCGGCTGTCTCCTCAAGCGTGCCCACCCTGTTTTCTTGCAGCATCTTCCTTGCCGTCTCTGCTGCACCCTCTGCCGTGTCCAAGCCCTTATCCATGGCGTCGATAAGAAGCTGCTCATGGGGAGGGGCATTAGGCCTTATTGCCTGTCCTCCTTTCCTGAGCCTGTCTATGTCCCTCTTTCTAAGAGACCTAACAGGGGCCCCGCTCCGCTCGCCCAAGAACCTGTCAGGGTCAGCCTGGCGGAGTGCCTCGTCAGCCTTAGCAGACTGAACCAGAGCCTCTGTCGCCACCCCGCTCCTGGCCTTCATTGCTTTAACAGCCGGCTCAGAAGCAACCACCGTCCCCTCTAATAGCTCGTCTAGCACCGACCCCTGTGGTGGCTCATCAAGCCCAGCCCTAGATGCTGCAACTGGATCGTCAGCGTGCTTTGCTTTGTTGGCGGTCTTAACTGCATCTACAGCGGCATCAGCCTCTTTGGCCTTACCCATGGCTCTGAGCTTTGTGATGCCCCTGGCAACACCAGGAAGGCCTATGACCTCAAGCCCGGCCTCAACAGGGTTGTACCTAGCGGTGCCAAGGGGGTCTGCTGCCAGGTCAGCATACCAGGCGGCTACCTCTCCTGGGAATGCACTGGCAAACGACGCCTCGTCTTGACGAGGAACTGCGCCTGCATCGGTCTTAACCATCTCCCGAGGAGGAGCGCCGTACTGCTCAGTAAGAACATCCTTACCAAACACCTCTCCGACATCTCTAAGGGCACTGGACCCAATGCCTTCTTCCTGTTGCCTGAGGAAGTCTCTTTTAGACGCCTCTCGCGCAGCAGCATCTAGAAACACAGACTGCGCGTCTTTGGGCTGACCTATGCCGGACGCCACAGGGGGAAGGAACCCAGCCGGTATTGGCAACACACCGCCTAGCTTGAACTCGTCCCTATCTGTAGCCGTAGCCACCGTAGGGGCCTGGGTCATGGCCGCCCTTCTAAAGCCCTCTGCGCTTGTCATCTCAGGCTGACCGGGCTGGCGATCATACACGTAAAGACCAGAGCCAATGGCCGTTCCTGTAGGTAGCGTTGCCATCTGCTCAGGGGACACGGTGCGCTGCTGCTTTAGCCTGTCGAGAGGAGTCTCTGGCTGTGGCTCAGGCTGTTGCGGTTGCTGTGCCTGGACAGGGGGAAGGGTCTTGTATACCTCCATGACCTGGGCCTCAGTAGGAACAGTGTCCGACTCAAGGCTGATGATCCTGCCGTCAGGAACTTCAAAGTCATAGATAGGCATCGCTCACCTACTCAGGCTCAGGGTTGCGAACCCCCACCAGCTTAACACCAGAGGGAGGGGTTTGCGGCTGCGCCATCGGCTTGGCCGTTGGAACCACGGTCTCATAGGTGTTATCTAGTCGCGTGCGCCTCTCCATAAGGCTTTCGTAGGCCTGGTCTAGCGCCTCGGACTTTCTGACAGCACCGCTAAGCTTTGATAGCTGCTCTTGCACTGCGCCCTGTAGCTCGGCCTGGCCACCCTCCCTGGCCAGCGCATCGATGACCGCCGGGTCTGCATACCAGTTAGAAGGAAGTGGCTGCGACTGGCTAAGCCCCAGGAACCCCTCTTCCGCTGGCTGTCCAGGCAAGGGCCGATCAAGTGCGCCAGCCACCAATGGAGTCATTGCGTCTAGGGCACCCCGTGCCTGGGCCTGCTGCTCTACCGCGCTTACCTGGGCTGACATGGTGTTGTTTAGGCCGCGATCTACAGAGGCGATCTCACTGTTAATGGCCATCTTCTTAGAGTCGTCCTTGAGCCCGGTCTTGTTGGCGTGATCTACGATGATCTTACGGGCGCTATTAAACTCTTTATCATTAGGCGCTGCGTTGGCTAGGCCGCTCATAAAGGCAGGGTCTTTGACAGCAGCGGAGAAGTCTCCTCCCCACTTGGTTCTAACGTAGTCTAGGAACCATTTCTTGCCACCACCCCTCCGCATAGATGCGGCCATCCTGCGCTGGAACTTCTTTAGCTTGGCCTCGTTAAGCTTGATCTCCGAATCTCGCTTGAGTCTTTTGCTCTCATCATCAGCAAGCTTACGGTCAAGCTCAGCCTGGTCTAGCATGGCCTTGATCATAGCCTTCTGCTGTTCAAGCTCTAGCTTGGCTGCATCAAGTGAGGCCTTGTCCGCCGCGATGCCCGCCTCTCTTACTCCCTTTTGGATCTTGCTCTTGGCTGCTCCAGTAAGGGCCTGCATTACAGACTGTGGCTGAACATCTACAGCGCGTGTAGACTCCGCCAGTAGCTGCTGTCGTCGAGCAGGGTCTGTCTCAGCAGCCATAGCCGCCTGGAACTCAGCAGAGGTCTTGGGGATAAACCGCTCTTGAACCTCAGGGCCAATGGCCTGCATGGCAGCGGCCTCTTGCTGACGCATAGCATCTAGCTCAGCCTGCTGCTCTCCCATCCTGAGTAGCTGTTCGTGGTTGTACCCCATATAGCCAGGAGCAGTGGGGATTGCCACAGCGCCCATTGCCTGGGCGGTGGGCACGCCAGTGCTTGTCATGCCAGTCTGGACGTTCCCTACTGGCCCAAGGTTTATGGGCTGCTGCTGCTCTCTCTCAAACTTCTGGGCGTTCTCGATGGCAAACTGGAGCATTGGGTCTTGTGCTCTTTGCTCAAGCGTCTGCCTGTACTGAGAAATGTTTTGAGCCTGCTGCATGGCCTCTTCTCTGGCCTGCCTTGCTTGCTCTACCCTCTCTTTCTCTTCGCTTACGGCCTTGGAGTAGGCCATCTCATCTCCAATCCTAGAGATGCCTGCGACAGCCATGTTGGTAAGGGGGTGCTGTAGCGTCTCCGCCAAGGCGTCAAAGCCATGCGGGGTATCTGGTGCAGCCGCACGGCTAATGGGCTGCGAGAGCCTGGCCGTCTTATCTACGCCGGAAAAGGTTCTTCCGAGCGATCCTGGGAGAATCCTTGCCATCTGTCACCTACCAAAACTTTAAGTACTTAAGGCCTTCTTTAATGTCATGGCCAATGTTTTTCTCACCCTCTGTCCTGGCCTGAGATTTGCCGGGAGCCTTGAAGACTTGCGCGTCGATAAACGCAATCATCTCCGGGTCATCTCCATAGATAGATCGTAGCTCTCGGACAGACTGCTTGTCGTATCGCTTGGCCTTTCTTAGCTCTTCGATCTCTTGCAGCACGGCTTTCTTTTTGCCGGCGGTTTGTTTCTGGGCCTCTTGTATTTGCTGGGTGACTTCGGTCTTCGCAATTGCCCCCTTGGCAGCAGCGTCACCCATGGCCTGCCTAGACGCGGCGGACCCAGCCATGCTTCGGCCTCGGCCTCTCATTCCCATAGCTGCGGCCTGGGCTGCGCCTCTTTGAATGGCCGCTGGTACCTCCTCAAGCTCAGAGGTAAAGCGAGATCTAAGAGCGTCTGTTGCTGCGCCACGGCGTAGCTCTTCTTGACTAACTGCTGCGGCCTTTTTGGGTGGCTTCATTATGATTGTCTCCTAGGTAACGTGTTTCTTACCAATAATGTATAGCCAGCACCCGCCATAGCCAATAGCTAAGTCAGTCTCTCTCAAGGCGGTGGACTGCCATTCAACTCTTTCTGCTGCTGGCTCGCCTGAGTCAAAAGCGTACGGAATGTTAGCGCCTGCGTTTGTTGGGTCCACTGAAAGCCTTACCTCTAGGTACTGCTCCGTCCCATTGCCATCCCCAACAGCGCCGCCAGAAAAAGCGTACGTGCCTGCGGCTCCGCCTACTCCGCCAATGGTTGTCCTGGCGTGCGTATACGTGTTGGACTCTCCAACGTAATAAGGCTTCCCGTTTAGCCCCTTGCCCGCTGCCGCATATTGCGACCAGTACCCTGCGCCGTTCTTGCCTGTCTCCAGCACCAGCGGGACAGACCAAAGCTTATACTCGTTGAACGCGTCTACTGCCCGAAGGCCAAGGTTAACAGAGTCTATCTGCCCATCCGATAGCTCTGCGCTGCTGTTGTTAACCCATGTTGAATACGCCACCTGAGCGTAGTTAAATGCGTCACCCCTTACGCCGGATATCATTCCAACGCCAACCTCGTACTTAATAGTGTCGGTTGGCTCCGACATGTTCCTCCACGCAGACCTTCCTGCCGACGCGTTTGACGGCCCCTCTGTGGCCATTAAGAGCCTATCAGAGGTGTAGTTCATGGCGAACACTACATGGTGGATTGTCATGGGGTGGGTTATCGGGATGATCCTTCTGTCGACGTAAGGGTTAAGCACAAGCCCACCCGGAGCGCCCGCTGGCAAGTCAGCGTAGAACGGGCCCCTGACATAGGGAGCAAATGGGTAGTCGTCCCTTACAGACATTCTGTTAAAGGCAAACCCCTGGCCGAGGGGAACTGTGAGAACCTCATAGGCAGCGTCTTGCTTTACGGCCTCCGCCTGGTGAGTCATTGAGAACTCTCCGTAGCCTCCCCTTAGTTTGTTCCTGACTTGTTTGTCTATTGCCTCAAGCCCAACCCCGCTTACAACGCCCTGGGTTCCAGAGTCATCAGCGGTAATAAGATTGCCTGCGGTTGGCTTTGTTACCGTGACATCGGGGGCGCTCTTAGATCCTCGATGCGCCGGAATGTTTTGGATGTCATCCCCGGCGTCTCTGTCCGTTAGCTCAATCTTAAACTTGAGCGTTACCCACAGGTTTACAATCGCACAGTGCTCTCTTCTCGTGACGTCTTTGTCATGAAGGTTTGGGGCCTTTATGCAAAGCATGTACGTCTTGTATGGGTTGATCTCCTTGTTAACCCCCTCGTATGTAAGAGGGTTCCTTCTTTCGCTCTTGGCTATGTAGTTAGTGCCAGGGAACGACAGGGACAATAGCTCTCCAGTAGGCTTGGTAAGCGCGCGGGATGTCCTGGCGTCAACAGAGCCCTTAGAGAAGAACATCTGCTCTTTCTCTAGAATGGACAACTCAATGTCGTAGGCGTCTGTCCTAAGGTAGTTCTTCATCCCCATGAATGGAGGCGTGGTAAAGACCCTTGGCGTTTGCGAGGCTGCGCCGTACTCGGTTGTGCCTACGACTGCTGGGTTGCCGTTTGTGCCCATAAACAGGGCTATCTGGTATCCGTTGTGAACGGCTGTCGACGAGAAGTAGTCCCCAGGGTTGCCGTCTGCAAGAGGGGTCTTTCCGTACCACTTAGACAGGATAGCCGCAGGCTCGTCTGATTGGTCAAAAGAAAGCCCAACAGAAGTAAGCACCGGGATCGGAACTCCCTTTGTTATCCTGGGGTCTTCTCCGTCAAACACGTCCTGCAAAGGAGGTAGGCAAAACGGGATGTAAAACGGGGCGTCTATGTCAAAGCTTTGCTCATCAGAGCCAGGGGTTCTGTTGTCGTAGAAGTACTTAGAGTCCAGCCAGGGCACGTTAAAGTTCAGCCTGAACGTGCTGTACTTTCTCTTTCTTTGATTAGCGTCAACTCCAGATGCGACGATCTCATCTCTCATGTCCTCGATTGGCTCGAAGGCATGATCAGGAGTTAGCTCTACCCCTCTGGGTATCTTCTTTCTGGTTACCTTGGCCATTATTCTTCCAGAGGCTCTAGGATTGTAAGACACCCGTTAATAGAGCAGTTGTCCCAGGGTGCCCCCATAAGGCTGGTGCCGCCAAAAGGTGTTGGCTCCATGGTCTTAGACATAAACGTGGCAGGAACCGTGTTGGCCCCCCACCTGCTGGGTGACATCCCTCTTGTCATTGATACTTGAGAGTTGTATCCGGCAGAGGTTGTGTTTGGGACGTACCACGGGAGGATCACAGAAAACCTTACCCGCGCACCCTTTCTTACAGGAATGTTAAGGCCAGACACCCGAATCATCCTTCCCTGTAAGCCATCCCCCGTGCTTGTCCCTGTGTTAAAATCAGGCGACTGAGGCTGCATATCAAAGTATTGAATCTGAGTGTTGGGCTGCTGACTAACCTTGTAAGCACCCATGTCCCTGCTGTTAAACGTGGCCTCAATGTCGTTGTACTCTCTCTCCTCAGTAGAGAAGGGGTTGTCGACAGAAACCTGAAACATCACATCCTTGGCTGCAAACTGAGTAAAGTCGGCCCCATCCCTGGTGTTAGACCTATACTCATAAGGAGCGTCGTACCACCCAGAGACGCTCCCCGCGGCGTACTTGTCGTCTTCAGGCCAGGGCTTGTCAGTCCTGACAAACAGCATAATGTCATCAAGGATTACGGGGTCGTTAAACTCCCAGGAGTGGGACCAGGCAAACTGCCAAGCTCTCTCCGGCCTGGGCTCCCAAGTCTCTTGGTCATAGGTTGTTACATCGGCCTTGCCAGACCAGGCGTCTTGCCACGCCAAAGTATGCCACCGCCGGTCCTGTGACATCTCTTCAGACAGAATGTCGGGCGGGCCAAGCTGTATGTCATTGCGGCCAACAACGTTGGTCCCCTTCATCCTCCACTTGTTCTGGAATCCATCTGGCGGAGTGTAGCCAGCCTCTTGGGCAAACTTCTCTGGGTAGTTAGCCCCGGATATGTTTGTCGCGTGAGAGCTGTACTTCTGGTTAACAATGGGGAGCCAAGGAAGCCACTGGCCAGATATTGGATATGACGTGGCGTCTGTCATGACGCACTTAATGTCGCCAAAGCCAGGAAGGTTTGAGCCGCTGCCGGCAACAGTGGACTTAGGCACCGGGACTATGGGAGACGGCTGCATTCCAAAAACAAAGCTAGACTTTGTAAACTGCTCTGAAAAGTCTCCCTGCTCAAGGTTGTTAAACCTGTCTACTGACTCTCCAAGGGCTCTGTCTACCCTGGTTCCATCAACAGCGGTGCCATCAGACATCTGAACGTCGGTGAGAACCCTGATTGATTTTTTATGAGAGTGGCTCATTAGAATGACCCCAGCAGGGTAACCGCATTGCCGGATGCGTTGTGGTACTGCCCGCCGCTAACGTTTGACTTAACGGAGCCAATAACAAACACAGACCCGACCACCGCGTTGTTGAGTATAGGGTATACCCCGTTGATAAACCTACACCCAAGAAAGATAGCAAAAGAATCACTATCAACCTCAACCATGTTTGCTCCAGATCCAGTCGACTGCCTTCTGAAAGTGCACCCAATAAAGACAGCCGTCGCGCCTCCGCTTACGTGTACCTGGGTTACCTTTGAGTTGTCGTCGGTGCCAACAAACTCAACACCGTTAATTGTTGCGTCCTTTGATATGGAAGAGGTCTTGACTGTCTTAATGGAAGATGGAGAGCCAAACATGGACGTAAAGTCCTTGTCGGCAGTAAACGGCCTGGACTCAGACCCAAGCCTAGCCACGTTAAAAGACTTCTTAATCTGCTTAACAGGATCGCCGTTGCGGTTCCACGCAAGGTTGGCCAGTTGATCAAGGTTAGACTCTCTAGTTCTTTGGTTGAGGTCTGAGCCGGTGCTTGCCTCAACGTCGATGATCTCCCTCTCGCTCATCGACCTCGCCTCCTAACGCCTCCCAAGATTCTTACAATTACCTTGGCAGAGTGAAGGATGATCTTTTCCGCCTTGTTCTGGATGTGCCCCCACATCATGTAGCTTACCGACTGACCCCTAATGCCATCGCTAACACTAAGAAGAGAAGTCTCCTCCTCATCTGTTATGTAGGTGTAAGAGTTTGCCACCCCAGGCGTGCCCCACGTTGGGCCGTTTGTTGTGTTAAAGGTGTTGCCAACGAGAGCGCCCGTGGACGCGTTCTTAAACCTAGTCCTTATCGTTTGCTTGTTTGAGGACAGAACAACCGCAGGCTTCTCGCCACTAGTGTTTGCCGCGTCATCTTCAGGGATAATATCTACCACCTGTGACGACCACTCTTTGTAGTCCGCTCCTGATATTGTGTTCAGAAGACCAGTAGGCCATGTGGATATAAGCCGATCAGAAGCAGCGCCTCTCGACGCTCCAATAATCCTCAAGCCCCGCCCCTTGATCTGGGTCTTGCCCTCATCGGCAATGGGCCTAGTCTTGTACGCCCAGTCAACTGGCTGAGCCACAAGCTCTGTGTGAGGAGTGGTGCTTGTAGCCACATAGACGGACTGGTGGTTGTTCCCCTTCTCGGCGACCCCAAGCCTCGTCTCCTCCCATATGTAGGCGCGCATTGGGATGTAGCTGTCAAACGTAGAGGCGGCGGTGATTGCCCGGATATCCTTGGTAGATATCTGAATGCTCATACCTTGCTCGGCAGCGTAGACGCCTCCGTTAAGCTTTGGCCTAAAGGGAATGTAAATCACCCTGTTGCGCTGACGCTTGTTGAGGTTGAGAGGGGCAGATCCAAACACGGGCCTGTTTGTTGTAGGGGTGGCCCCGTCGTAAGAGATAGACACCGTGTTCGCCAGGGTCTTAAGGACTTGCCACCCAGCCTCCATAGACTGCCTCTCGGGCGGCAGGAACCAAAGGGGCTCAGACCCACCGCCAACCTGTGGGCCAGCACCAGCAGGGATAGTCTCCCAGTTAGTAGAGTCAAACGAAAAGGTCAGCGTTAGGTTGTGCAGATGGTAGTCAATCGCTGCCCCAGCAGCGTCTCTGTCTCCGGGGATTATCTCAATAGGAACCCAGACAGAGCCCTGAGGCGTGGCCAAGGATAGAGATCCTCCAACGGTACCAATTGTCGTCTGAGAAGGAATGGGGATTGGCTTGCCTATATACAAGTAGTGGTCGCTGTTGCTGGCGTAAGTAGTGCCCTCGTCAACAGACCTCCACTGCCCAGCCAAAGACCGCCTGTCTTCGCCAAACTCAAGGCTCCTGTCTAACGACCCTCCCCTTCCGTATCTAAGGATGGAGTAAGGCCTTGACCTTGTTTGGCGGTTATCCCCAGTGTCGACGTATCCTGCCTGGTTAACCCTCTCGCCCTGCTCGTCCTGGTTATACGAGCTAACCAAGAACATCTCCTGGTTGTCACACACAACCCAGGGGTTCCTAATGTTTTTGGCCACTCCTACGACGTTCTCGAAGTCGCCAGCGTTGTACCTCTGGACAGCGTTGCTCTCAAAGGACCACCAGCCCCACTCTCCCTTAGAGCTAAAACAAAGAGCGCCGCCCATCTCTGGGATGCAAAAGACAACACTCTCTATCTTTGCAAAATAGCAGGAGCTAACCATCTTGGGGTCAAACCGCAAGCGCATAGACCCTTGCTCGATCATGTCGCTGTATGCGGGCATCCCGTTAAAGGTGGTGTAGTAGCTTGTTAGCGGGTTGGTAATAAAGTCATTAAAGAACGGCTCTATGTCGTCGGAGATCCTCTCAATTGAAAGGCTTCCGCCAAGACGGTAGCAACCGCGCTTGTCCATCCAGAACAGGGTGCCAGACGCTTTAAGGACAGAGGTCATAGACGCGCAGCCTATGCCATCAGCAAGGCGGACCAGATTGCCTCCAGTAATAATAAAGCCTGGAGAAGGCCTAAACAGCCACGTCTCGTTCTCTGTAAAGATAATCAGGTTGCCGGTGTGCTCAGCTATGGCCGTGATGTCTTCCTCTGAGGGAACAAACAGCACGTTATCTGGAACAACGCTGGTTGGGTATAGTACATCAGAGAAGTAGATCTCCTTGCCGGAGAACACCGCCAGCCTTGCGTCTATGGAGGTTGCGCCAACCGGCTTGGGGTACTCAGTCTGAGTGAGATACTCAAAGCCATCAAAGGCCCCATTAACGGCTATGGCATCAACAACAACGGATGATTCAGAGTAAACAGACTTGGCGGTTAAAAACCTTACCGTCTCTGCCTGGCGAGACCTGTCCCTCCGCATGGTGCCGTAATTCTTAGACTCCCCATCCCCAAGCCATTTGCCTCTAAAGGAAGAGGGGTAATACGCAAGTAGGCCCGTGTGCTTGTTGCCAAAGTACAAAACGTCGTCTAGCTCTGTGAAGAAGAAGGGGGAGTCAGGGGTTGGGGCATGCACCCACTTTTGGTAGTCGGCGGTAAGCACATACGCCCCGCCAAAATAAGAGCCGTAAGTTGCAGACCCCGTGTTTGTTCGAATGAACTGCTGCTCGTATGACGACTCATAGTTCCCGTGCCAGTCGGGCATATCTAGGGAGCCGCCAGAGGAGAAGGAAGATGTGTGATCATAGATGGGCTCTTCCCACCTTTGGTCTGTGGTCAGGTCGTAGATCGACACGATATAGATCGAGGTGAACTCGCCGATAGAGGACGGGGTAGATCCAATAGGGTTTGTTTTTTCAAACTGCCTATCCCCGGTCCTAACGTTTGCAGAGAACACGCTCACGACCTGCTTGTGGCCGTTGGATGTGTTCATCAGGTAAGACCCAAGATGGTTCTTGTATCCCCATAGCTCATCAGCGTTTGGGAATACGGAGCCTGCTACGGCCTCCCAGTCGATGGCGTTCATGGTTGTATCAAGCTCTACAACCTGGCCAAAGCCCTCTCTAGTTTCTGCCGACATGCGGCGAAAGATCATGTTCTGGTTGAACGCGCCCTTTACCGTAGAAGCCGCCTCAATGCCGCCGGCTATTCCCTCTACCTCTCGACCCCTAACGGCCATTAGCGACTCCTACAAGAACAAGATAGACGACGTAACATCCTGAACGTAGTTGGGCCCACCCGTTGTTCTCGATGTCAGATACTGCATGAACTCTGACTCCCTCTTCCCTAGCTGGGAGATCAACGGCCCATTCTCTGCTGCATCAACAATAGCATACTGCTTATACGCATACAGAGCGATTAGATCGTGGAACAGGGTCATGTCGTCGATGTATCCACCAGCGGCGGTCCAGTCTACGTTGGCAGATGGAACGTAAGAGACTCTTATGGTTCCGCTAATGCTGTACGAGAACGTCACGCTATTGTTGGAAAAGAAGAACGAGTTGTTTGTCGCCTCTAGTGCCTGAACATTTTGGACCTGGTTTAGAATCCTAGCTGGGATAGCAGAGTTGCTCTCTTGGCGGTAGATAGCAATTAGCATCTCTAGCTGTGACCCGTTGACAGACGTTGGGCCAAGGATGGGAGTAGCTGCTCCGTCTGGGTTGGTAGTGGTCAGGTCAAGGCTGGTTGTGTTGTTCAGGGTGTAAACGGCCTGAGTGGCGTATATGTTTGGATCACACTGCATGACCCGGTTCCTAAACTCTTGATAGCCAATCTGCAAAAACCTGGTCAGAAGGGCGTTGTCGACAAACGTCTGGTCAGGCTCGTCGATGTAGGTCCGAAGAACATTAGCAATGTAGTCCGTGGTTGCCACTAGAGAATACCTCCGCCCTGCCTAATGTTAGACATGTTGCCTTCTGACCTTCGCGTCATCATGCGCTCTGCGCTGGCCATGCTTCCAATAGCCTGCTGCTTAGCTGCCTGCTCTTGGGCGATCTGAGCCTGTGCGCCCTGGGATGCAGGAGATGCTATCGTCCTCGCAATTGAGGATGGGTCAGCCTGGGGAGAGGTGCGTGGGAAGATCTTCTGGGACGCCAAAGCCCCCTCATGCTCTTCCTGAGGAGCCTCGGCTGTCGCGATAGATACCAGTACATCCCGCAAGTATTCCTGGGTCGGCGGAGGCAACTCATAGAACTCTGAGGTTCTGACAAATTCCCCAAAGACCTTCTTAAAGGTATCGATATCATCCGATGCGAAGATCTCAATCTGACCACCCATCTTAACAGCATCGAGCATGTCTTGAGCATGGCCGATAGCCTGTGCCCTCTCAGACACGTTCTTGTTCCCAGTTCGGAAGCTAAGCTCTTGGAGGGCGTCTTCCTTCTCAATAAGGCCCATCTCAAGAAGCTGCATAACCTTGGCATCTCTATCCTGAGCCTCGTCCCTAAATAGGGAGCCGGCCTGGAGGAAGATCTCCGGCTTGTCCACAATGTCTGTGTTCTTCAAGGCCTTAAAGGTCACCTGTCCGTACTGGTCCAGAATGCGAATCATCCTGTCCTCGGAGTAGTGCTTCTTCATCAACTCAAGAACAAGCCGGCCCAACTCAGTCACACCGCGCTCAATGGCCTCTTGTGTGATTTGAAGCTGGCTAGTGTCCTTCTCTGAAAGGGTTGTCATCGCCTTGCCAGAGGTGACTCCAACCGCTCTCTTGCCAAGAGTCACAGAGTGAATACCAACGGTGTCCATCATCTCTGACTGAATGCGTGAGATGTTATCCAGCATATAGCCAGGCAGTGGGGCTGCTGCAATTTGCTGAGGTGCCCCGCCTGCGGGGTTGTAGTAGATCTTCTCGCCGGGACGCGAGGTCAGCGCCTGAGAGCTAACGCCAGCGGTCTTGGGGATTAACCACTTGGGATTACCCATAAGCTCAACGTTGTGGATAACCTGGGAGCGTGCCCGGTTGTAAAGCAACTGCAAGTCCAACGCAGGGGCAACCATAGAGAGGCCCCAGAGACGACGAGGAACCTCAGTGTATCTGTAGATCTGAACAGGGAACGTCTTGGTAGTCCACTTGCCCTTATGCAGATAAGTGCTGCCAGTAACGATAGCATGGCGACCGTCTCGCCAATACACCTCAATAACCTCAACCCTATCCTTGGGAGGCTCGTTGGTGGTGCCAGAACTAATAAGACCGTAGTTCTCAGAGTCCGGCAAAGAAGACCGCTCAATCTCCTCTGCGTGCTCAGGGTAGACCTTCTTCAACTCCCGCTTGGTAGAGTACGACCGAAGGCCAACCCATCGGCTATCGTTAGGATGGATTACGCCCTTCTCAAAGAAGATGTCGTACGCCCCGTACACCTCAGTAACGATGTTGCTTTCATCGGAGGAGAAGTATGTGTGGGTGGCCGCAGTCCCACAGGTAAGAAGCCACTTAATAAGCTTCTCAATCTCATGCTTCATGTCAGCCCGGTGCCAGTAATACTGCAAGGCCATCTCGCTAGCCTTGGCCTTAAACACATCCTCAGCTGAAGGCGAGGCCGGCATTACGGCTATCGACGGGTACGACAAAGCAAGCCGAGACAAAACGTTCCGGTAAATGTTGAGCAGCAGGTTAACCGTAACGCGAGACTGCGACTCAGCGTTCATGCGCGAGGTGACAAACTGGCTGATGTTCTTGTCGTAAGACAGCCACTGCCTGCCCTCTACGAACTTCAGGGATAAATCCCAAAGGCGGCGCTCGGAGGTCTTCTCGCTCTTAGACTCGGTGATAATGCCACCGATGTTTTGGGGGAAGCCTTCCATTATTAAGTGCCACCCATAACATCTTTGTTCCAGTTCATCTGGGCCCACAGGCGATCTTTAAGAAGCTGATTGTCCTGCGCTGCCGCCTGTAGCTTGGGGTTCCTAGACCCGAAGATCTTCCCCATAAGATAGTCCTGAGCCTGGCTACCAAACGCACCGCCAGCCGCCTGCAATCCAACATTAGCCGCCGTGCCAAGCATTTCGCCAAGCTTGTTCCTAGACTGAGGGGCGGACGCGCGACTAAGCGGCGCATTAAGCATCCCCTGCGCTGCGAACGATCTAGGATCCTGCATTATAACCCTCCTCCCCGTATATCACATCCAAGATGGGAGCCCTGTCCACTGTAGACGCATAGTCATCAATGGCCTTGATCTCCCGCTTCTCCCTCTCAATCTTCAAGACGATCAACTTGCAGAGCAAAAAAAGACAAGACGCCCCCACGATAGCCAGGGTGAGCAGGCACAACATGAGGACGTCTTGCACTTTAATCTCCGCTACGCAGAGGGTTTAGACCAGCGTGAGGCCTGCCAGAATCGCGTTCTGGTTCGGGTTCGTACAAACGGTATTGTAGTACCATCGGTAGTAGCCCTCATACGAGTCACGGTTCTGAACTCGAAGGAGAACATCTCCGTCGATATCAGCAAACGCATGAGCCTCAAGCTCAAGAATCTTCCAGGTGTCCGTGCGAAGGAAGATCAACCCTCCGTTCGGGACGTGACGAGAAGTCTTGATAGGCAGAGCGCCGTAAGCCAACCCAGAGAACCCGCCATTGAGCGTGGTCGACTTTTCGCCGTTCACGTTCATGACAGCAGAGGTGCCTGCCGTCGTAAGCTGGAACAGAGCAGCGTACTTCTGACGCTGAACCGGGTTCATAAAGATGACGTTAGGCTCCTTGCCAGACACAACCAGAACCTCATCCAAGACACCCTGGATTCGAGTTAGGCTGATATCAGCACGATCACCCGCGCCTGCACCACCGGTAGCAACGTTCTGCGTGACAACCGTCGACTGGAGCGTGTCCTGCCCGGTAACACCAGCGCCAGCAGTCGTTCGGTCAACGCCGAAGTGAGACTGAAGACCAATGTTGCCGAAGACTCCGAGAGGCTCGCTGTCGAGGTAATCAAGAGCCGTAGCAGCCGCAACCGTATCCTGCACAGTCGAGACGATAACAGCGCACGCAACACCAGCCGGCAGAGCCGACAGGTCCATTGTGCCAGCATTGCCACCGCCAGCGGTGAAGGTGCCACCAGTAGCATCAGTGCTAGCAACGCTGAGGAACGCATCGCCGTTGGCATTAAGGTTCGCGAAGTACGTGTCCATGCGGACAATATCAACGCGAAGCTCAGGAGCACCAGCAGTAGCCGCAGCGGCAGCGCGAGCAGCCTCAAGCTTTGCAATATCACCGAAGAACTCATACGTGGCCGCAGCCGCGTTGTTGTGTCGCTCGTTGATAAAGCCACAGCATCGACCACCGCTAATCATGTTGCGGTCAGCAGTGTCCTTAACGTCGGTGACAAGCTTGTTCATCTCGGCATCCATCCAGCCAATGAACGAGTTTGCACCACCCTTGCCAGCAGCCGACATGGCAGGTCCAGTAATCTGGAATCGGCCATAGAGGAAGCGGGCGTTAACCTCAAGGCGAGCATAGCCCTGAGCACCAGCGGTCGGCAGAGCGCCGCCCTCAGCCGCGAAAGCAACGCCGCTAGCACCAGTAACAGGATCGCGGTTACGCGCGATATGAACTGGGATAATAGCGACTCGACCATTCCAGTCTACAGTAGACTTTTCCATGGTCTGAAGAATGAGCATCTCATTGTTAAGCTGCTCTTGTACGGGTCCAAGATAGAACTCCTTCAGGATTGCTGAAAGAGTTGATTGATTTGCTGCCATAAGGCATTACTCCTAAATAAACGGGTTGCTACTCTTCATGAACTCCCTAAGCATCTCCGAAGCGTCTTTAACGCTAGAGGGTTGCCTTACCTCATTAGCAGCAGAGTCGACAGTTGCTCCGGCCCTCGCCGGTCGTCTTACCTCTTCTGCTTGGGGCTCTGCCGATTGCTGCTGGGCCTCTGGCATTCCGTTGTTCGCGATATAGTCGGCCAGTGCGGCCTCCTCTACCTGGGCAACAAAAGCCGAGTACCCC
>CEUO01037730.1_pt1 | contig 20500 bp, 17 predicted proteins | sample 531391 | NCBI WGS metagenome assembly CEUO01 (sample SAMEA2622799, study PRJEB7988) | marine metagenome | isolation source: saline water (ENVO:00002010), including
CAGTAAGCGGCTGAAGATTTACCTTTTGCGATGTTCTTTCCGTGTCTGGACTTGAAGCTCTTTCGCTTCTTCTTCATCCTGTCGGACTCTCCAGACTTTGGTTTCCCTGCAGTGCTTGCACCTTGTTCTCCAAAGCGTATAACGCCCTCTTTGTTTCCGTCTTTATAGTAAACTACGTGAGACTTCTTGGGGTGGCTCGGTGTTCGTTTAGGTTTGTTTACGCCAGACAGACCTAACCTTTTTAAAACCGCAGCTCGGCGTTTTGCTTTCATGTCTTTCATATCAGACCTTCTGTACTAAAGCCCTGCAAGATGTTACCCTGTAAGCTACCTCCCTGCCCTGGTAGCCCGCCTCCACCGCTAGACGGCAAAGAGATTACAGCATCCGCATTGGTGTTCACCGAGCCAGATACCGCTAGATTGATTGTGTATGTGCCGACTACATCGGGGGTAAATGTAAAAGTGCTAGACCCTAATCCTGCTATAGTTCCGCCTTGTGCAAGATAAATGTTGTCTATTTCCGCAGAGCTAAGTGCTCTACTCCACATACCCACTTCATCCATAGAGCCCACGTAGTTGCCCCAAAAACTGTCTACATTTAAGCCGATTCTTAAAGGAAATGCCGAAGTGGGCGTAAAAGGGATTGTACTACTGGAAGAAACCATGACCCCGTCTACATATATTTCTGAAGTACCTCCAGAAGTGTAAACAAACACTATGTGATGCCATGCTCCGTCATTCAGCAGGGGCCCAGCGGGTGCGATTGTTGTTATCCCAGATCCCGCGTCCTTCAGTTGCCCTGCAATCTGGTTGCTCTCTATATAGAGATGAAACCCCTCCCGTGAGGCTGCGGTCGTATTTTTCGAGATTAAAGAGGCAGTGCTTCCAGCAGTGCTTGTGCTTGTTTTAATCCACAAAGATATAGTACCTGTTGACGAAATAAGAGATGCTGAATGGGGCACCTCAAGATAATTGCCAGCAGAGAAATCTAATGCGTGTGTACCCACTTTACCCGCGACCTGCGTAGCTCCAAAAACCGAGGCTGTATTACTGTTACCACTAGTGTCTGGTGTGCTAAAACTGGTAGAGGGACTGAAAGCAGGAGCAGAAAAAGAGTACGGTGTAACAGGAGGATTATTCGATGTGAAGAAGTTCGTGCCTGTACCCCCTGCCGCATCATTCAACAGGTAGAAACATTCATTAGGAAATGAGCCCCCAGTAAAAGTAACAACGATAGAATCCCCAGTGCTCGCTGCATAATCAAACCATAAAGGGCCACCACCACTTGGTAGGGTAATGTTTGTTAAAGCCGGGGCACCGTTGACGGTCAGGTTTACAAAGTTGTTCCCATGCCACCCGTCGCCGAAGGTATCACGTAATCCTATGGAGCCAGTTGGACTAGACACAGAATTTAAAGTATCAAAGTGCCATAGGCCCACATTGTTAGTCATATCAATGGGAGTCGTAGCCCCGCTGTCGGGGAAGGGTATGGGTGCATTAGCTACTGCACTACTGCCAGGGACGCTAATCCATTTCCAATGGTAGTACAGTACAGCACTGCTGGCAGATCCATCAAATGTGGCAGGAACGCCGGGGTTGCCTGTAATGTCGGGACAAACGGCGGTGGTTGGTGCAGACTCGTGAACGACGGAGCCAAACTGTCCTTCTAATTTAAGTAAAGAGGGGCTTGCAGAATGGACTACGCTGCCTATTTGACCTTCCAATTTTGAATTGGACGGGGTAACGCTGTGAACTACGCTACCTATTTGACCGCGTAAAATAGCCATTAGACCACCTTATATCGAAACCGTACCGTCGTTCCGCTAGACCAGGCACCACCCCCTGTGGGGTCAACGGGTGCGGTGCCGAAAGCATACGTGGTATCTCCAGCGTTAGGCACCGCATTATCCCCTGCGGTGTAGTTGCTACCAGAACCGACCCCTGCATTGACCACGATTCCGCTACCACTGCTATATGTATGACCGGTTATGGCCGCTATCGAAGGGGGTGTAATCCCTAACTGAGTCGTCATGTTGGTGACTTCTGTGACGCATTGATCCAAAGATGAGGGAGAGGCTTCTTGTGTAAATGTAGAGTTTGAGAAAGGGTCTGTATTAGTCACAGCAAAGTCATCGGGGCCGCTGGAGGGAACCCATGTGCCTACAGTTCCGCCCGCCCCTGTACCATCGTCGTTGGGTGCTAGTCTAGTCACAAACAGAGGAGTCTCACCTGAGTCGGAGGTGCTGTTGTAAACAATGATACCCCCGTAGTAAGTTGCTCTTGTACCACCTGTGAAGCCAAAAAAGGTGTAATTACCTGCTGTTTCGGGATTTTGCGCGTCGGTAAATTGTGCCGTGGCAGCTACCCCATTTAAATAAACTCGACCTGACCACGGGTCAGCAGTCATATCGTACTGTAAAGCAAGAAAATGCCAGTTATTTATAGTTAGACCCGCAAAATTTGCCTTAAAGTTACTATCGACGTAAAGCTGTCCGGTCCCACCACTAGCATGTCGAATCGCGATGGTTCGACCTGATGAACCTCCCTTGACTTCAAAAATAAATGTGTTGCTGTTGAGCGTTCCGTTTGCGTAGAATGGAACGCAAAGCCAACCTGCTGGAACCCAAGCCTCAGTCGGTAACGTGAAGCTATTATTAAAAAGAGCATCATCTTGCGCCCAACTAAACCGCGTGGGACTGCCGGGGTAGGTATACACAGTCGTCGAGTCCGGTTGGCCGTTAGAGCTAGACGTACTTTGAAAATCCCAGCCCATATTAGTTTCTAGCTCTAGTGATGATTCTTGGCCCCACGGCCATGACCAATGAACTGCCATTTGTTTCTCCTACGGGATTAAGTCGGGGTAGTCGCTATTGACTTCCTCTTTTGTCTTTTCCTGCCAGTCGTCAGGAGCCTCAAAGGACGCCTCTGGTATACACAAAACAAACCTTTGGCCATCCCCTTTGTCGCAAAGAGGGGAGCTGCAGGGAGTTGGCAGCGCAGCTTCAACAAGTACACCCCCTTTTTCTTGGCCAGGAGAAGACAGATTGAGGTCTGCGTCGTGAAATATGGGCGTGTAGAAATAGCGCATTACATACTCCCGCCCTGACGTTGAAAGTACACTGTGCCGGTTGCCGTCCCTGCATCCACCCAAACAACTGCACTCGCATGGCGACCACTAATTTGTTGAATACGAGAGATGTACCGTCGAGGTACTACAGCCGAAGCTGTGCCGTTTACATTAAGTAAATCAATCTCAATCATGTAATCTTGTACAGAGCTAATGCCTGTAGCAGTGTCGAGTTTGTCTACTTGAATGTAACCCCAGTCAGCATTTGTACCCGTGGATGGAGCCTGCTTACCAGAGAATCGGACCTTGATGTAGAGTTTTGTAGAGCTGCTACCAGGGTTAGTGGCCACATCGATAAAGATGTCCAACTGCTTACACCCTTGGATGTTTACCGCAGTTGTATGAGTGTCCGTGTCGATTTCGGCGGCAGGAGCATTAGCAGCTACTTTAAATTGACCTAAAGCTCGCGCTTCGGTTTCTACTACATCACTGTAGCGCAACCTTGGAAAATCAGAATTAGACATGGTATCCTCCTAATAAAAGATAAATTAGGCGGCACCGACACGAGCTTGAGGAGCTAACAGAACAACACCAGTAGTAGCGTCTTTTTTAAGAACGATGCCGACCTTAGTTGGAGAGCCCCCAGGAGCTGAAATAACCCAGTCGCCCGCAGATCCACTCAAAGCGGCGAATACAGGAGAGCCCACTGCAGCGGCGGCAGAGGTATTTACATTAGTTACGATGTAGTTTTCGCGGGCAACCCCGGTTCCACCGTTAGGAATTTTTGTTCCTGCTACAAACTTTGGAGCATCTACAAGAGCAGCACTGGCTGCGCCTACGTCCAAAGGCTTAACCAATAAAAAGGCACCAGATGAGTTAACACCAGAGATTTGGACAATCTTACCTTGCGCGATGTCTGCACCAGTTTCGTTCATTACCTGCCACGAATCTAAGTAATCAGTCGTGGTATTCGCTTTAATTCTACGGGGCTTAATGGCCATTTTAGACTCCTGTTCCTAATCCACGGAAGTTGTGGGAAAGATAACACAAATTGATAAAAAATTGTAGGGGTGGATAATTTATTCGTCTTCTATCTCAACGTCTTCTTCTTTAACTATAGATTCGTACTTAGACTCTTGACCCATTTCACTAGCTCTTTCCCCTATGTCCGATATGGACCTAGAAATAGTATACTCTGGGTCATGGGCATATACCTTACCTAAGCCAGTTAACTGTCTTAGTATGTGCATTAACCCTTCTGTGTAACCTTGTCTTTCGCCCGCTTCTAGAAAAGGGTCGTACAACCTAGACATTTGAGTACCTAAGAATGGAGTGGCCCTAAATATATCTACTGCCATTCTATTCATACGAACGACTCCTTCGGGGTCTTTATCCTTTCTCTTAGCGGAGTTATTTAAAAATCCTGCAGCATTTAGCTTTTCTAGTAAGGCTTTCTCGGAAGGTTTTAGTCTAACATAAGGTGCCCGGTATTCCGCTCTAGCCCCTAAGAAAAATTCCTCTATTCGTTCTATTGCAGGTTTAGTAAGAGGGTTGGCCATTTCTAGAGCAGGGTTTGTAATGGTTTTCACCGCGGTTTGTATAGCATCTGTTGCAGATACATCCCCTTCTCCAAAGCCCGCCCTACCTGCAGTTACGGCAGTAGCGGATAGCCCAGTTAACATACTTAACAACATATTATATGTGTCCAAAGTTGTTAACCCTGGCATGGTTACAGCTTCGTGAGTTGGCGCATATCCCTTTAATTTTTCATACTGCTCGGAAATTTGAGAGTCTATAGGATAATTTGCTAGGAATACTTTGTTTCCCCCCTGCTTCCAATGAGGGTACTTAATGCTTAGTAAGAACAGGTAGTATTCTTCGGGGGTGACTTCCCCACTCTCTAACTGTTGCTCCATGTCGCTTTTTAATTTATCAAAAGCCAATTCTGGTGCAGCAGATGCAATCCTACCTTGTGCAATACCTCTACTAAGAGGAGACTTTTGCAACATGCTGTATGCAATTAAATCCGTTGGTTTCTCTAGTGGTTTGACAAAAGGGTCCATGAGGTGTCGCCCTGCTTGCCCCAAACTAAGTTTCCAGAAACGCCAGAAAAGGAATACGTTGTTTAAGTATTTAGCTTCCCAATCTGATAGGGGAGAGTCCCAGTCATACAGTGCTTTCTTTACGTTATCTGCTGCTTGCCTTGGGTTCATACCCTTTCGCATTACGAGGTCCATGAATAGGGCCACACGCTGTCGCTGCTCTACAGTTTCCGCAAAATTTTTATACGGCTCTCCTGTGAGAATGTCTTTCAGTATTTGTTTAGACTTGGGGAAATTAGACTTTGAAAGATTTTCAGACATCCGAGTGCTCAACGCCTTACGAATGTCTGTACCGATAAAGGTAGAAAGAACACCCTCTTGGACAGCAATCTCTCTCAATTCCCCCCACGTCTTTGCGTATTTTGCCCCAGCTCCTACAAGTTTGTCGGAGTCTTTAGCCACAGCTCTATTAAAGAACGCGGATAGATGTGGATTCAATACAGTATTAAAAGTGGAGCCTAGAGTTGTATCCTCTCCAAATTTCTTTTGGCTACGCGCCAACATCTCGTCTACCTTTTTACCGAAGAAAGGAACAAAGTCTGTAAGCGTTTGAGCAGAGACCCGTGTGGCTGTTTTAAAACCTACCTCTCCCCACATTTGAGAAAAGTTTCCAAAGAATATGTTGGTCCAGTGTCCTGGGTTGGGCAGTATTAAACCTGTAACTAAAGAGGTTTTCCAAAGGGATGCTAGGCCCGTTAGATTGTTTGTAGCCATTTTCATAGCCACATCTCCGGTGGGGTCGTACTGAATTAACTGCTTAGTTATGTTGTCTAAGCTACTAGCCGCAGTTTTTATCATACCTGTAGGTATAAAAGCCCTCTGACCCTCACCGCTTAGTTTACCTACTAATTTTAATGTAGTGGACACATCCTCTTTTGCTCGCCTGTATGTCTCTCTACTTATAGGCAGGTTATACTTCTGCAGTAAATCCAAAAGTCCAGAGAAGGCTTTTGCCTCGACAGCTCCATCTGCACCTTTAAAAGCTACATAGCTCTGGGCTGTTTCTTCCGTCACGCCACCTACTCTGCGAATCATATCAAATACTGCCCTCTCTTGAGAGGCCGCATTTGCAACTGCAGTAGCTCTAAATCCTAGCCCTCTAGCAGTCAGGTCTAAAGGTACAGAATCCTGACCCCCGCGGGTCATGGCTCCTATGACAGCCTTTTCTATGTCTTGATACGACGCATCTGGATTTTTACGTAATTGTTTTTTTACTGCAGCTTTTCCCAGATTTAAATACTTTTGAGCTTCCGCTTCTTTCCTGCCCTTGCCTAAGAAAGACACGACGAAAGCGTCTAAAGATTTTTCTCCTGTTTCTTCTGCGATGTTTCGTATCCACCAGGATTTAGAAGTCTCCCACCAAGAAGTCTTTCCTACATTAGACATCGTTTGTCTACGCCCTTGGATAGTCAAAGGCTCCGTAGTCGTCATTAACTTTTTCAAGTTTTGCTGCTTCATGGCTCCCGCGACTATCTTGTCGTACAACTTTTCATCTGGAGAGCGCATAAAATTAACCACGGCTTCTTTTCTTTTTATAAGGCTCCCCTCATCCGACATCTTTAGCTGCCTTAAAAGCTCTCTAATTAAAGGTGTTTCTAGGCCCCCTTCTTTGGCATACTCTACTGTTTCTTTAGCTAAGTCGTCTATGTACGCAGCTCGTGTAGCGTCATCAACCTTATCTATTCGCTCCGAAAGGACATCCGCAATCTCATTTGTAGAACGCTTAAAAAAGCTGTCCATAGAGCGTCCAGCTTTTACTACAGCCTTAGAAGTGCTGCCAAAGGCTTTTCTAGCAGGGTCTGCAAAGTCCCTACCGATTTCTGCCATCCTAGCCATACTTCTGGAAACCCAGTTTACACCGCTAATGTTAGTAAAGTAATTTATGAAATCCGAGTTTTCTAAAACTTGTTCTGCTAACTCTATGCCCAGCTCTCGTTTTTGGCTCTGTACACCACTGTCTACTAAAGACTTCATGGCAATTTGTAGCTCATCGTACATTTCGGGAGTTACTCGAACAAGGTCAGAACCTGCATTTGCGGATTTTAGAGCGGAGCTACCGTTGTTTGCTACAAATTCTGCAAACGCACCCTCTCCAAAGGTTTCGTCAAACAGCTTGTTCACATCTTTAAAATCCACGTTCGTGTCGTACAAGTCGCTCACTTTTTCTTGCAGCTCTGGAACATTGTACTTTTTGGTCTTTACACCTAAGTTTTTCTTTAAAGAATTAGTAGATTCTAAGATGTCGTCTAGAGCACCGACCACCGTGTCGTAGAGTATTTCGTTATCAGCCTGTTGTGCGCTTCGAGCAAGCCAATTTTTATGTTTCGTATACGAAGCATTGGCCTCTTTCACACCTTTACTAAAAGCCTCATCTCCCATTCGGGCACTTTTAACAGCGACTTGCGTTAAAACTTCTGCCATTCTTCTAGATTTATCTGCAGCTTTTTGAGCTATCTCTGCTCGTTTTACAGCCACTTCCAAACCGGATTGGGCATTTAATTTAGCTAGAGCTTTTTGCTCACCTTGTATTTCATCTATAAGTTTAGCTCTCTTAGCTAGGTCGCCATCCGTTATGCCCTTTTTGTTTATGGACTTTTCTAGGTCTGCTAACTCATCATATTTAGATCGAAGTTTAGAAGTAACTCCTTTGTACTCGTCGGCAGTGGCCAGCTTCGGTTTGAATTGAGACAGCCCCTCTGCGTACACTTTTCTTTTTTGCAACTCTCTAGCCAGTAGTGCGTCTGCAGTAGCCTTAGACTGCACATATTTTAGAGCTTCTAGTTCATTACCTTCTGTGAGTTCTCGCAACTTATTAAATTCAGATATGCCCCCTTTGGGAGTCTTGCCTTCTGCTTTGGCAGCTAACTTATCTAAATCTAATTTTTCTATTTCAGAAATTGTAGACGGCGCGGCTTTTCTAGCTTCCTGCATAGCATCAAGTTGAGCAGAAACCTGGTCGTCTAAATTCTTATTTGTCTTTCCTGTAGCGAGTCTACTGGAAGTTGTTTCTTTGAGGACTGTACCGAACGAAGATTTTTGGGAATCTCGGATAACTTGTTTAGCAACGGCTGCTTTTTCTCTCGCTGTTTTTCCTGCCACTTCTGCTAGATTAGCCTTAAATTTATTCGCTCTATTTGCAGTTTTATTTAATGCCGCAATCGGTTTGATTGCTTTTAAACCTTTGGCTCCTCTAGAAGCTAAAAACCCTCCAGCCGCACCTGCAGGACCCCCTGCTAAAAACCCGGCACCTGCTATTACTGCTGTAGCTATATCCGGCTCCGTGAGAATAATAGGTATAGTTAAACCAGATCCAATAGCAGTGTTTATCCACCAGTTGTTGGAAGTCTCCTCACTAATAAGTCCTAAGTTTTCAGCCGTGTCCGTTATGTAGTCACCTATCTCCGGTATATAAGACATGGCTTCCTTACCCGCTTGAAGCTCTTTTAAATGCTCCTCGTTACCATACCCCCCGGCTTTTATGGCAGTAAAAATAACAGTAGAAGGAGCTATCCTACCTAGCCTCTCCAGCGTGGTTATCTTATTCTCCTGGCTATACGTCTTTCCTATATCGGACTTTTCTATAACCTCTACAGTAGAAGGGAAAAGAGTAGCTTCGATAGGTGCCCAAGCTCTCCAAAGCATGGAACTTTTAGCCCTATCTACTAAGTCATTTTCCGCGTAATTAGGGTCGCCTTTAATCCAAACTGTGTCCGTTCCTTGCTGCTCATCAATCCAACTGTTGATTAGCTTATCAGCTTTACGGCTTACGGATTTTTTAATGTCTTCTTTAACCTCGTCACTTATATCATCCCACTCTTGACCCGCCTTCTTCCACTTCTCTCGTTCTTCCAAAAGAAGGCTTCTTTTAATCTTCGCCTTATGTCTAGATATATTTACCCCAGTCTTCTGATTTGGAGACTGTGTAATGTAAAGAACAGGCTCCCCCCGGTCATCCATGTCCATATATCGACGCACATAAGCAGGAACTTTGATGTCCTTTTTAGAAGCCGAAACGCCACCTTGCATCGCTGTAGGAGGCTTGGCGGGTTGCTTTGGTTCCATAGGGAGAGGGAGCTGGGGGTCGCCGGTAGGTTGGGGAATTGTGGCTTGACCTCTACGGGCCTTAGCTTCAGCCAACTTTTCTTTTAAGGTTAACTTTCTATCTGTTTTAGGCTGCTCTTGTACAGGTGCGTTTGCGGGTTCCATAGGTTCCACGCTTTTTGCTTCCTCTGTTGAAGTTGCTTGCGTAGACGGCTCTGCTTCCCTAGCTTGTTTAACAGCAGCTAGTCGCTCTTTTAAAGTAAGTTTAGTGCTAGGCTGCTGTGGGGTTGGTTCCATCTGGTTCCTCGTCTACAGCAACTTGGCTTTCAGCTCCAAAAACCGCGGTTGGGGGTGCGGGTAGCTTAGGTCGTTTTGCCGCCATTTGTTGGGATTTATATTCAGAAAGTAAGCCTTTTAAACCCTTCCTCACAGACGGGGCTCCCTGTAGAAAAGGTTGGACATCTTCTCTTTGAGCCAACTGGGTAGCAATCTGCCTACTTCTAAAGTCTCTTTCTGGAAGTGCTCTAACCTGCTCTATTTGAGAAGTTGCTGCTTTAATGGTTTCAGAATCTCCAAACGCCTTAGATATAGGGTTCTTTTTCTGGAAATCCGAGAGTGCCTTTATACGTTTATCAGAGGCTTTCTGCAGACGTTCTTCCGCTTTTCTCATCATAGAAGAAGAACCTGTCCCATATTTCGTTCTAATCCGGTTGCGGAATTCATCTCTAAGTTCTGCTTTTTGACGAGCAACTTCTTCAGAATCTTGTACCGTGTCTCCCTCTAAAATCTCTAGACTAGGAGAATCGTCTGGCAAAGAAGGTCTTAGATTTCTAATTAAAATTTCTTTTTGAGATTCCTCAATACCTTCGTCATTGATTACTAATTCCACTTGCTTTTCTACATACGCTTTATAGGCATCTTGGTCTACGACCGACTTGCCCGAAAACTCATCATCCGGTTTAGAAGAATTTGCTTTAGCTGCAGCTCGAATACTTCTCGCCATAGCTTTTGTCTCGTCGGTCATGGCATCATTGGTTTCTAAATCTGCCATCTGTTCTTTATGTGACTGCAACTCCGCGTTGATTTGACGACCTGCTAAAGCCCCTCGTGCAGAAGCAAACTTACCGAGCTGATTATAGTAAGCCTTTTCTTCGTTACTCTCTGCATCCAACACTGCTTTCGACAGTTTGCCGTACTCCGTTTGCAGTTTTTCCTCTGCTTTTTGGATGTCTTCCCTAGCTTCTTTTTCAATCTCTGCTTTTTCAGCAAACGATAGACCATGTTTCTGGGCCATAACAGAAGCCGCAGATTGCGCTATTTGATCTGAACCTTTTCCCTCTAGCACTCCAAATATAGCATCCAAAGGTGCTAATCCGAAGTTCTGTATGTTCTCTAAAGTTCGTGCTCTAAAAAAAGATTGCACAGCTCTTGCAGTATCGTCTTTGATTTTTTTGTCTACAGCCATGCCTCACCTAGCCTTTGTATAGTTCAAAGAGTTGTTGTTTAGCTGTCTCATCCCCAGACCTAGCTCGCTCTTGTAGGTCTGCCATAAATTGCTGTTGCTGAATCTGCTCTGGAGAAGAACCCATAGCACCTGCCAGTGCTCTCGCTCCTGCAGTTCCTGCTTTAAACATTTCAGAAGCACCGCCTGTCAAAGCACCCGCAGCAGCCCGACCTGCGAGTTTTGTAGCAGCTCCTCCAACCTTACCGATGGTTTGAAGAACCTTAGCTCTTTGCTGTGCGCGTCTTTGAGCAGCAGCATCCGTCATAGCCCTACCTTGTGCGAGAGTCTGCTGGTACTTAGCTTGCTCACCCGCTTCCGCGGCAGCTATATCTTGGGGATTATAGGCTTTCTCAAAAAGTGTTTCCACAGTCTTTTGTTGTTGCATACCAACGGGGCTTTGAACACCTTTTGCGCTCATCGGTTTTCTGTTACCTGCAGCTTTTAGAGTCCCACTTATCAAACCCAACTTAGACTTTTGTTGTCGAGCAATCGCTTGACCGAGCTGGGATTGTGTAGGACCACCTTGTTTTAAAGCAGACTGATACTTCTGAATACCAATGTCTTCGCCCATACGACGGGTCTTAGCTGCATTTGCCATACCTAACCTACCTTTTCTTTTCCGCGGTGGATGCCGAGTTCATCTTTAGACTTGCCAGTGGCGGGCTGGTCTCCCCCATAATCTACACCAAGTCGCTGTTCAAATGCAGCTAAATCTTCTCCGATAATACCCTGCTCGGCTTTGAGCTTGTTTGCGATGATTTGATTAACACGTCGGTTAATCTCACCTCGCATATCGGATTGAGACATGCTCATTACTCACCTTCTGCGGCTGCTGCCGCTATAAGGTCTTCCATTTCGGACTCTTGATATACATCCTCTTGAGCTTCAAGGGGTACATCTTTAAAGTACGCTGGAGTTTCAGTTTCAAAACCAGGAAGTGGTATCGGTAGGTACTGACCTTTTGAGAATTTACCGGGAAGCGCTTCGGAAGTTTCGTAATCGCCTGTTCTTACCCTGCGCTCTAAAATTCTTTTGTAAGACTCTAACCTACTACGTAGTTTTGCTTCTGGTGTATCGGCAGCACTTCTGTATGCCGTTGTCTTAGATCTTTCTGGGTAGCCTCTATCTTTATTATTCTTTCTAAAAAACTCGAAAGCCTCTAGAGCTTGCAAATCTAAATTACGTTTTACACTCAAAGGTAGTGTCTTATAGTATTGGTATGGAGACCTAGCAGTGAGAGATTGTATATTTGCCTCTGGCGTAGTAGGGTCACTGCCCACAGTTCTAAAATAACTAGACAGATTAGCAGCAAATTTAGAAGCATTATCTACGCTTTCGTACATATCATCAACACGCTGTGTCATAGGTTGAACCACATTTTTCATAGCTTCAGACTTAACTGAGGGTCGAAGCCTAGCCCATTGTTGTCGTTCTTCTACAGAACTGTCAGGACCCGGAAGGACTTTAGAAATAGCAGGTTCTCTAGACACAACCTCTTGAGTAACCCGGCGGTCTGTTTCTTCTATGGTTTCTTCGGGGGATTCCTCCGGTTCGAACTCTAGGTCTCCCGATGATTCTGACTCCCCTACGTCTACAAGTAAATTTCTTCTTCGAGCATCTGCCGTTTCTCGCATGCGTGCCAGCTTGGATTCGGAGGCTTCTTTGTCAGGGCCGTAAGAAGACTCAATGTATTTACGAGCAGCTTCTTGGATAGGTGTTCCATCCGGGGTTTTTGTAATGCGGTCGCCTTTTAACTTGCCTGTACCAATAGCTTTTTTGACCATGCTTTTTTGGCGTTCTTTCCTTTCCTTTTCTGCAGCTTCAGCTTCCAACCTTTTACGACGAACTTCATTCTCCATTTCATCGCCGTAATCTACGGTGTTAAAATCCTTAGTTGCATCCTCGGCATCCGTAGCTTGTTTTGCTCTAACAGCTTTAATCGCCGCATCTTGGAGTTCTGTTTCAGACAGGTTTGGATTTTCTTTTTCGAGCTTTGCATACTGCTTGTCATACTCGGCAGCATCCTCTCCCAAGGCTGCTTCTCGTACTCCGGTTTCGGGGTCTGCCTCTCCGCGGATTTCGTCCAACTCCATTTCTCTACGGATAGAGCCCCCGCCGTACTCCTCCTCTTGGAACTTCACATCGGCATCGTAGTCTTCTTCAAAGCCCTTCTTAGGTTGTAGAGCTTCGCGGTATCGAGCACCTTCCGCAGCGATAGCTCTTTTAGCACCCTCGAAACTTCCGTATTTTTTCTCTAGGTCTGCACGTTCTTCTGCAGTAGTTGCTTTAGGCTCTGAAAATGCCTTCTGGTTAGAGGGCTTTTGCATAGCCTCTTGCACAATGTCTGTGGAAGATTTTAGACCTTCTAGTTCGATGTCAGGTCTCGCTTTTAGTTTACCTGCTGGCTTTCGAGCGTCTAACTTATCTTGAGCATTAGCCAGTTCAAGTTCTTCACGAACGGATTCTGCGTCTGCTGCAGTAGCCTTACGTTTTCCTTCCTCTCGACTTTTAATTTCAGCTTTTTTCAAGTCTACCAAAATGTCTTCGTTGCTCTCTTTTGGCATACGAGAAAGGATACCTTTTCTCTTTTTTGCAGCTAGTCTTTCCATCTTCTAAGCCCTCAATGCGACATAGCCAAAACGCTTTGTCGTCGTCCGAACGTGATAAACTTGATGTGCGATACCGATACCCGCATTATGCCATCCTTCAGCGAGCTGCACAATACAGTGACCAGACCATTTTCTTCTTTGTAAGCGGGATTCAGCAGCCGAAAAACTTATGCCATAATTTGTAGTTACTTGCGTTTGCGTACAACGCATTTGTCTTCGTTCATTAGATACAGGCTGACCATCTACAAATAGTTTTAAAGACATCGAGTCATTTTGAGCTTCCGAGTCTTCTGTGGGAGCTCCACCTGCTCCATGTTTAACATTCCGAGCTTCCGTTTCTACGTGCCAGAAAAGCAGAACATTAAAAGTTCTAGGCAAATAGAATTGTTTTGCAGCTCCTGGAATAATCAAATGGTCAGAATCTCTAAGCAAATAATCTGCTGTAGAAGCTCCCGATATATTATCTAAGTCTGCAGCTACTGCGATAGGGGCAGCTCCGTAGGGCGGTAGGTCTACTCCATTGAATACATTGTGAAAGTAGTCGTTACGACCTGTCGCACCCACTTGTTCAGCTAAAGTAAAAGCCCCAGACTGCACCATTGAACTAGAAACATCTACACCAGATGCGTTAGCACTGTCTAAACGCCCATTTAAAACTTCAAAATTAGCAGGTGTAGCTAAAGGTCTGTAGAGTACACCGTCTACGGCTTCAGAAGAAGCAGCGGTTCCGTCTACTAAAGGTGCGGGTGAAGGTATTAAAGGCATTACAGACTACCTCCGTAAATGGGAATAGCACTAATCCTCCATTCCCTAAGATGTATACTTGCAGTGCCTAAAAAGCGCGTTCGGCAGACTGCCGCCCCTACACTAAAAAGTGCTGTTTCTGCAGCAGCTCCCCCAAAAGGTGCATCTAAATCAGCTTTTGTTATTAGAGCACTGGTTGACATATCACAAAATATACCATTTGCCCTAGAGTTAAAAGCTGCTGAAGAAGGCACCCAGTGATAGGTAGCACTATTACCTTGCCAAAAAATAGATAGTCCGAGGCCCCCCCAATATAAATTCGCGTTACTAGGAAGTATAACTGCTACACTTACTTTTACTAAAAGTCCTGTACACATTTGACTGCTAGTAGCAGCTCCTGTAGTGGGCATAATTGTAAGCCCAGGTACTGGAAAAACTAATTGGGCTCTTGTATCTAAAGTACCTCCTGCAACTGCTATACCTGCCCAGCCAGTTCCGACTTGACCTTCTCCCCACCCTAAAAAAGTTCCTCTAGAGTTCGGTACAGTGGCGGGCGTTGTTGTGTAATCGTTCGTGTAGGCCCCCGAAACTACTGTAGGAAAAGGATTATCGTGTGTCATATTTACAGCCGCGCCTGTAGCGTCTGTAGACAAGTTGCTTAAAGTAATTGGAGATAGGTGTTCTGACCTTAAAGCTCCATTTGATATAGCGTCCGAAGGAAGCGCGTTTATGCTTCCACGGGTGTCTTGCAGCTTGGAGTTTAGAGAAGCTGCAGTAAGAGCTTCTCCTTCATCTAGGGGATCAAAATTAGGAAAAGGCATTAGCTAGAAATCTCCCATAGAATAAGTGCTCGACTACCCACCATTGGTACATATTTCTTAGATTCAATAGCTTGAGGTCGGACTCTTGCCACTAACTCTACAGTAGTATCTCCAGGAACAACAGGAGCTACGAAATCTATATTTACACAAAAGGTTCCAGTGTTACCAGTGTCCCTATCATAAGAGTAATCTAAAACATCTAAGTTACCATCTATGGATTCTGGTATTAAAGCCCCGTTTAATCGTATAGCAAAAAGTATGGGATTTAAACGGAGAGTGCCGCCCCCTAAAGTTAATTGAGAGCCCCAAAGTCTAGCTGTGATAAAAAGTAGGCCCCCTCTAGACACAAAGTCATATCTAAAAGGAGTTCCCGTATTTTGGTCCTGTATAGTTTGCCACGCGGTGTTTCTAGCTAGTATAGCAGTATTGTTATCCACAAACATGCTCTCTGCGCCAGTACCATCGTAGTAACCTTTTACATCCACCTCTAGCTTTGCATGTCGATAGGCTATGTCCTTTTCGTAATCAGTAGCCGTAGTGAACGCATTTCTAGCGAAGTTTTGCTCACCTAGTTGTCCCGTTATTTCTTCAACAGAGCTACGCATAGCCTCATTGGTATCTTCAGTGTTCATTACACCAGAAGAACTGAAATACTTATCTGGAAACTTCCAACTCATGGGGCCACCTGTACACCACCGCCATGAACGTCGCGGTCTTCAAAGAGCATACCAACAAATTCCCAATCACCGGAATACTTAAATTTAAGTTTAAAGACCTCGCACGAAGGCATGTGAAAATCTACCTTGACCCAAAAAGGTCTACGGCGCACCCAAGTAGCACCTGTGGAGCCGGTTATTGCTTCATCCCAAAAAGAAGGTGGGTCCTCTTGAGCATACAACTTAGGAGGATGTGTGGCTCCTGCAGTTGTTTCTATAATCGGAGATTCTCTCCAATCTCTGAACGCTTCAACAGTTAAGTCGCCTTTCTCTGTAGCTCGCATCCAAATATAGACTGTAAGAAGCGTAGACCGTCGCATTGACTGTATGGACTTGAGCCATGCTGTTTGCACAACAGATTCTCTAGCCGATGCTCTTGTGTAAGACAAGGCTTCTCTATCGAGGAGCCACAGGGAGTGGTCTGTTCCTCCCGACTTGGCGACTTCTCCTGTTGCGAGCATATAATTTCGATGGTCCTTTGTGACACAAACACTGGTTGCTTTGACATCGTTTCTCTGCCTCCAACCTTCTCCATCATATATCAAACAAAGGTTGTTAGTTGTGCTCCCATCTACAGGAACCCAGCATCTGTACTCGTCCATTTTTTTGTCTACTGCAGATACAGCTTGCTTTCTACGAGCTATATTTATTCTGTCCACCGTAGGTTGTACAACAATGCTGATAGGGTCTAGCGTAGTTCCAGAATACGCATAAAAGCCTTTTTCCCCTAACCAAACAGTTTGGCCGTTTCTCATAGTTTGTAAAGAGCTGGGGGCAACGCATCCAATGGTTGTGCTAAGAGTCGAAGCTCTAAAGCCATCGCCATCACTATTTGAAACGAATAAGAAAGTGCTAGAAGACGTAAAGACTAAAAGCCCTTGGTCTGTAGGCCATAGGCCCGTTACTTCATCTCCCGTAGGGTCTGGGAAGATTAAATCGTCTTCTTTAAAAGTTCCCCACTTACCAACTACGCTATACCGAACAGCTCCAGGTTGGTTTTTAAAATTAGCAATCCACAGTCTGCTAAAAGCTAGTTTACAGAGTTTAAACTCTGGAACAGGTATATACTTTTCTGCTTCGATAAGTAGGGAAGAATCCGGTATGTCATCTGGAAAAGAGTCAGTTAAGTTGTCGGGTATTGTAGAAAACTCTAAAAATCCTCCTCCAAAATTAGAAGGGATTTCGTAATACTTGTCATCACCAGAGTTTGACAGGTCTTTAGTTCTGTAAAGATTCCTACCAACGCAGTGCGCGGGGCCTTTATCGATACCTGACCAAAGGAATTGATACTTCAAAGCATCTATTGTTTGATCTGTAAGATACTTGTCTTTGGCTTGGTCGTCTGCATTTTCCATTTTTTCTAGAGTTACGCGACCAGAAGGAGGAGAAAGTGCAGAAAGGTTACCCCATCTATCTACAAATTGGACAGAGCACCTCCAACTCCCTTGCCTTAAAACACCCCCAAAGGTATTTTTATTGTTATTGCCCGGAGATATAACATCTGAAAATTCTGTAGTGCCTATCCGACAGTTACCAAAACTAGCAGCTAGTGTGACTACAGGCACACCAGGAGTGACAGGAGTTATTGTTGGCAACCCCCCTAAAGCATTTGCACCTCTATGCGCGTACCCGACATTATTTGGAGGGCTTTTACTCCCACCTACAACGATGTCCGTTTGTGGGCCTTCCCCGCTAGGAGAGCCAGGTCGTTCTGGAAATCCCAAAGGTGCTATGACATCCCCATCATAGAAATAGGCAATACCCCCTTGAGGCACGATGACTACACCATCCGGTGTGGACTCAAACTGCGTAGGAAACTGGGGTCTCAAAGAAAGAGATACGTCTGCATTTACTTTTGCAGCCACCCCGTTGGGAGCTAAAAGAGTGATACCAAAAGGGGCCCCGGCGTTTACATCCCAGCCTTTGTGCTCTTGTATCACAGAAAACAAAGTGGGAGAGCCTGTGTACACCACATGCCAAAGCAGTATGTCTCGCTCACCGCTCTGGAGAAGGCAGTGATACACCCCTGCGCTGCGAGCGAAATCTAGGCCAGGGTCGGGGTCAGCAGTAGCCGCTACAGGGTATGTGGGCTGATAAGGTACAGGTCCTTGAACAGAGCGCAGAGAACCCGTCTCAGTCAAGTACATATTCTCAATCTTAGAAGCGACTTCGTTAGGAGCGATTAACCTACCGGATTCGACTCTAAGTTGAAAAGGACCGACTGAATTACGAGTTCTCTCATCTGCCATGACCTACTCTTTCGATTTGGTGGTTCTCTTTCGAGTAGCTTTCTTAGGAGCTTCAACTTGGGGCTTAGAAACAAGTTTCCAATTTAAGAGGGCATCTGAACCTTCTTCATACCATGCTTCCGCTTCGCCAAAGGTACGGAAAAGACCGCGAACTGTACACCCACTTCTTTGTCGCGTAGCTAAACAAATAGCGTGCTCCAGCTCTCCGCTTTTTCCAGTAAAGGTGTAAATTGCTCCTGCGAGTACAGGGGCAATCTCAACTTCTTCTTCTACTTTTACAGTTTTAGTTACTTTTTTTGTGGCCATAATTTTATCCTTTTACTAATGGGAACTGACGACGGTATATCAGATTTCGACGTACTGATGCAACTCGCTTATTACGTGGCCTACTAGAAGGTCGTGCATCTCCATATCGTTTCGTCAGATTGTATAGGGCTCTCTCGTAGTCTGCTTGTGCAGACCTCTTAGCTGCCTCGTTACCCATCGCTTCATAAACATACTGCAACGTCTTGTTAATAAGCGTGGGGATGGCGTCACTGTGTATACGTGGCACATCTTTATCATCCACTAACTTTCTAGGTGTACGGACACATCGCAGGTCCACTTCATACGTTTTATCTGGAATCGGAATGAACCGAAGCGTTTGATACCCATGTATATCGCGGAACGGTCTATTATAGTCCGGTGTAACCGCGCCAGTGTCCGTGTAGGTAATGACATGCCCATCTACCTCGTCCAAGAAAAAGAAGTTGTCTGGAGTCTCGACCCTAATTCCTGCACCGACTTGATCTCCATCATCCGTTAAACGACGACGATAAATTCTTTTTTTAATACCAGCTCTTTGGTATCTCTGACGTGCATTATCATCAAACCCTAGCATAAAATCTATATTCGGTAATGTAATCTCTATACCATGATGCGTAGTAATTGGAGGTTGACCTGCTGTAGTATGCTCCAGCACTTGAGTAGATAGGGTTGTATTAGAAGGACCGCTTTCCCAATAGGCTTCTACTCTTGAACCTGTTGTATTTGCAGTTGTAATCGGCTGGGATTGATCTTGCGTTCTAGGGCCAGAAGTTGCATAAAAGATTTCTCGCTGCCCCCAAATGTACGTGAACAAATACTCAAACTTACCTCTTGGCTCCGGTCCTGTCCAAAACGGTAAAGAAACTGCGCTAGTTGCCACGGGGTCAAATGTAGGGGCTTGGAGTACCTGATACTCTCTACGGAAACACCAGCGGGGTACTCCTTGGGACTGAAGCCTATCTGCCATATTGAGAGAAGCGTACTCAGCTCTATCTTGACCTATGACCGTTAAAGGATAGTCCAACTGATTTCTTTTCAGTGTCATAGACCGAATCTCAATCATGTCATCGGGTAAGGCCACTTCAGAAGTTTGAATACGATAATTTAATCCTGTAGGTAAAACTGCAGTAGGCCACGGCTTTTCAAGGCTCATATAAGACCTGCCGTAAGCTGGAGGGAAACTGGGGGTAGTCCAGACCTCTCGAATACGAAAGTCGTACCAGCGACCATCTGCATCCTCTATGCTGACAGTTCTACCAGACCAGTTTCTCCCTTCTTGCCAGTTCAGCTTTGTGGTAGAGCTGGAATCCAAATCCTGCTGCAACACCCAAGCATCCGTAGGAAACACAGAAACCGTATCGCCTGTTGCGGTAGGTTTTGCATCAGGATCTACACTAAAGGGTATGATGTCTTCAAAAAATAAAAACGGGGCTTCTTCTGCAATCTGCATATAAGCTACGTTAATCCAACCGTTTGTGCGTTCGATGGCAACGGTAGACTGTGAGGGTGCCCAATCCGCTCTTGCAAATACAGCTTCACGAATACCTTTTAAATTAAAAATGGCACACCCCCATAAGAAAAGAGGGGAGTCCTCCTATCTTGAAGAACTCCCCTAAAAGTTTTTACCTAGACGGACAGTCTAGAATAACTGGAGCCAGCAGGCCCCCAGCCGCAGTTGTCGCGATGCCGACACCAAGAATTCTTGCTGTTGCACCTGCAGCTTCTGCAGTTCCCACAGCATTTGAACCTGGGATCAAACCGCCTGCTCCACCTACTGCATTACCAGAGTCAGTTAAAACTACTCCTTGACCAGATTTCAAAACCCATCCGAAACTGCCAGAAGCAATCGCGTGTTGAGCTACACCCACAACCAAATCCGCGGGCATACCTGCGAGGGTTTTTTGCACAATTAAATCGGCGTCTAGGGCACCCGCCGTAATTTTACGACAAACAACATTACCTGCTACTAGGGCTTCCGAGGCTTGAACGTAAATCCACACTTGCTCGCCTTCCCCATTTGTTCCTGCAGGTTTTAGAAGAGTTTGCCCAAGAGGTGCTTGAGCGCCTTCAGCGGTTGTCGAAACTAGGTCAATCGAAATACCAATTCCAGTATCTATAGCCATGATAAATCTCCTTTAAGGTAGGTTTCCGCCGGTTACGGCGAAGTTACAACGAAGGTTATCACAGTACATGCCCATGCTAAGCACGAACTCGTAACGCCACATATCCTGCGTCGGGTGACGGATAGGGCCACGTTGTGCGAAGTCACCCTTGGTTTCCATCATAGAATCATGCCCCATAGTGTACAAGTGCCATGTGCTGGAGTGGATTCCGTAGATGAG
>CEUO01034550.1_pt1 | contig 20479 bp, 26 predicted proteins | sample 531391 | NCBI WGS metagenome assembly CEUO01 (sample SAMEA2622799, study PRJEB7988) | marine metagenome | isolation source: saline water (ENVO:00002010), including
AATCGAAACCTTACATCAATGGTGTCCGAACTCACATCCCATTCAGTTTCATTGCTGTACTCGCCAAGCGCGTCGTCTAAGAGTTGCGTAAATTTACTTCGGACGCGCCAATCACCACCCCATGACTTTGGAATCGGTGTGTGTTCTCGCTCTTCGTCTGGCCAGACATATCCCTCTTCATTGTTGGGATCAACGGCGCCTTCCCACTCGATATCAAAGCTAAACTCTACGTCGGCGCCGCCGTATACATACGGTTCCTCGTCCCCGGCGGTGACTTCTGCATGGAAGTGTACATGCTCTGCGCGGTTCTGGGCTGAGTTCAAGACTTCTTCAAGCTCTTCCTCTGCTAAATCGAATGCATTCCCGTCTTCATCTTCTGTATCGTGTTGAACGTTGCCATGGCCGTACTCTGTGACTTCTTGTCCTGACATCGAGAAGAAGTTGTTAAGGAGCGTCCCATCGGTAGTGTCCTCGTATGAGCCACCATAGCGAATAAGGTAGTCCTTTCGCGGAAGCTCCATGTGATCCCCGTCTACAAACTTGTACTTTTGAGACTCCCATGCCCACTCCCTTACAGCGGTTCTAAAGCGTGCGTTTCCTCGACCATAAAGACGAGCTTCGGGCACCGTGAACCAATCGCCACTGGCCGAATCAAAAAATTTACGAAGTCGCAAACGTGTAGTCGCAGCAATGCCCTCAATATTTCGCTGAGGATCTCTGAAGATCTCCTGACGGTCGAAGTCTGCGATTGGGGCAGGCGCGGGCAGACTGTCGTCTTCATCTGGCCACGGAGATAACTTGTCATCAAGCTTGGCATGCACTGCATCACGGACCATATCGGGGGTGATAAGCGACGTCATCTGCTCGCCATAGTCTGCGCCATTGGCGCGCCATCCATTGTTCCACTGGCTGATTTCGGCACGGATGAGTCCTGCTAACATTTCAAGCTGCTCGGAATCATTTAAATATTTGTGCGCCGTGTCCACCCGTCTACCATGGGCCAAATATCTCCACAAAGTTTTTCGTGCGGTATGCTGAAGTTGGGCAGCTGTGTCCTCTGGCGCTATTCGCAGGAAGGAATTTAGTTCACTCGTATTGACCATATAGGCAATCAAGCCGTTGCCCTTCGACTCTGCCACAGCACACTGAAAATGGCTGCCGCCTTCTGAATGGCAAGACGACATCCCGGGAAGGTCGCTCATTCGCAACACGTCAACCGGATGTCGTGAAAGGATAATGCTAAACTGATCATCCTTGACGGTTCCGTAGAACATTTCCTGCATCTTCTTATATGTGTCTTCATCTTTTGCAAAGAGAGTCTGCTTCGTGCGCCACCACTCAAGCAACTCGGGGCGTAATCTCTTAAACTTTACTGCGTTCGCAATTGCGCGAGACATCGTAGTTTTGTTTTTCTTCCTAACTGTCTCACCCTTGCGTGGGCCGGCTGGGATCTCATAATCGAACTCTTTCACCAACTCAAAGGAAGCCACAACTACATCTTCGTAGTATGTGCCACCACCCTGATCCGCAAGGCGTCGCTTCTTTTCTTTGACCACCTTGGTGGGGAACACTTGAACAGTACCATCAAAATTAGGATCGGCAGGCGGATGCCAACCTTCGTCCTTAAGAACCTTAATAACTTCGGCGAGCTTCTGATCATCGCCACTGGCCAAGGGGATGACTTTGCGCAAGGCACCGTCAAAAATGTCATCGAACTCCGTCTGAATACGAGGCCCGTTGTCGGCCATGAACTCAAAAGTTTCTAAGGCTGCTCGGCCGCTAATCTCGTCAAGGCGTTGAGGCTTCTGGGTGCCAGAAGGTTTGTTTTGTCGAAGGCTTCTAAACCACAAGTCGGTTGCAATACTCATTTATTTGTGCTCCACTCTATAAATAGTTGGCTTTTAGTGATTCTCACCGGTCATAATCATCTTCTAGTCTCACCACATCGTCAAGCTCGGGAGTGCTCACCTCAATCAATTCGACGTTACACTCGTTAGCCCCAAAGCGATGGACTTGGCCCGGCACCACGTGAAGGCTGTCGCCAGAATAAAACTTTGTAATTTTGTCATCTTTGTCATAGTTGTACAAGATGCCCTTAAGTACAAACACGGTCTCTTCTTTCTTCTCGTGATACTGCTTAGATAAGCGATGGCCCGCCTTGATGAACAATAGCTTTCCTACATACTTATCTGTCTTTGCCCAGTGAAGCTCGTAACCCCACGGCTTATCTACCTTTGCGGCCTTAATATCATTCCAATCGTCACTCATTTTATCTCCATAATAATTGTATTAGTGCAATAATAAATGCCAACACCACGCACACCATGGTCTTGGCTGTAAACATGCTCTCGTGTAAGAAGTACCACGTTAAAAACGGGAACGTCAAGTACGACAAAGCAAATATCAAAAAGCGAGGACCCCACACTTCTCCCATCTCTGCGTAAGCCATCTGGATGCCCAGCCAAAAGCAGAGGCCCGCCGGCAACGAGAAGGCGAACAACGCAAGAAATGGTTTGTCCTTCCACCACTCCCACACAAACTGAGAGTTCAGGTGGAACCATCCCAATCCCTGCCCTAATGTAAACAGCAAGCACGCATAAAACAGCTTAGAAGTTAGCAATTATCATCTCCTCGCACTTCTTTCGCTCATCGGTTGAGCGACCATAGGCGTCCACCATCTTAATATTATAGTCGCCATAAAGCTTAAATAGGGCTGGATGGCTTTTATATAGGAGCGCAAACTTTTTGTTACTCTGCTTGACTAAGGCAGCCAAGTCTCGGTGTTGTATCGGGGTTGTGTCAAGCGCTCGGGCCTTACCATACTCAAACAAGTTAAAGCTATACTTTCCAACTGGTAGTACATTATAGTCAGCCTCGGAAGCATTACGAATGTTCTCCATCAAGTCCTCTTCTTTGTCGAAAATGGGATAGATGTTCTCCGGGTCAAATCTCTTCAACAGCGCAAAGGCTGCAGGATTGAAGTTATCTCGGGACAAATGCCCACACGACACAAGCCCCGTAGTGGATGATCTGTTCATAATAAAGAACAATGCTGCACGAAGCTGGGGGTCTTTATAGGTATTCATATCTTCCTGCAGGAAGTAGAACTGTGCGTCATCAATGGTTGGATACACATGTGCTGCAGCCCTCGCTAGGCTATGGCGATCAGCTAAGAGGTGCATCCAAAACTCATAGATGGCATAACGATTCGTGTGTGCCTTCACTTTCCGGCCGGTGCTAGCGAGCGAATACTCAACATCGCCGCTGTATAACAGAAACGAATTGACTGTGCTACCCACCGGAATTATCTTCTTGAGTTGTGATAAACTCTTAAAAGATACACTACTCTTGAGTGGTGCTTTCATCAGGTACTCCGCCCTCTAGAGGGTCGTGATTCTCTCCCTCTTGGGTGAGTGCCGTGCGATAGTTGATGTATGCCCCAATGATGTTATTGATGTCACGCAGACAATAGTCCAGCTTCGCTAACCGCTGACGAATGTTATCTACGTTCTGTAACGTATCTAAGGAAAGCGCCTCATCTTCTGTCGTTGGTGCGGGAACTGCCACACTATCCAGTTGAGTGCGGGCGGCTGTCAAGAGACGAGACACCTCACTACCTAACTCGTCTAACTCAATTGTGTATTGTAAATTAACTCTTTCGCTCATTGTTTATCCTCTCAATAGTTGCTTAGAAGTCTGTTGAAGTTTTGTTTCAACCATGTCCGGGGCGCCGATAACAACAATCTCAGTCCCTGTATGTCCTCGGTTGATAGTAAGTTTTGAAAATCGATGGGATGTGTCAAGATCCTCGTTCAACAACCCTCGTGAATTAAGCTCTTGAATCCTCTTCTCCTCCCGAATCATAATCACGTGTTCGGGATTGACAAAAATCTCCCGCAGCACATAATCATTCGGAGTGGTGACGGCACCGTTGGCGCACACTTCAGTAAGCCTAACCAGCATACGACACCTCCATGGGGTATACGTCCTTCTCGTGGACGGCCCACGCTTGTCCCTTGGCATATATTTGTATCAATCGATCATTGGTTTTTGTATTGAGTTCAGCGACGCCTCCCATGCAGATGGCCGTAATCGGCCTTTCCGTTGTCATATAGGGGGATGTGCTTTGGCTTGAATCGGCCCATAGCATGACCGCCTGTGGAATATACACTAGATCTCCTTCATTAAATTTATACATCATATATTATTACTCCGTTTGGATGATACCATAATTAGTGGTGATAAGCGTCCCGGCGCAACTAACTGCATTTTGGAGTGCAGTGCGTGTGACCTTCACTGGATCGAGAATGCCAGAACTGTGAAGGTTTACCATCTGGCCATTGCGGAAATCCCACCCGCTATCATTATCAGCCGCCAACACATCCTTCACCACTATATCGGGAGAGATGCCTGCATTCAACGCCATCTGACGAATCGGCGCTTGGCATGCCTCCTGAATGATTGCGCCGGCGAGCGCCTGATCACTGCTGTTCACTGTCATAACCATCGAAGACGAAGCTCGCAGCAGTGCGGTGCCTCCACCTCCGACGATGCCCTCTTCTTGGGCTGAGCGAACAGCCTCCAGAGCATCTTCAATACGATGTTTCTTTTCTGTCATCTCTACTTCGGTAGCACCACCAACGCGGATAATCGCAACACCCGCTGACAGTCGAACAATCCTATCCTGAATCAGTTCACACTCCTGCAGTGATTCCGTCTGCTCGATAAGAGCCTTGAGTTGTGCAATTTGCTGCTCAATGTTGTCATAATCGCCATTGCCGCCCACCACCGTAGTCATATACTTTGTACTCTCGACAAACTTAGCTGAACCCAAGTGACCCATCTTAACATCCTGCAGCTTAATACCGCTCTCGCGAGTCACGAAGGTTGCCCCAACAGAAAGAGCTAAATCGTGCATGGTATTGCGACGGTCTTCGCCATATCGGGGTGCCTTGATGGCAGCAATCTTCATCGTGCCGCGCATCGCATTCATAATCAACGCAGCAAGAGCTTGACCTTCAATGTCTTCGGCGACAATAACCAAGGGCCGCCCCTCTCTTGCCACCATTTCAAGGATGGGTAAAATCTGTTCTACGGCATTAATCTTATAATCAGTAACCAAGAAAAGCGGCTCGTCATGATACATCATAGCGCGGCGCTCATCAGTAACAAATGCACCAGCACAGTAACCTGCGTCCAGTCGGAAGCCTTCGGTTACATCCAACGATGTCTCAAGCGACCGGGACTCTTCAATGGTAATGGAGCCATCTTGGCCCACCTTATCTACAGCAGAAGCAATTAAACGCCCAATCTTCTCGTCGTTGTTGGCCGAAATCGTCGCGATGTGCTGAATGTCTGCGATACTTTTTACAGGGCGTGTCACCTCTTTCAGGCGCTCTACGACCTCATTGGTAGCAACAGATAGACCGCGCTGTAGCTCTGTTGGGGAGACGCCCGCAAGAATGTATCGTTGCGCGCTGCGTAGAATCGCGCGTGCCAACACTGTTGCTGTGGTAGTACCATCGCCAGCATCGCTATTTGTTTGCACCGCTGCCTGCTTAATAACTTGTGCGCCGGCATTCTCAAACGGATCGTCCAACGCAACAAAGTGTGCCACCGTAACACCATCCTTGGTGATAAACGGTGCCTTTCCCCTCTCTTGTAGTAAAACGTTTCTCCCTTTGGGTCCTAGCGTGGATGCTACATTGTCCGCTAGAATGTTTGCTCCCTCGATAATCTTTCGCTGAAGCGCCTGCTTACTCTCATAATTTCTGCTCATTAATACCTCTGAGTTGTATGTTTTTAATTATAACCCCTTGTCGCAATAATGTCAAGAGGTTTATTCATTAATTCCTGCTGTTTTGCGCGCTTTTTCTGCCGCGCGCTCGCCTGCTCGGGCGCCGGCTTCTGCTTTCTTCGGTTCTTCCAGCCCGTTGGCAAAAAACGCATTAAGCTCCTGTGACATACGAGTCATTTGTTCAAAGATGCCAAACACTTCATCCATCAACTCGCCTCTCGCGGTCTCTAACACTTTCATGACCGCGCCGGCACCAATCTCCAGTACGGCAAACGGGGTGCCGCCACCCAACTTGATGGTTTCGCCGCGCGGAAGAACCCAGTGGTAGTGGCCCAGATATCCGCGTGTATTTTTAATTGCCATGGCTTTAAGTTCTGGAGTAAGCGTGCCATACCATGCTGCGACTTCCTCTCCGGTAACCCACTCGTCAATCGTGTTGAGAAACTGCGCTCGGGCGTCTCGCTTGCGTAGCACGTCCTTCTTAAATTGTCCAAATATAGTCAACACTGCATCTTTTACCACACCGGCGAGTTTGGAATCCGGGTGTCGGCTCCGAGGATTGATCTCGGGATTAATGACCGATAGGATGGCCACCTTTAATGCGCCTGCTGGCTTTGCCAAAAGATTAGCACTCTGTGTTGCTTCAATCGTCTGGATGTATAATCTCAGAACGGCATCCTTAACTGCGTCGAGTTGCCCTTCATCAAGCCCAGCTTGAAGCAAGGGGGTCAAATCTGTGTTGTCCAAGTAGTCAGACCACAGGCTCGACATCTCTGCTGAATCGCTGGTATCACTTCTGGCAGGGATGTTCTGTGTCCAATTAAGCACTTCCGACTCTTCGCCTGTTTCCATATATTGGGTAAGCGCGGTCATGAATTGCCGATTGGACTGAATGCATGCGCGGCCCTTAGTGGTGGCGGCTAGCACCCTAAAAAGGTTCTCGCGGGTAATGTCGAACTCGTAAAAATTGATACTTCCTTGCTGCTCAACTCCGGCGCCCTTGAGGAGCTTGGTACAAGCAATGTACCTCATGGCTCCCCCTTCGAATTCGGGATGAGAGGTTATCCAGCCTCCCCATTCGGGGTTGGGCTCCAGCATATCATTACTTAGGTCGTAAAAACTTCCGCCCACCTCAAGGCCCGCATCGGTATACAATTTAAGGCTGATCGGCACTCGCTCACCATCTACATTGGCGGTAATATCGGCAATCGTTTGGGCGCCGGATGCTGGAATTTGCTTGCCGTCCATGAGTGCAGCCAAGAATGCTTCAAAGTTAAAGCCGGCGGCAGAAGCATTGAAATTGGTAATCGCCATCGTCAGAGTCTTATAGAAGACCAAGAAGGCCATGGCCTGTTGAATGAATTCTCTAGGGTTTTCTTTGGGAATTGAATCGATACCCTCTTCCATAATACGAGATACGGCATTCAGCTTGTCTTCAAACCCTGTGCCCGGGATGTTACTCAGATACTGCTCCAAGGCGCGGCGCTGAGATGGAGGCGTGTTTGGATCGTCAGAAGCCGCATCGTCATCAGCGTTTGCCCAACCCAGTTCCGAAATGGGGATCATGGGGATCTCTGAAATATGATAGGTTCTCGATGTGTCTGGTGCTGACATCTCTTCTATGGGCTGCGCCATTGCACGAGATAATTCGTCCATTGCCTCTTCGATCATTTCGATCAGCGACTGTGCGTTCACAGTGTTCTGTATCTTTCGGTATTCTTCTCTGAGAATCTTGCTTAAATCAGACATTTGTTTTCCTCATATAATTTCATCTGCGATGCCGTACTCAACTGCTTGCTCTGCAGATAAATAGATGTTTACTTTTTGTTCCAACATTTTTTTGAGTTGCTTTTTGGTCATTTTTGTTTCCTCTACTAAACGTTCTATGTACATTTCTTGTAGGTCTTGGATTGCTTCCATTTCGTTCATAAGATTATGAAGCGATCCTTGGCTGCCTGCAATCACAGAATGAAGCATCACGCGGCAGTTACGGCCAATCTTTCGCTTGCCGTGAGTGCCGCCGGCCAGAATAAGAACACCAGCAGACATTACCTTGCCCATGCCAATAGTGCTAATGTCGGTAGTTTGTTGAATAATCTTCATCATGTCATAGAGGGCAAACATATCATCGGCCGAACCGCCGTAGGTAGAGAGGTAGAACTCGATGTCGCGCCTGTTCTTTGGGTCTTTTATACCCTTGTTCATCTCATTCATGTAGAGCATAGCGTGAACAATCTCTGCCACCTTTTCATCAACAACTTCCGTAAAAAGCCCCACAATCCGCAGATCGGGCTCTCGGGAAGAAGCCGCTGCGGCAAGATCGGCCAAGGTGACCCCTTCTCCCCCTTCGGCCTCTCCTAATTCTTCCAATAGTTTCTTTATTTTTCTAATCATGTTAGTCTCTCCGTAAGAACTTAAACAACTCTTCTTTATTAGAGTCAAGGTATTTCATTGCGCTCCGCCAGTCATCAAATTGAGTGATAGGAGTAAACACATCACCTGTCAACTCAAGCATACGCTCTACCGATCTCTGCTTATAAAGGTCAACTTCCTCATCATGATGAAGCTTGAAAGCCTTTATATTGTGCTCAGATGCATCATTCTCTTTCATCAGATCAATCCGGTACTGGCGTGACCAGTGAAGATTTTCAAGGCCACGAGCTATAATAAATAGTCCGATAGTCTGGGCAAATTGTACAATTTTTACACTGGTGCGTACAGAGCCCATAAAGTAAAAGGTGCGGCAAGTGACATAGCCAAAAATAAACATCAAAAGGTGAAGAAGCCACTGCTCGTTCATTATCATACCCCTAAATAAATAACCACCGGGGAAAGCCCAGTGGTTATATTATAACTGCTCGTAAGACTTATGTCAACAATTATTTTGTTTTCCCAACGAGTCTCTTGAAAATGCGCTCGGTAAGCTCCTCGGTCATCTGAGACTTGCGGTTCTCTTGTACGAGGCGTGCGGCTACTCGGGCAGCAACCTTATCAACGATTTGCTCCTGCATCGGCAACTCCTCAACATCCTCTACTTCTGCGCCCACATCAACGTCAGCAACAGGCTCGGCTTCAGGACCATCTAGTGCAACATCACCCCCTTCGGCGTCCTCAGCCTCTGCGTCAGCGCCAAGATCAACAACGCTGTCCACTTCTTCGCCCGTAACCTCTTCTAGGGCCGTCTCAAGGGCAGCCATGAAGTCATCAACGGAAATCATCATACCCTCTCCAGCCATGGCGTCATCGGCCATGTCGTCCATAGCAGCATCATCTGCAGCAAGGTCGTCATCGGCGGCGCCAAGATCGGCCTCAAGGTCGTCAATCTCACCACCCTCGCGATCAGCTTTAGAGTCCATGTCTGAAAGCTCGTCCTCAAGTGCGTCTTCTTCCCGATTACCGGGATATAGCCCCTCAAGTCTTTCGTTGCCAACGGGGCCCATGTTAGCAAGTTTCATAAAGCGGCGGATTTCGCCCTCTGTTAAAAGTGTCTTACGAGCCATTATATTTCTCCTTTAAATAAAAACTCATCTGTAATTAGTGCTGCATTTAGGTAAATACCTTAAAAAGTTATGCCTTTGTTGATGCAGCGTTTCTTAATCTTAATTAGTGCTTGGGACTCGATCTGCTTTACTCTCGCAAAAGAAATCCCTAAACGCTCTGCAACTTCCCGTAAAGTCATCTTTCCGTGTTCATAAATAGCGACCAAAGTGCAGTTCCGGTCCGCTGGGAAGTTTATCCAATACTTGCATTCTTTTTCGTTGCAATTCTTTTCTTTTCTCATGCACTCCCGGGAGCACTCCCGTAGTCCATCGTAATTTCTCATAGGTCTGGACCCTCCTGTTCGATTAAATCGAAGATGTTTTCAACGTCATCTTCGGAAAGTCCAAAATCTCGGATTTTTTGGGCGCCGATTTTTTCGAGTTTTTCAGATTTTGCCCTTTTATCTTTTGATTTGAAAGAAATATCATTTGCATACTCCATGATGCGAGGGTCGTCGTTGATGAGCCCACTTACAACGTGCCTAAAGAAGGCTGCCTGCGTAATACGAAGGTATTTGAGCTTAAGTACAAACTGGGCGTGGCGGTGGTCGTTCTCGGTGAAGACTATGCGCTTAGTCATCTGGCCATATTCTTCCTTTGACATGTTACCACTTCCTGCCAACAATGTGTGTGTGTCCCTCGGACAACCCAGAGGATGTTTGGGTAACGAACTCAGCCCGTGCATGCAGGTTTGCCAAGTCCTCGGCCCCAGAGTAACTAAACCCAGAGCGAATGCCCCTCTCTAAGTCCTCTAAAATCAACCCAACAGGACCTCGGTAAGGAATGCGCGTCGCTACCCCCTCGTGGGAGTTGTAACGCCCTCGCCATTCTACCTGTGCTTCCTTGCTGGCCATTCCACGATAAGACTTCCACCGGCTTCCGTCAATGTCTTGATACATGGCGCCCGGGGCTTCATCAGTTCCAGCCAACAAAGAGCCACACATCACAGCGTCTGCGCCGGCTGCAAGAGCCTTCACAATGTCGCCGCTCGTGCGGATTCCGCCGTCGGCTATGATTTTAATGTCTCTATCGGTACGTGCGCAGTCCATGATAGTCTGCAGTCCGGGTAGGCCATGGCCTGTCTGTATTCGGGTTGAACAAATAGAGCCTCCTCCTATATTACACCGCACAGAGTCAGCACCCCAATCCGCCAAGTCATTGATGGCCGCGAGGGTGGCAACATTGCCAGCCATGATATGGAAGTGCTCACCCAGCACCTTGCGCAACGCATATAAAGCCTTCTTCATTAGTATATGATGGCCATGGGCAACGTCCACACAAACAAACCTTACATGTTGAGTACGAAGTGCCTGCGCTCTCTCAAGATAGTCGCCCGAAACTCCCACGGCTGCGCCAATGTTTACCTGATAGTAATTGTCGCTGCACATGGTCTTAGTAACATTGACTTGCTTCACTTGTTCTTCTATAGTGTTGTATCTGTGGATGACTGCTGCGCCTCCGGCACGATGCATGGCGATAGCCATACAAGATTCCGATACTGTGTCCATAGGAGAGGCCAAGATAGGCAGTGTCAAATCGAGGCCGCTGCCAAGCTCGGTGCCTATGTTGATGTCCGACCTAGATTCGATCTCGGAGTATTGAGGCACCAACAAGACATCATCATATGATAATCCCTTTCTAGTCATCCTTCTTCGCTGACCTCGTGGTTTTCTTCTTTCTCTCTGTTGTCTTCTTTCGGCCCGGAGGTGAATTGCGATAGTCGCTAGAGCGTTTCATTAGCTCGTCTTCTGTAATCGGAGGGCCTTCGGGCGCCGGGGTGGGCGCCGCTGCAGCCGGTGCTGGTGCTGGTGCAGGCTTGGGTTGTGGCTTCTTCCCGAAGTACTGCTCCAAAGTGATCATCGCCCCTTCATACTCAGCCAATTGACGTGAATGTTTACAAATCTCATCTACTAGACTCGAATGATCGGGGACCATTGTTGGGTTCCTCAACAACACATCAATAAGTGCCAAGGATTCTACTGCTTTCGCCTGTAAAGCTGCACGAGCAGCGGTATAAAGTTTGATATTCACTGTGACTTTCTCCTTTGTTCGTCAATAAACTTTCTAATGTCTGAGACTTCGTACCAAGTATCATCATTCGGCTCCTCGGGCTCAGACATGAGCCGAATGCGTGGGTTGGAGCCAGTCTTCATAAAACAAATGGTTGGCACCCCCCTAAAATTTAGGATGTTTTCAATCTCAGGGTAATCTTCCACATTAAATGCGTAGAAAAACACCTCTTCATCAAACTCATCCGCTAGATCTTCATAAGCTTCCTTTAAAGAATGGCAATAGTGACAGCCATTACTATAGAACTTAACTGCAACTGCAGCATCTTCCTTTACTTTTCCTGAAAGGATGATCTGCAGTGCCTTCTTACTCAGTCTTTCTGCCATCGTCAACCTCCTTCGTGGAACCAACGTAGGTTCTCTTTACCTCTTCGGTATCCATGCCCATCGACTTTAACACGCGGGCAACCTCTTCTGTAATGTCATCCGAATCTGACACCTCCCACACATCATGCATTTGTGTTTGAGTCAGTGGAATCCTGTTCGGTTTCTTTGTTGTGCTCATAGTTTTTAATTACCTCTTTAGTTTTTTCAATACACTCGGGGCAGAAGAGGCGAACGACCTCTTGCTTTACCACCACGTTCCATGAGAATACCATATCCTTGTTCTTCTTGTCAAATGGTTTTTGACAAGCGGTACATTGCTCTGGTAGTTTCCCAAACATGTGGACCTGATCTGCCATGGCTTGTTCTGCATCGCCTCTCCTGCGTTTGCGGTCGGCCTCTCTTCTTTGCTTCCGGTTCATCTAACGTTCAATACCTCAAGGCGCGGCATCTCTCCGGCCTTATTGTCTTTCTTGAACACGATAACTGCAGACGGGAAGGGTGCGCTGTTCTCGCCATTGCCAAACTTTAGCCTGCCTTTCACAAAAAAGATTGTGTGAGCCTTCATAACATAATCATGCCAATAGCGCGTGTCCGTGCGCGCTGGAATCAGCGCCACTACAACGGTATCGTCCTTCTGACCTTCTTCATAAGCTTTCTTGATCCAATCCTTAATCACTCTCCCGTAAGGGGGATTCATAAATACTACGTTGCTTGACCAATCCTGCTTGAGGCCGTCATCCGCTTCCGTGAAGCGATTCTTTACCTTATAGTTAGAGTCATTAGAACATGGGTCCAACGTGAAAGGGCCGAACTTCTCATCCAGTTGATCAAAGAAGTGCTGTGGTGTGGCCCACTCCAGAGACTTTGAACTAAACATTGTTTGCTGTGTTTTCTTATCCATTATAAATCCCTATCGTTAAGTTTTACTAGTTTCTCAACTGCATCTCCGAAATTCTCAAAGCATCTTTCGGCAGGCTCATCCATTGGAATCGCATGGTCGATCATGTGTACCCCCTCAATGCAATGATGCTCTTTCCCGTTGATTAAAAACCAAAGCTCTGCATTCATGCGCATTCCTCCGGGGAATGGCGCCCCCCAATCGAGACTATGTTTACCTACCCCAACATCATGACCGGTGACCAAGCGTACACCTTCAATCCGTCCGACTTTAGCGTATCCACAATTAATATCGTAATAAATTGCCATCTTATTAATATAATGCTGGTGCGCTTGTTGGGTCAGTGTGTCTTGGATGTTCTTTAAAATTTCTTCATCTAAGTTATGAGTCATTCTATTGCGAAGACCGTCGAAGTTTGTAGTACCAAAATGCGTGATGTTCTCATAATACCACTCTCCATGAGTTTCATCACTGCCAGTCTCATCGAAAAATGCGCACATTTCTTCTTCGCCGACGTTCGGAAATTCTATTTTATTGTCCATCCGTGCTCCCCAAGGCGCCTTCGCCTCTGTTGCTAATTGTCATCGGATAATCGTATAGGCTTCCGTTCACCTCTGCCGGTCGAAAATGTACGACAGGGATAAGAACCACCTGTGCGATTTTGTCCCCGGGATGTACGTACTGTGGTGTGCTACCGACGTTGTGAAGGTTGATGAAGACCTCCCCTTCGTAGCCTGAATCAATCACGCACGCACCCACAAGCAAGCTCTTCTTGGCTGCGTTGCCAGACCGGTTCTTGACCTCCAGCATGTACCCATGCGGCACACCAAACTTGAGCCCAGTTGGCAGAATAACTGACTCGCGAGGGGCCACATACTTCCCCGGTAGAGTCTCCGTTCCGACCGGCGAATAGAAAACATCTAGCCCGGCATCTGATGGGTTGGCCCTTTGGGGCGTGTGCGCTCCCTCGTGCGTCTTTTGGTATTCAAGAATCATTGTTCTTCACCCTCCTTCGGCTCACCACCGGACAGCATATTAAAGTGCTGAGTGATCTCGTCGATGTCAAACTTACCTTGAACAAGACGATACGCCTTTACAGCGGCGCGCTGTTCATCTGTATTGAGCCATGAATTCTCCTTGAACTCTTTGCGCAAATCGCGCTTCTGTTCCTTGTATGGTTCCATGGCATCTTCAATTGCCCTAAGTGAACGAATAAACTCTTTCACATAGCGCTGCTTCTCTTCATGTGTATTGGCCATTAAGCCCTCCTGTATTCTTTATTATATTAACAAACGCGAAAGCGAATGTCAATGGTTTTTTATAAAATTGTTTCGCCGAACACCTGATAAATAAACTGCTTGATCAAGTTATCTTTGTCTACGATGTTATCTCGCTCAGCAAACATGTAATTATAGCTTCTCATTTGTGTGGTGATAAGCCTTTCTAGTACCTCTATCTCTCTCTTCATCCACTTTATCTGTTGTTTGTAGTTCTTGGGTAGCGGCACCTTAAGCTTCTCGGCATAATCTATCAGCAAAAAATATTGTTGTTCTTCAAGAGCCGTGCTAGCCTTGGTGAACATTGCTGTGTATTCTTTCTTCTCTTCGTCAGTGAGCTTGGGATCGTTGGCAACCTTGTCAGGGTGCAACTTTTGTGCCAGCTTTTTAAAAAGCTTTGCGAAGACCTCGTGGACCTCCCTCTCTTCAGAGGTAGTTGTCGGAGATTCGACGTCCTCTTCTGGGTTTGGCGGCGGAGCATCTGGATCTCCATCATACACAACCATGTCTGTGCTGCCATCATATTCTGCTGTCTCTCTTTTGGCGGCATTGCTGAGATGTTCAGCATGTTCTGCAAACGCCCTGTCTCGGTGTTGTGCTGATTCTCGATTAAGCTCATCGATATCCACTCTGTGTCTTTTACAAAAGTCCTCATAATGCGCCTGAAATGCAGGGCCCATTTCTTCGTTGATCTGCTGTACGATTCCTAACTCCTCGTGCATGTAACGCAACTGGTTTACAATCTTTCGCCATCGCAGCTTTTGTGAAGCAGACACACCAATTACCTCCGTGCAATAACTATGACTTACTTGAAGTCAAACTTAACTTGGGCAGTAATTTTTAATGTGGGGGTGTGATCGTGGTTGGCAAGATTGTGGCGGCGGGCCTCGTGGATGTCCAGAAACCAATCAGCGTGGCCTTTCTGGTGAACAATGTCCAAGAAATAATCCTTGTGATGGCCGCAGTTTTCAGCCATCATCTGATACACCTTCTTGTTAAGGCGTTCAGTTTCACCGGCGTCCGCTTTAATCTCTTCAACCTTTCCCCACCCCATAGAACTTACATCGTGGATCATTAAGGTCGCGTCAGGATCCATGTAGCGATGGCCGTCTGCTCCAAAGCTAAACAGCACAGCACCACAAGACATTGCTTTGCCCTGCACTATCGTAGCTACGGGAATGTTGGAGTGCTTGATGTCTGAAATCATAGACATCAGACTATACACTTGACCCCCGTAACTATCGATAATAACTGGTACAATCGGTTGCCCAGTGTTCTGGGCTTTGCTCATCTTAGTACAAAACTCGTTAGCCATAGATTCATCAAACTTTCTCACTCGGATGACCACCGGAAGGTCGTCGATTAGCTCCTTGTCCTTCAGAAGCGGACTAAAGAATTTCATAACTTTCATGTTGTTTACCCCAATTGCTTAAACGTTTTCCCCACAGCATATGTCGAGAAGCCCCACTGCTCATCATATTTCAGACGCGCCATGTATGGCCGGTTTAAGTATATACGATCCTTCTCGGGTTTAATACCCCAACATCTGATCTTTGTTGTCTGATTGTTGGAATCAATAACCTCAACGATCCAGTAAAGCTTACCGTTCTTCGTCTTCTTTGGGACAATCTTGCGTGGAATAAACCAGCACAAGAAAAGATCCGGATCAAATTCAGAGATTGGTGGCACTCCCTTCTCCTGTAGTCGCTCTACAGTCGCCGGCTTGATAACAAGGTTAAGTGGGAACACGCCAGTTAAGTCAGACTTGAACTGAATGATCTCTTCCTCGCTGAAGTCTCCCTCGGGCCTGAAGGTTTCGATGTTGTCGCCCAGTCTCTTGAGGTTCTTCGGCCGATCAACAATACATGCTGACCAGAAATGCTTACGCCCAGTGAACCTATCATCGACAATGTGATCCAAGGCTCCCGCTCGACACAAGGCATCCAAAGACTTCTTGTTTAGTTTGCTGTAAACTACTTCCTCTCGGAACAAAAGATCCTCTGCGTTAGTAAACGGTCGGTTGTTTAGGATCTGCTCAATCGCTGACATCCCCAGACCCTTGATGGAAGTGAGCGGCTGAATGAGTGTCTTCCCATCTTCGCTGATTTCCCACACCGTACCTGACTTGTTGATATCCAACTCGGCAATCTTAAAGCCGAACTGCTTCGCAATGTTGATCGCCTTCTCCTTGCGGCTCTCGGGCTCCTTGTCCAAGAACGCAGCCATCCACTCTGCAGGGTAGTAAGTCCACAACCAAGCACACTGATAAGAAATCATGCTGTATGAAACTGCGTGTGACTTGTTGAAACCGTATCCAGAGAAGAACTCAAACTTGTTCCACAGTGACATCGCCGCGTCTCGGTCGATGCCATTAGCAACACAGCCGTCAACGAACTTCACACGAAGCTTTGTTTTAATGCCGCCCTTGCCAGTGCCCTTCTTGGTGAGTACCTTGCGCAACTTATTACCCTCGTCCATCGTCAGTCCTCCCAGCTTGTTAGCCAGCAGTGCAATCTGCTCCTGAAAGATCAGGAAGCCAAATGTCTCCTCGGTAATCTCTCGTGCATCATCTGATAGATATTGGATGCGATGAGGGTGACCCATGGCCTCGATGTACTCTTCGTGTACATCAGCAGACAAAGGGCCCGGACGATAAATCGAGGTGATAGCCGAGATATCAATGATGTTGTTAGGCTTGACGCGCTTACAGAAGTTCTGCGCTCCCGTCTCAGTGAACTGGAAGATGCCAGCCCACTTCCCTCGGTGGAATGTATTCTTATAAACCTTCTTGTCATCAAGGTCTACCACATCCGGATGAATGGTCTCGTCATAATACTTCTTGACGTCGTTGAATGTCGGGTTTTCAACGCCATGATGGCGTCGAAGGATGTGTTCGATGCACCCCTCCATCATCTTGAGAGTAGACAGGCCAAGTAAGTCGAACTTAATGAAGCCCATCGGCTCAAGGTGTCGGACGTTCTGCCCTTCAGACCACGGAGTTTGACGTACACCGCCAGAGTTAATCAGGGGCATGTAGTTGTCAAGGTTCTCGGCAACCACCACACCACCAGCGTGGCGAGAGCAGCTACGCACTTGACCTACAAGACCTTCAACGTGTGACTTAACCGCAGGATACTTAGCAAGGTAATGCTGCAGTGATGTGGAATATTCCATCACCTCTTCCCATGTCGGCGCATAGACACCAGCCTTAATGCCGTGCTTCTGCTTTGCAAGTGGGGTGGCCTCACGCATCATAACGCTTGTAACTGTGTTTGCCTCTGTGAAGGGCACTCCATAGAGCTTGGAGATGTCCTTAATGAGCGAGCGAAGTTGCAGCGTGTTCCAGTTGGAGATTGGTGCAACTGTATCCTCGCCCCACATCTCTACCAGCTTCTCCTTGAGCAGCATACTATCTGACACATCATAATCAATATCAGGATAGTCAGTGGCATCCGACCGCAGGAAGCGGGAGAATAGAAGACCATACTTAATTGGATCAATCTGCGTAATGCCAAGTGCGTACGCAACAAGTGAACCTGCAGCAGAACCTCGGCCCGGGCCAGATAGCATCATGCTGTTGGCCACATCAGAGATTGCCTTCATCGTCAGGAAGTACTTACTGAATCCTCGGTCATCAATGACATGCAACTCTTGATTAAGTCGGTCCATATATTGTTGATCATCATGCAGGCCCCTCTCTCTGAGTCCCTCAAGGGACAGGTTAATCAGAGCTTCGGTGTCTGTGTAGCCTGCCGGAACCACAAACGATGGCAATCGTACAGTATTGTCGGGCAAGAAAGCCTCGATACGCTCATGAGCAATCCTGTAAGTCTCCTCAATGGAGTCGAGCACAAGCTGATCATCATAGTCGTAATCGGCTGCGTACTTCTTGTAGCTCTCCCACATCTGATCTCCGTTCTTTGGGTAAAGCTCATAGCCGATTTCATCTACACCTTCGGGTAGTTCATTATCCTTGGCCCACTCCGGGGCGCCCTTGCCAAGCCAACCAAGACGCTTGTAAAGCTCGCGATCCTTCCAAGCGTCAGGGTTGGGGTAATGGCTGTCGGCTGTAGAAATCAGTCCAACGCCAAACTCTTTGGCAACAGTAATAATGTGCTGATTCAATTCATGTTGTTCTGGGATGTTGTTCCACTGAAGCTCTGCGTACCAGCGGTCTCCAAAGATGTCGACCATCTTTTGAGTAGTCTCTCGCATTGCAGCAACGACAGCATCGGAACCCTCCTCGCGATTCTCCCAGTAGTTCCCAGCATACACCCCACCGAGACAAGCAGAGGCAGCGATGATGCCCTCGTTGTATTTCTCCAGCAGCGCATAGTCAATACGTGGGTAGCGATAGTAGTTCTCTGGCTGATATGATTCCGAAATCAACTTAAAGAGGTTGTTCAACCCCTTCTGATTCTGCACGAGCAGAATGAGATGGCGGCGACGGCGGAGAAGGTCTTGGACCTTTTTGCTGTCTCCCTCGTTCTCAACGGTTGCGCCTGACTGTTCGTCCTTCTTAGCTGACCGGGCGCGCTTCTTGTCGGCCATAACATTGGCGTACTCATCACGCCAATCATCAAGCGACGGCAAGAAGTATGCTTCGCAACCAAAAATAGGTTTGAAGTCCTTACCCTCCTCTTGCATTTTGCGCGCGTGTAGTACCTGATACGCCAGCCCATTCATGTTCCCATGGTCTGTCAGCGCCAAAGCGTCGCAACCATTCTCATATGCATAGTCCATGTGTGCTTGGGGATACCCCAAAGCATCGAAAATAGAGCCTGCTACGCTATGTGCATGCAGGCCCACAAATTTAATATTGGATGTAGTTCTATCCAAAGTGCCCTCCTTAATTTACTCTACTAATGTAGCATGTTTGTGGGGCCCTGTCAACCCCTTATATGGTTTTTCTATAGAAAAATCTGATCCCAAAAAGGCACGATAACCTTCCCACGTTGACATATCATATGCCCACTCTAACTCAACAGAGCAAGCATTCGTTGTGCTTACCTCACTGAAAACTTGAGCGAACTCGAAGCTTCTTGCGGACCACCTCTGTGCTAGAGGGAGGCGCTTTGACGGGTACTTTTCGCCCGGGGATGGTGGTAAAAACTCCCGCGTTGTTAGCTTGTTTATCTTTCTTCGACATTGTATAAAATCTTCTCCTGTCATTGTAAAGGAAAGCGGAGTGCCATCCTTTACGTTTTGGTTATTATAGGTTAAAAAGAAGTTCGCCTTGGGGTTGGCTATTTCTTTTCTGTGTTTTCTCAGTGAATAAATATCGTGCGCGCTCATGGGAAAGGAAACGAAATACTTCTCGGGGACAAGCCACTTGGAAATCTTATTCCCAACCCACCATGCTGAGTTTACTCCATGTAAAACGGACCAGCCGTATGAATCACGGCGGCCAACGTCACGATAATTAATCGGAACATAATAAATAGGTATCTCTTTCCTTACTTCTTTATAGAATTTTACTTTTGTTCGATTATAATAAACAGGGTCCTGCACCCAATCGCCTACACACTTGCGGACAATTGGCGCGAGGTCTTGATTGGCGACGATCCATATGGTTTTGCAACCAGCAATCGCGCACTCAAAAACAGACTTTTGAATGGCTGTGAAGCCAGCATCGACTGGCAGCATGCACGACGGCAAATCTAAGTCGTGCGTTGTTTGCATATTGGCCAGTGGAACGATGCCGGCTACGTGTACACGTTGACTCACAAAACTCTCAGAAGTCTATCGTAGGCCACACTAGCCGGTGATAGATTTTTGTACAAATTGTACTCACTGTAGCTTGGAATCTCGATGTAATTTTGTGTTGATTCAAACGTTTCATTATGTTTTTTCGTTCCTCGGGTGATATGTGTTGTTCTAAATTTATAATATTTTGGTTTTCCGGTGGGTCCGTAGCCATTAAATTTTCCTTTCATTCCTCGACTCTCCATCTCGTGGATCATCTTGAATCTCGACATGGTTTCTGAATAGTCGAAGTCTGATAGCTGCTCGGCCGTCAGGCTTGACACCACACAAGCATCTTTAACAGGACTATTCCCATCAATTCTGTCAGAAGAATAGAACCAGATGGTCCCCACGAAATCATCTTTAGTTTTAATGAAGTCAACATCGTGCTTCCCTCCTCGATTGAATGCTATCCAATCATAACATATATACTTACCCGTGTCAACAGGCTTTTCATTTAAAAGTTTGTGACAATTTTTGTCACCAAAGTAATAGCAGTGGTTAAAGTTAATTTCAGCAATCTTGGAATACTCATCTGAAAAAACAATTGTAGAGCCTGTATACCGCATGGATCTGCAGAGGCCGGCGAGGGGAATCCTACCAAAATATGAAAGGACAAACATCAGTCGCTCCCAGAGAATTTCTTTTTGAATTCCAACTTTTATTTCGCCCCCAATTGTCTTTAAGGTTTTCTCTTCATTCTCCAAACTCAAATCAGACAAGTCCAGTGACGGATCAACAAAGTCAAACCGAAACGGACGTTCGGCCTCGGAAAAGAAAACTGGTAGTTGGTTATTGAAAGCAAACATCAATGCTTCGAGCGAACT
>CEUO01009992.1_pt1 | contig 20240 bp, 28 predicted proteins | sample 531391 | NCBI WGS metagenome assembly CEUO01 (sample SAMEA2622799, study PRJEB7988) | marine metagenome | isolation source: saline water (ENVO:00002010), including
AAAATAATAAAAAAAATAAAAATAATTAAAATACTTGACATTATGGAATATTATTCCGTAAGATTAAGGGTAGATTGTTTTTTAAAATAAAAAAAGGAGAGTAAAGTGTTATATTTTAAAAGATGTTTCAAATGCAGGAAAAATACTTACGAGTTAATTGTTGCAGATGGCAAATTTAATTCTAAGAAAAAAAAGCTATACTGTCAAGATTGTTATTATAATAAAGCAAGAAAAAAGGATTTAAAAAAATCATCAACTCTAAGTATAGATGTGATGGAGCTTTTAAATAAAGTTAAGTAAAAAAAGGAGAGTAAATGAAAAATATTAAATCGGTAATTATAGGCTTTTTATTAGCCACTTGTGTATTCTTATTAATGGGTTCAGGAAAGGCCTGTGGATGCGAATATGGAGCTCCAGGGACCGTATCCTGGAAGCCTCTTTATGTTAAAATAGTTGATTGATTATTTGGCTGAATAGTTTTTTTCTTTTACAGCCTCAGTATTAATCTTAACCTCAGTATCCATCTTTCCAACAGGGTCTACCACACAGTAGCAATATCCACCACATACGGTAGCTCCTGAGCCTGGCAATCCTTCACTCTCCCAGTCTTTAAAAGTCTTTTCTACTCCACTCCTGGCCAAGCAATCCTGGCAAATCCTGTGGCCTGATGCAGTAACCCAGGCAAACATGCTTTTCTCGGTTATTCCGTTGTTTAGATAAGTTTCATATTGGCCGATAGCTCCGGCTTTATTAATACCACCAACCAAAGACTCTTTGGTTTCGTTTCTAAGTTGGCCAAATATCTTGCCACCATTTTTCATATCTGTATTAAGTGTGGATTTAATTACTTCTCTACTGACTCCGGATTTAGTCATATTGACAACCGTTTTGTCAATATTCTCAGCAAAAACATTTACATTGAAAACCATTTGGTCTATGGTTCCTATCATCATAGCTTCAACCTGGGGAGTTAATCCGCCAGTCATTATTGCATCTACGATATCGTCAAATTGATTTCCAAACAGTGCTTTATAATCTTCTAAGGCCACTATTTTTTCCAGGCTATTTTATTTAAAAGGTGTACTCTCGCTACCATCTTTTTCCATTCAGGGCCACCAGGCTTGCAAGACTTGGGGATGCCAAACCAATTTCTTTGTGGCACATGCTTTCCTGGAATTGCTGAGTTCTCTGCGGTTTTGTAACCACCTTTCTGATTATGAAGGGCTCCATAAATATAGCCTTTTCTACCCCTACCTGTAAGCTCAATTTCAAACACTGGTTTAGCTGGAGTAGCTTGCTTAATTTTTCTTTGTTCTAGTTTTCCTGATATAACCAGTGGCTTGCTTCCCTGACCTCTCCTTTCTCTTATAGGAATTGTTGAGTCTTGCGACAAAGCATCAAAAGACTTATCGTTTATATCTTTTCCACTAGCTAAATTTTTACCAATATTGATATTAACCTGTTTTCCAAGCTGATTAATTCCATTCGTTATTGTTCCAGCTAATTTCTTTGATAGCTTTTTATAACTAAATGTGGTCTTAACTTTACCGCCCTTCGCCATCTTTAATCTCCATATTTTTAAGTGCAAAAGTCTTACCTAACTTATGAGCTTCTATGTATTTCATTAAGTTATTAGTAACATGAAATTCGACAAAATTTAAAGCATATTCTTTAGGGTTTTTGATAACCTCATCAATATCTCCCTGGGGAATATCTAGTTCTAAATTATTGAGCTCCTGTAGCTTCTTGACGAATTCTACCAAAAATCGATTGTGGCTGTTCTCCTTGGCCATTTATCTCCTTGTTTTCATCTATTATTTTTTGAGCTTGCTCTATTGTAAGGTCTTTGTTTTTCTTTTGAAGTATCTGAGCCGGTGTCATAAGATTATTAGCTAAAGCAAACTGATATTTAGCTACCTCATCCTGGACCGCCATAGGATACTCAGGCTCATTAAAATCTATACCAAAGGTAGTAGCCATAGCATGGCCATTAGTAGCAGCCACTCTAGCTTCTAGCTCAAAAAACTGTCTTTCATAATGCGACCATAAATCTAAATCATCCTGGTAGTCCTGGAATGACTCTAATTCTTTTATCTTTAAAGCGATTCCACTTTGAGGCCTATCACGATTAGTTTCTGAAAAAGATATAGATAGGTGATTGCTTTGAGCTACAAGCTCCATTATAGAACGAGCTAATTTCAAAGCATCCCCAACATTACTGTTTGGAGATAAAATATCTACCTGAGCACCTTCAGGCAATATAATCATTTGGTCAGAACCTGCTCTCTCTACTTTCTCATTTTCATATAATCCGGTAGCAGCATATTGACCAAACATCTGAAATCGCATCCCCAGGTTCATCTCTGTAAATAAAATATTAATAAGCTCATTTGCATTCATAATATCTACAGAAGGATAACAAAAAAAGTCTGTTATTTGATGGTCTTTATGTAGAAATATAAAAGGCAAAACACCATAATAATTTGCTTCTTCATATTCAACATTCCCATCAGCATCCATAATGCAATAATGGTCTTTGTCCCAATAGGCATATAAAACCTTTTCAGTATTGTTTGGGTCATCGTGTGGTAATAAAAGCGGATAGGTTATGCTAGTTGGTGTATAAGGGTCATGGATATCTAGACCTACATCAAAATTATATATAGGCTTATATTCAAAATAGTATTGGCCATTAGAATCCTCTCTCCACTCTACTCCTACTGCGATTGTTCCCAATAATCGTGTCATTTTTTCTATGTGCTTCATTTTAAAGTCTTTATGCCTTGTAAGAATGTCGTAGTCTTTTTGTTTGTTTACGGTTCTGCTAGCTCCTAGCGAATAAATCCTGGACATTTTATCAATAAATCTTCTAGTAATATTAAACTCAGATACAGGAACCTCCTGGAAAGATTTAGCCTGGAAAAATTCTTCTGTATATTGGATAGTGTTGTCCCCATTATAATAATCTATCAACTTTTCAATAACTCTTTTTCTTTGATTATTATATTCGTTTTTAGTTTTCTTTAATATATTGTTTATAAGTTTTTTAGCATTATAAGTGCTGTCCATTGATTCCATTTACACCATCCTTATTTTGTTATATTTTATTGGGAATTTATTTACTATACCATATCTAAGAGCATCGCATCCATGGTCATGGTATCCATCTTTTAAAGGTAATTCTTTTAAATCTGCTCCTTCTCTCGATTCAGGATATCTATAACTTTCTATATCTTGAATAATTCCGGTGCATCTCCTAGATATATGAAGCCTTCGATTTCCATCTGAGCTACATATAAAATTTCTTACATGAGAGATTCCTGAGGCTATGCTTCTGCTAGCCTTATCTCTTAATCCATATACTCTATATCCTGTTAAACTATAAAATATTTCTGCCTCTCCTTTTCCAACTGAGCTTTGGACTTGGTATCCAGCAGGGTCCCCAAAGGTCTGAACTATACGATACTTTCTTTTTTGTATAAGCTCAACAAGCTCTGCTGTTTTTATGTTTTCTTGATGGATAATTTCATCAATTATATATATATTTTCAACCCCTTTTTCATCCTTTACGACCTGGAACCACAATACAGCAGGCATCCTGTATCCAAAGTCAATAGTCATAAAGGTAGCATATCTAGGGTCGTATCTATAATCTCCAACATTATAATTCCTGTCAAACTCGCTATATACCTGGCCTGAAAGTGCAGTAAACTTGGCCCCATATTCTTGCTCATAGATTTCTTTAGATAATGTATTCCTTGCTTCTATCAGGTCCCTGTCCTCAGTTCCCTTTGGGAAAGCATAATGATTTTCCCAACTAGGAGAATTAAAAGAATACCAGTTTTTTTCTTTTTGTCCTTGTTGAAATAATTTATAAAAATAACCAAAACCATCAGGGGTACTAATTGCTATCATGCGACCTTTCTTGTCAGAAAGTGTGGGTCTTAAATACATCTCCCAAATTTTTTGGAGATTAGGAACCTTGCTAGCTTCATCAATTATTAATAGGTCCAGTCCCTCTCCAATCAAACCTGATGGATGCTCGGCTGATTTACCACATAACATAGAAGTACCCCCAGCCCAGTCAAATTTTAGGATTTGTTCTTTAGAGGAGTATTGACTGGGTTTATATTTTTTCTTAATTACCATATCTTCATAAACGATTCTAAATATTTTTTCTGATGTGTTATAGCTAGGTGCTACAATCCACACAACTTTATTAGGCTGAGTCAAAACAACTTCAGCTTCCCTAGCTGCGGAATAACTTTTACCAAATCGCCTGCCACAACAAGCGATGATAAATCTATCTCCATCAGGATTATGGTTTTCGTCAAATTCTCCATTAGGCGGAAAGTGTAAATTGTTTTGGCCTAAATGAGGGTCATAATCAATAAATGAAAACCAGTTGTTTTTATAATTTGTTAAGTTTTGCATAAAAAACCTTTCAAAATTTCTATGGTAACTTATATATTTAAGACAAATATATTAAGTAAAAAAACTAATTTCAGGAGAAATTATGGAAAATACAAAAGACCAGCAGGTCGCAGAAACACAAAATGAGCAGGTGGCTCAGACTACAGAATCAGAAGAAACTGTGGATTATGAAGCTCTTTATAAGGCTGAGGTAGCAAATGCTATAAAGCTGAGAAAAAGGTCGCAAGATGCAGAATCTAAACTTACTAGCTACGAAGCAAAGCAAACTGAAATTGAGGAAGCCAAGTTGAAAGAAGCAGGCGAATTTAAAACTCTTTTAGAGAAAAGAGATTCCGAGATTAAAGATTTAAAAGTCAAGGCTACCGCCTATGATGAGATGCTTGCAAGTGAAAGAAGCACGATTTTGGATAAGATGACAGAAGAAGATAAAGAGCAGTTTGGAGATTTACCGTTAAAACAGTTGAAAGCTATTGATAAAAAGCTCAATAGTTCTGCTCCTGCTAAACAACAATCTGAAATATTGTCGAATGCAATTAGTGCAAACAGAGATTTGCCTAAAGACTGGACAACTATGGATGAAGATGATAGGAGAAAGTATTGGACTCAAATTGTAGCTTCAGCTAAAAATAGAAATTAAAAAATCCCTAAATAGGGAAAGGAGCTGAAAGCATGAACTTTATGAACATGAATCATTGGCAAGGCCCTTATGCCAATCAAAGATGTATGGCAGACACAGGAGATAGTATCCTGGGTGCTGCTAGCACAATTACTACTCACGAAGAATTTGTACCACAAGTTTGGGCAGATGGTATATACAAATTTTTCTCAAGAAAGACTGTATTTAGAGGCCTTATTGATGATTACTCTGCATTAATTAAAAGTGGTGCAAGAACACTTAATATTCCGGAAGTTGCATTGGTAAGCTCAACTGAAAAAGGTGCTGATAGCCTGGTTACTTATGATGCAACCCATTCAACAGAAACAGAGCTAGCAATAAACAAGCATTACTATAATGCTATGCTATTTGAGGATGTGCTTATGATTCAATCAAGTGCTGATTTAGTTTCTAAATATACTCAAATGTTTGGAGAAGCCTTAGGTAGACAGTTTGATTCTGATGCTTGGGACCAGTTAAAAACAGTTCAAGATACTCAAGCATTAGCTACTGACGATACTTTAACAGATGCAGAGTTCCAGTCAGCCTTAACTACTTTAGGAGAAAATGACATTCCGTATATGGATGGTCAGTGCTCTATGGTTGTTAATCCAACATTGATGGCTGATATTTTAGACCCTGCTGCTGGTGTATCTCGTAACTTTTGGAGAGCTGATGCTAGTGGTAATGGTGGCATTTTAGAAGCTGGTGGAAGTGTTAATGGCTTTATGGGTAAATTGTTTGGCATAAATGTTTATATGTCAAACACAGTAGCAAAAGGTGGTTCTGATAGTACAGCACCTGGGGCTATATTCCATAAAACAGCTGCAGCTTGTGCAGTGCAACAAGATGTAAGAGTTCAAGCTGAATACTCTATTGATGCACTAGGTACAAAAGTCGTTGCTGATATGCTATATGGAGTTAAAGTGCTCGATGATAGTGATAACAAGCGAGGTGTTAGATTCACTAATGCTTAATAGCTATTAATAGCTTAATTTGTGAGGGTGGTCTTTTGGCCACCCTTACAGCAACATAAAGGAGCAACATGCAGTATTGGAAAAAGCCAAATAATAGTATTGAAAGATTTGAAGATAACATTCAAGATGGTAAAATTAAAGAGTTGAAATTAAAAGGCCATATTAGAGTTGTTGGAATAGATGACCCTACTCCATATAAAGAACCTGTCAAAAAGAAACCTAAAAAGAAATCTAAAAAGAAATGAAAGATTTAGGGGAAAAGATTAGAAATGGTGGTATTGATAAGATTACTCCTGGAAGATTAGGAATAAGAACCCAGGGTAAAGGTAGCTTTCCTAGAATAAATTATCAGACCGACTCTAAATATAAAGAAAATTTCGACAGAATATTTAGAAAAAAGGCCAAATAATGTCTTTAATAGATGACATTAAAAAGTCTGAAGGTTATCGGCCTACAGTATACAAGTGCACAGAGAATTTTGACACGATTGGCTATGGCTTTGCTATAAAAGATTTGCATCTTGACGAAGATATTTGCGATATGATTCTTGAACGAAAGTTGGGAGAATTAAAACTAAGAATACATAAAAACTTTCCCTTTGTTTTAGACCTTCCTGAAGAAATCCAGGATGTAGTTATTGAGATGTGCTATCAGATGGGCCTAAAAGGCTTTTCTAAATTCAAGAAAACAATAGCATTTTTAAGATTAGAAAAATATCGTGATGCCTCTGTAGAAATGCTTGACAGTAAATGGGCCAAGCAAACACCTAATAGAGCTAAAAGATTGTCTGAAAAAGTGAAGTATGCTAAATAATGGACATTTTTCAGATATTAGAGCAATTTGGGCTTCCTGTTGCGATGCTAGTGGCCTTTGGTTACTATATATGGCGACAGAATCAGTGGATACAGAATGATTTAACTAAGGACTTGCATATCAAGTTCAACAATATCTACGATACTGTAGATAAAGATTTAAGAATGATACTTATTAAGTTAATTGACCAGCAGAAGATAATGCAGATTGATTTAAAGGGTATCGAAAAAAGCATCAAAACTTTAGAAAGAATTATTATTGATATTATAGGAAGGATACTGGATAAAGATAGCGGTAATGGTTTTAAGAAAAAACTAGAACAATTTTTAAAAGATAATTAAGGAGATAAAATGAAAAAGCTCGTAACCTGGATTAAAAGTTATGCTCTTACTTATGCTAAAGATTACTTAAAAAATAATAAAGCTGAGGTAGTTGCTAAACTAAATAAAAAAATTGACTTACCTTTATTAGATGAAAAAAAGGAAGCAGAATTAATGACAGCTATTTATGATGTGTTATTAGAGGCTTTTGAGGATAAGAAGAAGTGATACAAGGTGCAATAGCTAAATATGCCCTTTCTAAGGTCCTAGAATACCTTTTTAAGAAATCAAAAAGGTTTAAGGCTATCCTAGACTATGTTCATGAAGAAAACGATGCAGACCTAAGAATTAACGATTTAGAGTCTGAGCAAGCTGTATTAAAAGCAAGACTAGAGCATGTTATCCTGGAGCTTAAAAAGAAAAAATGAGCAAACAGCTAACAATAAAAGGACCACTAAGTAAAGACTTTCAGCAAGTCTATGTAGATGATGAGCCTACAGGTCTTTTTATTAATAATGAAGGAAAGATAAAAGCCTCAAATTCAACCTCTAATACAATTAATGGCGAAATAGGTATTGGAGATACTAATCAACTGCATTTAAACGACAATACAATAATTTCGAGAAGCTCTAGCGACCTTGAGATAATAGCTACAGCAGGGATAGATTTAGAGCCTGAAAATGGTGTGATACAATTTATAAAAAAGGATGGATATAATCATACTGTTATAGGAAATATTCAAATAGAGGGAGGAGGTTTAACAATAGCTCCAATTAATTTAGGCAATCTTACATTAGATGTTGGAGGCACATTAACACAAGACTCAGGAATTGGAAGATTTGTTGCTAGTAAAGGTGGAACAGAATTTAGTGCGACTAATAGTGCTTATGCAGGAATGATTTTAGGCTATACAAGAATACAGAATGATGGAACAGGGGCTAGCGACCTTTATATATCTATGGATGCAACTCTTACTGTATTGCAAACCACACAAGGCACAAATGTAAGTATAACATTCGTAGCTCCTCCAAGTGGAAATGTAGAAATAGTTTTTAGTTGTTCTTTATATGCTTCATCAAAAACAATCGAGTTTGCATTGTCAGATAATGCAACTCATAATGAAATATCAGAAGAACATACTTATGATGGAGGAGCACAAAGTTCAGATGAAACAGATGCTAATATGACGGTTGTATCATGGGCAGTTACAGGTCTTACAGCAGGAACATCTTACACTTATTATATTTCAGGTGCGGAAACAATTTCAGGAACATCATTTATCAGACATGGAAGATTTAGAGATTCTGGAGTTCATTATCCTCCAATCATAGTAAAAGCGATAGCTTTGCCTGCAACAATCACAACAGGAGAATAAATGGCATTAACAGATAAAACAATAGCAAGTACATATAAAGATTTGTTACATTTAAATAATTCTAATAATGGAGCTTCATCAAGTGGTACTGTTATTCAGGATGGAAATGGAACAAACACAGGCCTAACTTTAGGAACAAGAGCACTAAAATTTACTCCTGCTGCCGACAACACGACTGCGATGTTAGTGTCAAATGCTTCAGGCACAAATATATTCAATGTAGATTCTACAAATAATGTAGTTAAGGCAGGGGAAACTCTTTCTAATGTAAATACTCAATATTTAAGATTCTCAGCTAACGATATAGATGTGGATAACGGAACTCATATTGGGGTTCCTGTGGCAGGACAGGTTGCAAATGCAGCTGTAACTTTTGGAACAAGTGCTAATCCAGTTGCTCCAGCAGTAAGCAATAATGGAGATGATTGGATTCATTATTTGCATTATGTAGATGTTAATATAGCGGTAGATGCAGTAACGGTATTAGTAGGAGCAAATGGGGCATCCGGTGATGGCCTTAATTTTCATTTATTAAATCTAGCTACAAGCGATTCTACTACAATAGATGAATGGAGTAGCATAACAGTAGTAGCTGACCAAAGCACAGGAACAATTAATGCAGGTTATGAGCAATTCTATAGAATACCATTAGATATACAATCAGCAGATGTAGATGCAGGAAATTATTTAGCACTAACAATAGAAGGAGATGGTACAAATTCGGATTATTCCGTTAATGCACTTTGTCGGTACCACATTCGTTAATTAAAGGAGAAAAAATGCCTAATTATAATATCGATATAAGTATTACAGATGGAGAAGGAAAAAAAACATCTATACAAAAGTCAAAATCGTATGAGGAAGTTTCTTATATAAATAAAGAATTTGACAATTCTGATTCTTTTGATACCTTGGTTGAGTTTGATTGGGATGGGGTCAATTCAAATTTTAGAGATTGTAAAGGAATTTTGATACAAAACAATGGTCCAACATCAGCAGAGCTTCAGTTTGTTATGGAGGACTGGACAGCAGGAGCTGCTGACTCTAATGGTGCTGATGGTTATAATAATACATATTTAGCATCAGGAGAATGCCTGTACTTACCTCATAACAGAATAGTAGGTTATAATGGTGCTACCTCGGCAGGAGGAGGAACTACAAATCAGTTTTCAGATACTCAAGACATAACATCAGGCCTGGTTTCTTCAGGAACTCTAATCAATATGGGTAGTGGAACTACTGCTGGGGATGCTTCAGGACTACATGCTCTTACAGTCGATACAATAGATGCTAATCAGTTTGAACCAGGAGATGTATTATTGTTAGGAATATTAGAAAACGATGTTGCTACTGAGGCAATAGAGGTAGTTACAGTTGATTCTGCAACACAGATAACAGTAAAGAGAGGTGTTTTAGGGACAACTCCTGTAGCACATGCAGACGACCAACCATTATACTGGTATTGGGGGAACTTAGATGTGCCGATAAAGGAAATTATGGGAACAGGATTGGCTTTTGTTGCTGCAGCCGCAGGAACATCAGAAACGATAACTGATACTGGTAGCGGATTTTTAACTGCTAACTTTCAAGCAGGCGATATTGTTAGGATTGAAGATAATGGGGCTGCTAATGATGGGGCTTATGAACAGATAGCTAATGTTACAGCAGGGACACTATCTTTGCACGAGAATTGCAGTTTGACAAGTGTGAGTGCAGGCACATCTTTTAAAGTAACAACAATCCCTGTCCATACGAGCTCAAGAGGAACCTTTAAAACAAGCAACTGGTTTGGAAAGTTTAGGAATGCAAATGCAGATGATAGGTTTCAAGGCATAGTTCCAGGAAGTGTTATGATTCAGTTTTGTAATCCAGCATCAGCTCTTATTCCTGTTGGAGTATCGGTATCTTCTGCATCTGACACTAATTTGACCGCAGCTACAACTTACCGATGGGCTATTATTTTAGATGGATGGGAAGCGAACTTAACAACAACGATTGACTCGACTAATACAAAGTTTGGTGGGGTTAATGGACTTATAAACAAATTGCAACAAACTATAGATGATGCTGTAGTGGCAGGCACATTTCCTTTTGGGGCCTCTGTTTCGCTAGTTGATGGCCATATTAAAATACAATCTAAGACAAATATTGGAAACTATAATGGCAACCTAACAGATTCAGAAAATAATAATTTTTCTAGAGGTTCTTCACAGGTTATAATAAAAGACTCTACTACTGGTAGTGAAACTCAGTTATTAGGGGCTGGCAGAATAGGTAAATCTTATATAGAGAATTATCCAAGATTTCCTGACTTAGCTACTAAGTCTTATGATGGAAAGGTCGTTGCAAATACAGCAGAAATGATGATAGACCATGGCGATGGAACGATATCAGGGCAAGGTGCTGTAGGAACTATAGATTATAATAGTGGGGCAATTAACATAACAAATGCACCTCCTTTTGCACAGATGAGAGTATCTGCAACAGGTGCTTCAGCACTAGCAGGGGGTGTCATGAGAACTGATGCTGCTAGCTCAAATTGCATAGAAAAGATTAGTGCAAGAAGCATGAATCCACATAGCAATACAAAAATTAAATGCACAATATTTAGCTAAAAGGAGATTGAAAATATGCCAAAATCAAAGTATAAAAAAGCTAGAAAAGTTGTAAGAAAAAAGAGCTCAAAACCTAAAAAACCTAAGCTCGGAGCTAAGTGGGGACCAACTGGAAAAGTGCGAAAATAATGGGCAAAAAAATGGCAATTTTTAGCAATTATGATGAGCCAGGTGTTACGAAAATAATTTTAGTAACTCTCCTTATGAAAATTAGGAAAATGAAAATTAGATGCTAACATACGAGTAAGAGGGGAAAGTGGCTTAAAAGGCTATTCTAGGGCCAAATAGAGCTATATTGGGTTTTTAAAGAAAACAGGAAAAAATGGGTAAAAAAATGATAAAAATTAGGGGCAAAAATGATATGCTAAACAGGGTTTTTTTAAGTAGAATTTCTGATTATTTTGCCCCCAAAAATTAAGGAGTTTTTATGGCTGTAACATCAACAATAGAGTATTGCACAGATAGGGAAGTTAAGGATGTTTTTCCAAATATTTCAGGATTTGATTTAAAGCAAAGACTGTATAATTTTACATCACTTGGCAATAATGTATATGTTGCTTACAATACAGGATTGGTAACTCAATTATACAAAGATGGCCAAGAAATGAATGCTGTGGCTTCTACAGGAGCTGTGGGAACTTGGTCTACAGCAACTACTGCAAATATATTAGCATCTCCAACTGCTTCTGAGTCAAGTGCTTCTCTGTTTAACGAAATTTCTTATAATGCCAGTTTTAGTGCAGGAAGTGAAGGCGATATAAAGCCAGGCTCCTATGGGGTTTTAGTTGGAAATACGGAATATGTCTATATTCAGGCTGTAGATACTGATAATAATAAATTAACAGTTTCTAGGGCAGCTCTAGGAACATCTGCTTCAGCTCATTCATCAACCGTTACAATAGCCGAGTGGTTAGAGGTTAATGAAACCAATCATTGGTATTATGATAGCTATTTAGACCACTGCCTACTTTATTCTACTACAAACCCTAATGACAGTATTGTAGAAACTGGCGATGACTGGTCTACAATTAAAACAAGATTCAGAAGAAAAGCATCTAGGTTTGTAGAGTCTTTGCTTGATTCCAGGATTGCTAGAGAGATATCTAAAGACAGGGAAGGAAACTATCCTGAGGTTATTGTAAGAATGACTGCCCTTAAAACAGTTGTTTTCTTACTCCAGGCACACGACCCTACTAATGAATTTATCGAACCCTTCCAGGAAGAATTTAACGAATTATTAGATGGAATAAGAAATGGCCATATAGTTTTACCTAACCAAGTTAGTAGGGATAGCTCAAAAGGTGTTATAAGGCATGTTTCTGTTAATGCCTCAACAACATTATTTCCTGTAGAGCTTCGAGGAAATTATAGTCGGTATGGTTATGATTTGCTAAAAATATATATAGATAGTGGGGAGGGGGGTGCTATAGGAACAGCCAGGATGACTGTTAAAGCTAAAGATAGCGACCAGCTTAAAAATGATGTAATCGTAGACTCAGAAATTATAACAGGAGATTTTCAGCCACTTGCAAGCGGATTGCAAATAAGGTGGAGTGCTGGAGTTATTGATGGTTCTACAGATGTGGCAACAGCAGGAGATGAATACGAAATAGAGGTTTATAGTACCACCATGGATGCAACAGTTTCAAATGTAGGGAGTGTTGGCTTAAGTAGGGGTGGCAGAGGATATTATAGCCATTCTAGGAGAAAAAGATAACTATGTATGAATACAAAGCAAAACTAAAAAGAGTGGTTGATGGAGATACATGCGATGCCTATATAGATTTAGGCTTTGATGTATCAGTTAAAAAAAGAATAAGGTTTTGGGCGGTAGACACCTGGGAGTCCAGGACAAGAGATTTAGAAGAAAAAGCAAAAGGCTTGTTAGCAAAAGAATATACTAAGAAAATGCTAGAAAAGAATGAAGGGTGTTTTAAGATAATATCTCATGGTGTTGGTAAATACGGTAGGGTCCTGGGAGAAATCTTCATAAAAGGCGAAAATAGCTCTTTAAATGAGCTTTTAAAAGAAAATGGACATGCTTACGAATATCATGGCGGAAAGAAAAAGGAATTTAAATAATGGCTTTAGCTTTAAATACTGGATACGAGAATGTTTATTATGATGTTGTGTTGGATGGCTTGAGAGATTTACTTGTAGAAGAATGGAATTACGGAAAGATATATATTGCTCCTGAAATAAAACATCAGGACCCTTTTAGCATCAGGCTGTGGGGTTCTGAAGCGGAAACCGAGATATTTACTAGCTCAGAATGGCAAAAGCGATACAATGTGGATATTTTTATTTACCATATTGAACAAAACCCAACGGAAATATTTTACAAACAGATTTATCAAGACGCTGAAAGGTTGAATCAGGTTATTTTTAACAATCAAACAAAAACAAAAACTATAGATGGCAGAAATTTTACCTGGTTAGCAGGAGAGATAGACAGTATAGAAATTAATGCTCCTGGGGAAACTGAAGAAGAAATAGATGGATTGCATTCAACAAATTTGTCCTTTTCTTGCTTGGTAAGTAGGGAAAGTTAAATTAAGTTATCACTAGAAAAAGGAGAAAAATATGGCTGATAAAGTCAAAAAAGAGTCAAAGGTGGTGGAAAAATATAAAGCCTCTGACCCTAAAAGATTCAAAGAGTCTTACAACGAGGCAGTGCCTTTTTACGATGAGCTTTCAAAAGGGAAATCTGTTGTGGTAGACACTAACGATAAGCAAATTAAATCATGGTTAAACAACAAAATATTAATTAAGGAGTAAATTATGGCGACTACAAGGGGATTCAGTGGTAAGGAGTTTAGATGCTATATAGGGACACAGGATATATCAGCTGCCCCTATAGGAACCGCACCTTCAGCAGCTGCTCATCTAGCACCTACTAATGGATTTGAATTCAGATTAAATGGAATTAATGATATAGCCTGGGATGCAGGTTATACTATGAGTGAGCTTTCAAGGACAGGGGCTAGAATGAAAAGAGCAGAAGATGTTATACAGCATTATGGCTCAGGTGTTTGGACCTGGGACTTTGATTACACTGTAGACAATAAAAGTGTTTTGCACAATTTATTAAACCTGATATATCCTAGTAATGCTAATGGAGCAGACCATGCAAGTGGTTTTATTTTAGATGCAAATCCAACAGCAGACACTATGGTTCATGGTAGCAACGGTTCTTTAAATACGGTTGCGACTATATATATTAAAAATCCTAATGGCTCAGAGTCAAGAATGTTGCACTCAGCAGTTCTTCAAAACCTAACTCTTGCGATGGATGCAGGAACAGACTCAGGAAGATTGAAGGCGACAGGTCAGTTCATGTCAGGTTATAAACCAGCTATAGCTTCATCTGCAATATTTGACTCTGCTGTTACAACAAGCACATCTACAAAAAGTTTGTTTGATTTAACTACTCAGACTGTTGGCGGAGATGGTGCTTCTGTAAAAGCATTTTCATTAACAATTAATAATCCTGCTTCAAGAATAGGGTTCCAGGGTTCTGATATGGAAGCAGATGGATATGTGAGAGGAGCTGAGATTACAGCAGAAGGCTCTATTACAATTAAGGCTGATGATAATGCTATGAATCATATAGATACTTGGCAAAACAATGCGGCAGACAGAACATTTGCTATAGTGTTAAACGATGGTGGAACTACTTTCGACATAAGCATCCCTGAGGCTGCTATGAAAGGGCACAATCTAGATTTAGCTGATGAAGGGGTTTTTGTAGAGCTACCTTTTGTAGTTACATCAGGTGCTAATGGTGGAGCTGCACCAATTACATTAAAAACAACTTAATAAAAAGAGGTAACAAAGCATGGCAAGTACGAGATGGGAAGAAGTAGAGCTTTCTTCAGGAAGGAAGGTTAAGATTAAGGAACTTACTATTGATGAAATGGATGATTGCAAAGATGTTGCAAGAATCATATTTGATGGAAATGAGCTAAGGTCTATAACAGGTGTTAATAAGGCCAGGACCAACTGGTTAAGAAAGGGTCTTTATGGTGGGGACTTTAAATCATGGAATGGTGGAAATGGGGAATCTCCTCCTGATTCAGCTTTAAAAGAGCTTACTGAGAAGGAAAAGGATGAGTGTATTGAAAAAGTACAGGAAGCACAAAGACTGGGGGAGTTCAAAGGCTCCAATACCAGCTCAACATCTTAATTAGAAAAAGTTGTTCAGGGTGCAGGTTTTGCGAGTTTCCTTATAAAGCCAGGTCTACTATAAGAGCAAAAGATGGTAAGTTTCCCATGGTTACTTATAAAAGTGAGGATGATGTGTGGGAGATGATAAAAGACTTATACAAAGAATCTGAACAAATGGTTTCGGATTTTTCAGCAGGTCAATCTATTTTAGATGTATTTTATCAGTTGCCATATTTTTGTTGCAATAATATTATTCTCAATCAAGAAATTCAAGAAGATATACAAAGGTATGTTTATTGCGATGATACAAATACTCAACCTTATCCAGGGGGTTATGGAGATGTTCCAGGAAAGTGGATGGAAATACATTTTCTAATTAAGTCTGCTTTAAAGGTGTCTGATAACGAATATAAGAAAAACCACCTAAAAAAGATTAAGGAAAAAAATAAAGGGATAAATGGCTGAAGAACAACTGATATTACAATTAAGGGCACGAGGTGTAACACTAACCAAAAACCAGCTTAAAAAACTAGATGCTTCTGCTAAGAAAGCCGGAACATCTATGAAAGGCTTAATTGGAGCTGTAGGCGGTATATATGCCTTAGGAAAGGCATTTTCATTTGTAGGCAAGGTAGGTATGGAGTTTACCTCTGCACAAAGCAATTTAGCAGCTATATTAGGCACAACAAGCGACAAGCTGGGTGCTTTAGACAAAACCGCAAAAGAATTAGGTCGAACCACAAAATTTACCGCAGGCGAGGTAGTGTCTTTGCAGACCGAGTATGCGAAACTTGGATTTTCAACAAAACAAATACAAAATGCTCAGAAAGCAACCTTGTCTTTAGCATCTGCTGTAAATGTTGACTTATCAACAGCAGCAGAGGTATCAGGGCAAATGGTAAATGCTTTTGGATTAGGTGCAAAACAAACTCAAAGAGCTGTTGATGTAATGGCCAAGTCTTTCAGTTCATCTGCTCTCGATATGGACAAATTTACAAACTCAATGACTTATGTGTCAGCAATCGCTGCACAGTCAGGAGTATCTATAGAGGCTACAACAGGAATTTTAGGAAAACTGGCCGATGTCGGCATTGATGGTAGTATTGCCGGTACAGCACTTAGAAGGGTTATGCTTGAAATGGGTAATGAGGCTAGCAAGCTATCTAAAAAAGTAGGATTTGCTGTAAAGTCTGATGAAGATTTATTTAGAGCACTTCAGATACTAAATGAAGAAGGGATGAGCACTGCTGAAATGACTGACCTGGTTGGAAAAAGAGCTGTATCTGCTTTTGCAAATATGCTAAAGATGTCAGAGGGGGCTCAAAGCCTGACTAATGAATTAAGAAAAGCAGGGGGTACTGCCGATGAAATGGCAGATGAACAATTAAAAAATCTTGAAGGAGATATGCTTAAACTTAAATCGGCTACAGAAGGTTTAGCTTTAGATATTTTTGAATCGTTAGAGCCTGCATTAAGGCAAGCCACTCAAGCCTTAACTTCTTTAATTGGTTTTTTTGATATTGGTAGGATAAAGTCTTATTCATCTGCTTTAGGAGTTTTGGCTTTAGCTTGGGGTGCAGTAGCCTTAAAAACTAAGGCAGCAGGTTTTCAGCTTACAAAGTTTAAGGCAAAGATGGTTAAGTCAGGAATAGGTGTTTTGATTTTAGGGCTAGGGGAGCTTATAAATTATATGGGTTGGTTTGACGATGAGGTAGACGACTCTAATGAGGCGACTGAAGAATGGTCAAGAACTCTAACTACCCACCTTAGTCCAGCCATGAAAGATTTGGCACAAGACTTAGCAAACATCGACACTGTTGTTGGTTTGCAAGCATCGATAGATGCTTTTACAGTCGCAACTGAGGACCAAAAAAAGAAAATTGATGAGAAGCATGATGCAATTTATAAAGAAGCACAGTTGTTGAAAGAAAAGGGAGAAATTGAAAAAATTGGCGACTATATGAGTCAAAAACATTTGGAAATAATAGCCCCTATGACAGCCGAATATTTACAACTTTTAGATAAAAGAAACCAGGCAGAAGAAAAGATGGTTTTGCTACTTGATAGTAGAGATAGAGTGAATAACCAACTAAGCAAATCAGATAAAGTGTTGGCAGGGGTGGGAAGCTCGGAATATGAAACTATGCTCAAAGATTTAAAAGATTTTAATACAATAAAAAAAGACCTAGGGTATACAGAAAAGCTAGAATTACTACAGCAAGAACGAGATTATTGGACAGAGGTTGTTGAGTTATATGGATTGGGCTCTGAAGAACAAGCAAAAGTAGATGAGGCTTTTACAGCCAAATCCAAACAATTAAAAGATGAAAACTTAGATGCTATACAAGCCTATTTTGATGCAGAGATGGAAATAACTCACGAACAAAATTTATTAAAAATTCAAGAAGAAATAGATTTTCAAAGAGCTCTAATAGAAACAACTATGGAGGCTGGGGAAGAAAAAGAAAAGGCTCTTTCAGACTTAGCTGCTATAGAGAAAAAGAAAAAGGAAAAAGCAAACAAAGAAGATAAAAAGCTAAATGCTCAGAGGGTAGCAAATACAGTAGAAATGTATGGTAGATTAGCAGGAGGTATCGCTGGATATTTTGCAGTAACTGGAAAAAATGCAGAGCTTATGACTAATTTGCAATATATTGAAGCGATTGCAAATACCTATAAGGCTGCTTCAGAAGCATATACAAGACATGGTGGTTGGCCAGGAGGTGTGTTGCCGGCTGCTATATCGGTTACACAAGGACTGGCCCAAGTTGCTCAAATTAAAAAGGCTAGGGATGAGGCTAAAGCAGCTGCCTCAAAATCAGTTACAGCAGAATATGGAGCTAATTTTGTAACAGATGGCCTCACAAATTTAACTGTTGGAGATAACCCTGGTGGCCAGGAGCTTGTTAATGTAACTCCTTTATCTAGCCCTAATATGTTTGGGGACCCTGATGCTGTTGGTGGTGGTGGAGGACAAACAATTAATGTGCAAATAGAAGGTGGTTTAATTAGCTCTGAGTTTGTTGAAAATGAGTTAGCAGAAAAGATAGCCGATGGGGTTCGCAGAGGTGTAGACTTTGGGATTAATCAGTGATACAATTACCAGGATTTATACAATATGAAAACGAAATAAAAGTTTCAACAATAAACTCTTTTGTTGTTATTACTTTTGCAGATGACTATAGAATTTTTATAGGAAAAACTCCAAAATCGTTTGATTACAAAGAAGATGGCAGGACTATTTTTGAGTCATTTTGGGGCTATGCAAATCCACCTGGTGTGTGGATGCCACAAGATAGAAATATTTACCCAAAATGGTTTTTTGAAGATAGGGATTTAAAAATATCTACTATAAAAGAATCTTTAGACTTAAGAAAACATAAATATCAAATTTCAAGTGCATCAATAACAATATCTAATTTAATTGCTAACGGAACAAGGTTTTCGGACCATTTATTTTCAGAAGAAACAGGCGAAATTAGAGAACTTGTTAATTCAAAAGTTGATATTTATTATGGTGTAGAGGCAAGCACGAACATACCTCCAACTGACCCTGCATTTGGGGTAACTGCGGACCTAGTTAGAGTTTATAAAGGAACTATCGAGTCTGCTAAAATGGATGGAAAACAGGTTCATTTGAATGTAGAGGATGAATCTCAGTTGTTTTTTAATAACAGAGAAATTCCTAGAACAACTATTAATCCCCAAAACACACTTAGTGAGTCAGATATTGAAAGGCCTTATCCTATTGTGTATGGAGAGGTTTCAAGAGCCCCTCTAGTTATTCAAAGCCTCTCCCCAAACTCAACGGATTATGGGTTTTTGCCTGACAATATTTATAAAGAAGATGTAAATATGAATGGGTTTGTAGGAAACCTAATGGTCCTTTTAGGGGATAATTATTACAATGTTGGCCAAACCACAAGAATAAGTGGGGATATGTTTTTAGATGAGGGGGCGGATGAGAACTTTAATCAATACACAGGGGCTATTCAATGGGAAGTATTGAACAACAATTATATCTCTATGCCGAGAATTTTTACTGATTCAGATATAGATGATACAAATAACATCACTTATTTTGGAGCTAAAAATCTTCCTGCCAAAGGCTATATTCAGGTGTTCGATGTTGAGTATTTAGACAAGGTTACTCTTACACAAAAATTTACTCCTTCAACAGGTGGTGGAGGATGTGATTATGTTGGAGAGGATTACCTGCATAGCAATTATGGAAACGGAACTTACAGATTTCCATCAGATGGTGGGACCATAGATGCTAATGGAAAAGTAATTTATGTTTCTTTGTATCCTCTCCATACATGGCAAACAGATGAGGGATTCGCAGACTACGATTCTTTGAATTTATCAGAAGGAATTTTAGGTGTTTTAGATGCCCTGGCTCAACAAGAGGACCCATCTCTTGAAGATAATATTGTTTGGACAGACAATGGATATGAAATGGCTTATACTCCTATGTCTTTTACAGAGCTTGGTCCTGAATATAAAGGAGCATCTAGCGAGGGGGTAAGTGGTGCTAATAATTATGAAGGGTTGCATGGAAGGTGTTGGAAAGAATACCTGTTTCTTCTTTATCAGAATTGGCATTACAGTGGGAGTAGCAATATAGTTGAAATTTGGGATGAGTATATAGATGACTGGAATGAAAGAAACTACCCTACTCAACACCCTGATACAAATGATGATGGCAATTTAGAGGAAAGGACTTTTAGATGGGGAATTGTAGATTGGAAGGTTATGAAAGCGGTAGAAAAATTTATCTTTGAGCACACACAGAGTGTAAATGCTTATGGGACTGGTGGGACAATGGAAAATCCAAATTCTAGGTATTCGTGGGGATGGAAAGCCTGTGATGATACATCTAAT
>CEUO01023423.1_pt1 | contig 20147 bp, 36 predicted proteins | sample 531391 | NCBI WGS metagenome assembly CEUO01 (sample SAMEA2622799, study PRJEB7988) | marine metagenome | isolation source: saline water (ENVO:00002010), including
TGTGGATAGAATCATAATGGGTAATGCATTAGCTAGATGGAAATGGCATGTAATACCTTCTTTATTAAGAGGTTCTGAAGAATCCACATTAAGACAGGTTACAGGTCTATATCAACCTAAATGGGTTGATAAATGGATACCTATTGATCCGTTCAACATGAGAGATATGGATGAGTCTTTTTCTAAGCAAAGAAGAGATTGGCTTAAAGATAAGCCCTGGAGTGTAGCTAATTTATATTCTAAATATATATTAGATGGTCAAAAAGAAGTATTTAAAAAGTCTAACAAGAAGGGCTCTATTAATGACTATTATAGACTAACAGGACAATCACATTTAAAACCACCATCTGTCGAAACTGGGGAAAGTCTGGAAGCGATAGATATACTAGATAAGATATTAGCTGGGGAATTATAAAACCCCCAGCTTTTATCTTTACTTCTTGTAGCGATAGTCTCCTATACTTCTCCTTGTTGTTTGCAACATAGTTTCGCATAAGTTTAAGACTTTATGATAGTTATAACCATCAATACTTTTACTTAGCTCCATCATATGATGCACACAGGTTAAGAATTCGACTCTCGCATTAACTTTCATCGTTTTATCGTTCATGATTCCTCTCCGAATGCAGCTTTTATGTTTAGATTATCTAACATTAGCTTTATGTTTATCTGTTCTTTTTCTCTGTTCTTATCACTTTTCAATTGAAGATGTGTCACTAGCCCGTTTTCTCCTTTAAATGGCTTGATTGATAGCAATTTATTCGCATTATAGGCAATTCTAAACGAACCTCTGGCAGATGCTATATCTACTCCATCTCTGAACGCAGCTTTAGTTATTTCGGAAACAGCAAATACTGTAAGATTATACTTAACAGCAACTTCCATTAACGATTGCGATACTTCTTCCATTTTCATATTTAGGTCTTGATGCTTACTTTGCATTAAACCCATATGGTCTATTATGAGTACTTCTGGAACTCTCGGTAACATACTTATTCTTTTATCTAATTCATATGTAAAAGGCGCTGAGAAATCTACCATTAAATAATCAAACTCTTTGTCTATGCCGTTTTTCTGCATAACTTGATAATGATTCTTTAGGTCTTCTTCACTCCATCCTTTATGTATTTGAATGAATCTAGAGAATAATTGTCTTGGAGACATCTCCATTTCTACAAATAGTGTAGGTTTCTTTAATGAAACAACCCAATTTTGTAAGAGCATTGTCTTCATACTAGCAGGCGGTGCCTGTAATATAACTACTTCACCTGGATAAACTGGAAAATCCTGTCCATACAGAGCTCCTAAATTAATAGGTTCTACATTTGAAGCATAGAAATTAATAAGTGCTTTCTCCATTGAGGTAGCATCCATTGTATTCTGCGACTTCTTACTCTTGTATAATCTACATGTTGAACTGCAATGAGAATCCATAATCTGATCACTACAACCATATCTATTTCCATTACCACCATGTCCATCATAACAAGAATCCACTATCTTACTCATCTCTTCGGATGTGAACTGATATTTATCACGATCTACTTGTCTTCTCCAATCTTCCATTATTATTCTTACTGTTCTTTCTGGGTATCTCCATCTTAAATGAGCAGCTATACGTAATGCAGTAGCATGTCTCTTTCCAATGGCTGTTCCTTGAAGCATTCTTTGAATACACGTGTAATAGATTGGATCAGGAGACCTTCCTTGGTCTTCTATCTTTACTTTCTGTACTTCTTTTTTAGGCTTGGTATTTGTTCTAATATCAAACACAGGAGCACAATCAGTATTAACTGTTTTTATAGGATGAGTTTGTTTAGCCCATGATAATATATTAGATTCGTTAAAATCTTTTTCATGTGTAGGTTCTAGCATGACTTTAAATAGTCCTGATTTAGAGTTCCTAGTATTAGCTATTCTAATTATCCTTGTTTTATCAGTTACAGATGGGTCAGCATATTCATAGATTCCATATCTAGTTAAAACTTCTTTTACTTTTGTATGAAGATTGTCACAAGGACTCCATCTAAATGCTGTTCCAGGTATATGTATATGAAATCCTGTACCACTAAAATATGTGATATTAGGCACATCTAAACTACCTAGTAAGGTTTTAAGTTTTTGAACTTTTAACCATGCTTTTCCTATACTAGCTCCATCTACATCTAGTATAAATTCATCAGGCATATAGATTTCTCCACTAAACCCTGATAATGTCTTATGTTTAGAGAAGTAATGTATTACAGTCTCATCATAATCATATAATGAACAGAATGTATCTGTATTACTATTTCTAAAGTCATTAATCTTCTCTGCATCATGAAAATGATGTCTTTTATTTAAACCAAAAGCAAATTCTTTAATCATATTTGCCTCCAATCAGTCTTGCAAACTCCTTAAACTCTATTATTGCATATGTTTTCGTATTATTACGTTTGATTACTAACACGGGAACTCTATCTTCGCAGTTAGTTTCTGCTTGTTCTAGTGCTCCCCATAAGTTTAATCTTTCTACATTTTTGCATTCAAAAGAATAAGGTATTGTTTGTTTAGCTTTAGGACTCAAGATTATATCTTCACCAGGCATCCCCATTGTCTGAGATTTAATATCATCATCTTCTAATCTCGGAACTTTAGTAGTTTCAACAAATATCTTTCTTAGTTGATCCCTGACCCAGTTCTGAAGTCTTCTTCCTTTAGCTTTAGAGCTTTTTATTTTCATAGTTATCTAGTTCCTCCACAATTGAGTCAATTTTAAGAGTTCTATCATAATCTTCTTTTGCTTCTTCAGCAGAAGGCTGACTATTATATCTAAACTCATACGTCCTTTTTTTTTGAGATTCAATTATTATTCTAGGCTCATCATCAGGATAGTATCTTTGATCATAATCTGTGAAGTCTTCCTTTCCACATAAAACCCATTGTAAAGCTTCAATCCATCCTAAATTTATAAGTTCGTCTTCAGAATGATAAGGCTGTTTTATGAATTCTTCTTGAACAAGCATAAGCTCTTTTAAATGAAACTTTATTTCATCTTTACTTGGTTTTTGCATTCCACCCTCCTTTAGGTATTAAACCCTGTTTTTTTGCTGACTTTATATCCAGCTCACATCTTTCGCGCATCTTACGAAGAGCATCATCCATGCGCTGATTTTCCGATTGGACCACAGACTTTGTTTCAGACACTCTTCGTTCGATTTCTTCTAAAATGGCATCCACTGCTAAGATGTGTTTGCGGATTTGTTTTAGTTTACTACTTATCTTCTTCTGCATATGACGCAGCTACAAAGATATGGCCATCATTCTTCCATGCAGCTAATAATAAAGTAGTACCTTTAGGTAAACCATCTTCTAACTTTAAATTACCTCTAAAGTCAGGTTGTTTGCCTTGTTTATCTTCATTTGCATTAAGATAAGCGTTACCTAGTTTCACGTATTCCATTACTTGTTTCCCCCTTTAAACGGTTATAGTAATATTTTGATTTATTTGGATATTTCATATCTTCTGAGTCTATCATTCCCCATAATATACTTAAATAAACCATAGCGTCAGTTAGTCGACCTCTAACATCTTCTCTCTGAGATTGATGTCCTCTTAGATAAGAAGCAATTCCATCTACGTGTTTCATGAAATATATCCATAAAATCATCTTCTTATCAAATCCAGTTTGCTCAGCAATTCTTTCAAAGTTAGCAAAGACGTTATCTTCATCCATTGCATACTCCTTCTGACCTTTTCTATGAGTGTCCATAATTTCTGTCATTATATCGCTCATTAATTCTATCATGTGATCATGTTTCATTTGCCAAACCACCCATCTCGCCATTGTTTTTCTATAGATGCAGCATTTGCTGTCTTATATGACTTTTTCTTCTTTTTACTCATAGCTTTTTTTCTAGCTAAAGCTGCTCTTTCTTTATGAGCTGTACTAGTACTTAAGTTAACTAGTGTAACTTTCTTTTTCTTTGTCATTTTATCCCCCTGACATATGATTTCTTGATCAATCTACATCCTGGAACCTCTTCCCCTTCTTTAAGCTTATTTAAAATAGCTTTTTTATCTAATTTTTGGGTGGTTACTGTGATATAGTATTCATCTGGAATTAACTCTTCATCTATTATGTCTACAGAACCTGCTGACTCTAAGACTTTAATAGGATTAAATACATCATGACTTGGTAATTGATTTGTATCAGCATAAGTATTTACAACGTAAGATTTTAAGCTTTCTTGGCTCTTTTTTAAGAACTTGATGTAAGCCTTTAACTTATCTAATTGCTTGCTAAATAATATCAATTCTCCTTCAATTTCTCCATGAAGATATTGCATTCCATTTTCTTTAGTAAATCTTTCTTGAAATAATTCTTGCAGCCTTAATTCAGCTTCTTCTGAATTGAAAACTTCTATTTCATTTTGAGCTACTAATATATCTCTTGTTATTGCTATTAACGATCTTTGCATATTCTTACTCCTTTTAATCCTCCATTATACTTGAAGAATTGCATGTTCTTTTCTTTAACTAAGCCTTTAAATATATAATAAGGATATGTTTTTCTCTCTGAGGTCCATACAACTGATTCTATAATCATTTTATGTAAATCATGTTTCTTTCCTCTGTAATGCAATGTATATTGCGGCATACCTATTGACTTACTTTTAGCTGAGTTAAAGAAATACCAAAATCTATAAGGCGTTTCTCTCATAACGATTCTCTCCGAAGGCTGAGTTCTTGTTCTCTCATTTAAGATAGTATTAGTTAGCTACCACCTTCTTTGAGTTTACTCAGGCATTCCTGCGAAGATGTCCGTAGTGTCATCTCCTTCGTTTATTACCTTGTCGAACTCTTCATGTTCGGTTGTATCAGATACAAAGCCATTAGTACTTTCTGAGGGATGCTGTTTTCCAACAACATAATCATTATAGTATTTTTCACATGACTTTTTCCAATAATTAACATCATTTGAGCTGAATTTCTCAACTTGATTTTCGAACTCTGTTGGAGCTACGTTAGGTAAAACTCGGAAGTAATCACCTTCTTTGTATAAGAAGAGATTTAGTTGTTTGTTAGCTAATTGTCCAGGTGAATCATCTATCTGTACTAAAGATTCTCCATCTTCAGCAGAAGATACTGATTGTATACCTGCATTAGCGAATCGGAATATTCTTCCAATTGCGAACTCTTCTCCGTCCTTGCCTTTTTTTGCATATACCCTTAAATTAAGTGATTCGGGGTAGTCTTTAAACCAGATATCAAGAAATTTAGTTCCTTGCCAATCTCCATAAGCTGCCTTATGAATAGTTGCTAGATTCCATCCTTCTTGAAAGTTTCCGCCACCACCTTTCTTAATCGTTAGTGTTCTCATTTGAATCCTCCTCGTTTACTTTAGTTAAGGTTTGCAATGCGAAGGTTTTACCACTACCAGGAGAGCCGATAATAAGAATTCTACAATTCTCAAATCCTCTTTCATTAGCTGCAGCTATAACCTTGCTATAGTCTTGATCCATTTCAACTGGAAGCAAGCTAGTTCTATCTTTAGCGTGATCATACATCTCGCTTCTTTTGGTTACCCATTTAAAAACTCTTGAATTATCAGGAGCAGTTGTAGTTTTACAATAGAATACGAAATCAAACCATTTAGATATATCTTCTTTAGTAGAACCATCGATATACGGAGTTAATTTTGTTGTTCCATCATCCATTGTAGATGTTTTTGAATGGCATGTACATATTACTACTCCAGGTAATCTGCTTATAAACTCTAGAGCTACATCTAAAGTATTTTTAAGCCTTCCCCAATCTTGTAGTTTTAATTTACCATCTTTATCAGTTAAACTTCTCATATATTTCTTAGATAGTTCACTGAAAGTATCTAATACAATAGCGTCAACAGTTGTGCCATTCTTTGGTATTACTTGACTAGAAGTTTCAGGAATTTCTAATCCACCAATTTTATGTATTACTTCTGTTTTCTTTGTTGTATAGATTTGAGCGATTGTTCTTTGAAAGTCTACCCAAGAGGTAGGACTTAAGACTGGAAAACCAAACATCTTGGAAATGTGCTCTTTACTTCCAATAGTTTGATGTCCGCGTTCTAGGTCAAACATGAGTACTTTACGCATGATTTCTCTCCTTCTTTTTTATTATATAATTAGTAACATTCGGGTCTATAATATAAGACAATTATCTATATTATACAAGTATTTATTAACATATCTGAAAGCCTCCGCTCTCTCCGACAAATGTAGCAAATCTTCTTACATTTTCTTCAGCAAAAGGATAGTTTCTTGAAAATGAATCAGGTTCTTCTTCATCTGTCAATCTTTGATATTCTTCTTCATATTCTTTAACAGTGCCATTATCCAATAATCTCACTAATCTTTTAGATATTTTTTTAGATTTTGCTTTGCTTATTACTTTCCCATCATTATAGCTTCCAGCATTCATCTCTTCTTCACTCAGAATATCACTACATTGCTGACAAACAAAGTGCCATAAAGGTCTCCACCACCATACATTGTTTCTAAAATATACACCTGGATTATCCTCTTCATATCTTTCCATACTATTCCAGTATTTCTTTCTATCTTCAGACGTTAAACCTTCTAGCAATTTATGTTGTTCTTTAAAATCTTCCAATAATTCTAATTCTGAATAAATTGGATATAAAGTTGTATCAGTTTTCTCAGTATTAATCTGAGGTTTTACTCCATAAACATCGAATCCCATATTTCTCTCCTATTCTTTTCTATATTTCATTTCTCTTCTTAGTAAAGCTTTATTACTTTGCTTTTTAATTTCATGATATTTCTTTTGAATATCCATAAAAGTATCTAAGTCTTTCATCTTCATTTGACAATCCATCACTTCTAAGAACTCCCATAATTCATCAATATATTCTACCAATGTTGCAGTAGTTCTGCTTTGTAGTATTGTTTCATCTAAGTACATTTTTTCTCCTAATTAAATTATAAGTTATTAGAGAGAATGCCTGCGTTTTGCGTATGCAGTATTGATATAATCTCATGCTTCATCGACTTATTGAGTGTCTTCTCGGGACTTACATCTCTCTAAATTATTAATAGTTGATATGCTACGGAGGACGCCGCCGAGGTAGCACTCGACCTGGACCTTTAGTTACCAGGGACATGGGGTGGAGGCGTCACGGTATCGCTGCTGTTTACGGGGTAAACTCCCTGTCTGCACGATTCGTTTGCTTGTCCTATATCAAACTATTTCAAATTTAGGGGTAGCGTTTAGGATTCTAGTAGCTGATTCTATTGGTATTGTTTGACACATCATCAGTTGCTAGCATTGGATCGATACTACCCCTCTCCTCCGCACAAAACTATCTAGCAAGAACCTTCTCCATAGTCATACTAGGGAAATGAAATGATATAAATTTATCATAAGGTTGTCTTGTTGTTAGTTTTCTCACAGTATTAGAAATAAATGAACCACTCATATTGGAACAATAGCTGGTTGCTTTTGCATTACAGGGTTCAGGATCACCAGATTCATCTGAGTACCATGTTGAATTGTATTGCGGAACTGTTGGATATTTGAGGACATATTGTTGATAATGCTCAGCACCCATTCTACCGTCTATCATTGCAAAAGGAGATAATTTCTTATCAGCACAGATTTTTTCTACAGCATTTAATCTAGCTTTCATACTATCAAAGGCTAGTATTACTATATCTTTTCTATTTTGATAAGATATTTGTTCAAACATTCCTATATTTATCTCAACGTATAAATTACCAGGAATAGATTCTAAATGTTTTTTCAAAGCTCTAACTTTAAACTCATTTACATCTTCCTTAGTATATAAAGATACGCCAAGATTTTCTATTGCTACTTTATCTAAATCATATAGATAGAAATCATCAGCCCCCATTCTACGTAATTGCATAGCAGTACAACTACCTATAGCTCCACATCCTAAGATATGAAAAGAGTGCTCATGTAAGTTATTTACTAATCCAGAGGATCTTTCGTTAAATTCCATGTAAATATCCTCCATATCCATCGTCTATATCTTCATATTCTACAAAATCATGGTCATCGTTATGTTGAATAGCATCAAATAATTCACCTTTATGCATTAGAATTATCTTATATTGAAAGCCTTCTTCATCAGCTTGAGCATTGATTTTATTGACTCTGTTTTTATATTTAGTATAACTTAATTCACCCATAATGTAATTATGGTTTAGTTCTTTAACTGAATCTACCATATTTAGATATTCTTTAATATCTTCAGGAGATTGACTTAAAGCTTGAGTTGTTGGATTATTTAACATTGGTTCATGAATTGGTTTATCCCACAGAGTAGCTTGTTGTTGATTTCCAGTTAGTTTATATCCTGTAGTTCTTGCAGTTCCCCATCCTGAATAGCCTGAGTAACCTTTATGAATTACAGTTTCTTTACTACATAGTTCTTCTACTTCTGTTTGAATAGCATCAGGTACAGTTTTACCTTCTAATCCTATTACTTCAAACTCTACGTCTTGATGAATTTCTATTGGTTTCCAAATAGATACTCTAAATTTATATTCTTGTTTTAAATTTATAACAAGAGCAAAACTTATATCTCCTTCATTAAATTCATCAATAGCTGTTAAGTCTGTTGAGCTCCAGAATGCTGCCATAGTATGATGTGAATGCCACCAACAAAATCTAAAATTCATATCTTTATATTTCATTGCTGTTTTTCCATAATACTGCGCTAATGCATCTTTGTCTAGGTCACAGTTACCTCCACTAACTTCCTGTTTAAGTATTACTGGGTCCATTAACACCCAATCACCCTTTTTAATATCTGTTTTTTCTGAATCACTTGGAGACTCAACCATAACAGCCATACCTCCTATTTCAGCTTTCCATTTATTATAAGCATGTTGAGCATAATGATGCATTTTCATCCAGTTTTTATGAGTTGTTAAGAAACGGTTCATCGTCTGGTTCCTCCCATTGTTGCATTATAGTTTCCTCTGAAACATTCTCTGCTTCAGCTTGTTCTTCTTCTGTTATTTCAGGTAGATGGTCATTCCTTCTATTGTGAGGATGGTCGTCTCTGTCATCATATGATTCAGATGTATATTCCCCATTGTCTCGCAATTCATAGTTAGGATCTTCAGCATCCGCTGCTCTTTCCATTGAAGTTCTATTAACATTAATAGGTTGTGCTGTTTGACCATTTGCTGCCATTTGTGCTAGTATTCTATCTTCTTTAGCTTTTTGTGAAGCTTTCTTTCTTTCTTCTGGGTCTTCATTAGCTAACTCACGTAAACCATCAAATACATTACTGTTTAAATAACAATTAACAAATGTATAAAGACTATCTGCTTTATCTTCATTGCTTAATCTATCATATAAACTATCCCACTCTATATGAAGGTTAATCATAGTATCGTAATATTCTCCAATAGTCTGATCGTCTAGTCCTTCATGTAGCTGGCTTTGAAAATATACTCTTATATCACTATCAGTAAATCCTTTATGAGTAAGAAAGTCTTGAAATATTTTCGATATCTCACTTTCACTATACTTTACACTTAATATTTGATATATTGTACAATTTCCTCTATTTTCGCATTTGTCGTTATCACATATTTGTTGTACATGAGAATAATCTTCTATGACAGTTCTATCATCAGCCTCTCTTAATCCACTTACTATTTGGCATCTTTCATGTCTTCCTATTACATCATACATTTCAGTAGGGAATATTGAAGGTTTGCCTACAAAAGTATCTCTTATATTATTAAGAGGATTAGTCGAAGGAACTCTATATATACTGTTCCATATATTTAGCATAGTTAATGCTTCTTCTAGTTCCAGTTTATATATATGTGTTTGTATTTGTTTACCTAAATCACCTAAACATATTTGGTTTCTTACATTATAGTTAGTCAAGATATTTTCTTCATTATTTGCATTAGTACGCTCATATGGAGACCTATATCTTCTAGATATATAAGGATGCTGTTTAAAGTATCTAGTACCAAAATAATATCCATATATGTCCATTTTATTTCCTCTGCTATAATATCCATCACGAAAGGCAGGATTGCATCCGCTAATAAAGTTGTTTAAGTGTTTAAACATATTAACAGAAAATAATAACTGCACTTTATGTCTAGGTATTTCTCCTATTAGTTGATCTTGATTAAACAATGAGAAATGTCCTTCAGGTAAATCTATAACTATATTCCATGTAAATCTTCTATACGATGGTGCCCCAGTATCTTCATTATATATTGGGTTAATAGTTACTGATACATTATCAATAGATGATATTTCATTCATTCTACTTTTTATAGAATCAAAAGCATCTTCTATTTGCTCTGTATTGTCAGTCATTACAATGTTTTGCCTAGTTAAATGATTTCTCATATCTTCTATTTTTAGTATATCTCTCTTAAAATTATTAGCACTATAGCTATAAGAGCTCATTCTGTCAAATATAGAATACATTCCGCTAGGTTTCATTTTAAATCTTAAGCCTTCATTAGCATAAGATGTCTTTATGGTATTATAAGTACCTGGAGACCAATAAAACTTTTTAGTAAGTTTTACATTAGTTCCCCATCTTGAATTGAATCGTTCTAATTCTTCTAATATTTCTGCTTGCGGTCCAAGGAATATGTTATTTGCCACCTCTTCAATATTAGGGTTGAACTCATCTATTTGCATTATTTCATTCATTTGCCCTCCAAGGTTGTATAAAAGGGAAATATATACTAATATCCTCCGACAAGATATATTCTACACCTCCCTTTTAAATGATTAAAGTTTACTATCCGATTACATAATAGACAACTGATTCTAACCCACCAGTTTTATTATTTTGGACAGCTGCTATTATTTGACCATCTGATAATTCAAAATCGTCTGTTCTAACAACTCCATCAACACTTACTGACGCACCTGAAGCTATATCAAGTTCAGTTCTTAAAGCTCCAACTGTACCTGCATTTACTTCTTGTTCTTCAAATCCACCACCTGATAGTATTCTTACTTTTTTACTTGCGTTTGCCATTTGGCTTCTCCTTATTTATCTTTATTATTATCTCGTTTTACTTCTTTCCATTTACTTTTAGGAATATATTTCCATTCATCAGAGTTAACTAAGGAATATGCTACATCGTCAGCTACTCTTTTGATCTCACCATTACTATGTTGGATACATTTCATCAGAATCTCCTCGATTTATCCATCATTCTCTTATCACTTCGATATATATCAAAGTACCCTATACGCTCTATAGGATTAGTGAACACGGTATAAAACTTAGATTTTGCTAATAATTCCATATCAGTAGATGCAGATAATAATTCTGTCAATCTAATTCCAGCTTCTTGTTTAGGAAAATCACCAGATGTTATAGTAACATGTAAAGCTCTATTATTGTTTGGTTGTGTTTCAATAAGTTGTCCATTATCTGTTAATATATTAACATGTATAGCACATACTTCATCATTATCAATGTACAGACCTTTAAATAGTACTTTAACTCTATCTCCTGGTTTTACACCATCAGGTAATAACTCTTCATCTTTACTACCTGGTTCAAATTTATATGTTACGTGTCCCTTATAGGGAAGTAAGAATACTCCCCCATAAATATTAGCTTCACGTAATCTAATTTTTCTTGCCATTATATCCTCCTATTAAGATTTTAAGACCTTGAAGAACTGTTATTGTATAATCAATACATGCTACTAACCCTTTGTTAGTTGTATCAATTCCTTCAAATAACTTGTCAGCTTCATCGAATTTTTTATCTAAATAACTTTCTATAATGTGCTGAGGTATTCTACCGTTTTTTGACATTAGCCCTCTCCTTTCTGCGTTGTGCTTTTTGTTTACCTATTTCTTTTCTTATAAACTCTTTTAAAGCACCTTTGCCTTTAATTTCAGGATATTTTTCTTTCCAAGGTTTAATATCAATATATGTGTTATTTATTCTCATCTATATCCTCCTTTAAGCTTTCAAATATAGCTTTTACACCACTCTCAAACTCTTTGGGATCATTTTTACTAATAACACCTGCTACATTAATACCAGCTTTTCTAAATCTGTCAATTGTATTATTTACCTGATCTTCTACGGTAACATATACAGGAGTATTTGCATTCTTAACAGCTTGAGATAGCTCTAAATGTAGTTCATCACATACAGTACATCTGCATCTAGTAGAATGTATATTTTCTAGTTCGAATCTATGTTCTGCAGGCACTCCTACCCTTTTAAATAGCTTTACTTTATCAATACTAGGGTGAAGTACTACGTGTTCATTATTCTTCTTTATAGTGGTATAATTACCATCAACTGATATTATAGGATACCAGTTCTTTTTTGAAAACAAATTACTTATACACTTGCTTACTTTATTAGACATGTTGTGTCCTCCATTATATTATTAATTTCATTGAACAAAAATTTATGTATACCTGAGACTAGGATATACTCGCTGCTACTTTACTGATATCTTAAGCTTTAATGCTCATTTTACAGATGTCCTCCACCATTTGCATGATAGAACAACAGCATACACAGTAGTTTATAGAGATACCGCTCTTTCTTAGATACAAACTATTCCAAGGTTAATCACAGTTATATAGGTTGTACGGCCCATAAAATTGCTTTCATCCCTGAACTATCAAAAGACTCGCGGTCTTTATCAAGCCTCTCATTATTGCAAGAGGGTTAGTGTATTTTGCTTTGTATCGCAGACCGATTTCTGCAATGTATGGATGTGGCCCCATACGGCCTATCTTCGTTATCATTTTATGTATTAGATTTCTCTAACGGTTATTGTTAATAACTGGTTATTTTGATAAAGGCACGGTCAATAGCTCCATAGCTCTTTCGAGTCACAGAATACTAATCCCTCATCTATGTCCTGTAGTCACAACACTACACTTCACTCTCAATAAGTATCCATTGGTCTCAGTCTCCTGTTAACCATCACTTATCTTCATGTTAAGAGTCCCTGGCCTCCTTTGTGTAGTTGGCCTGTTATCTCCTATTAAGGGATCTACCGATTTCACCTATTGGATGTCTCCATCCTCAACGTAGCTACCACACTACATATACCTATCTTCATTGACCTCAGGCGCTAACCCACTGGACAGATCATAAGCATGTTGACGGCTTGCTTCTCTGGACTCATTACTGAGCGCAATACTAGGACCGTTATAACCCTGCATTACTTTTAATGTATTACTACATCTATCCTTGTGTTTAATATGCGATGTGAAGCCACCACATAATTCTTACTAAAAGGTTGGTGTTTTTTTGGAGAAAACATTTATCCCAAAAACTCTGATATATATCATGGAGGTTGCATAAGGATGCTCCTTTCAAGTTAGTTAATAGTTATTATTATTTATCATCTAACTGTCTATCAACTATATATATCAAACGTATGGGGTACATTACTATTAATAACATACCCCTCTATGAATCAGTAAGCAGCGTCATAGAAAATATATGTGAGCTTAACCTACAGCTCGTGGATACCATATTGCTAGTATCAAAAGATAATACATGACTGCTGCTATACCTGTAGTAATTAATATGTGATATAGTACTCTATCCCATTTAATACCATTAAGTACACGCCAAGCACCTGTCTTATATCTACTACTTAATACTAAGCAGAATAAGCCAAATGTTCCTAATATACTAATACTATTAACCCACTGGAATAACATCACAATTACCATCATTATTAAAGATATTCTTACCATTCAGTTCTCCTTATGAGTTTGGTATAAGTTTATATCTATATCTTAGCCACTTTCGGCTGATTAAGCTTGAAGTAACTATTAAAAGAGTACTATACAAGCTACTCTTTATATTCGACCTAAGGTGTACCTCCTTTGTTCTCCAAAGCAGTTAATCTTTGCTCGAGTTTACTTACAAAGTTATGGGTTTTACTCATACCCGTTTTAATATCACTATACTGCCTATCCATTACCTTAGCTAATTTAGCTATTGGATCACCATTAGGTGGATTACCACCACCATTACCACCACCATCTAGATTTCTAATCTTAGTTAGATTATCTATCTTTTCTTCTAGACTAGCGATAGCTCCAGTCTTACCTAATGCAGATAGTATAGTTGTGAAGTCAGACATTTCTCCACCTGCAGCTGCTGCTACTGCCACACTACCTAATGATTCTAAGTTATGCTTACTAAGCTTAACATCAGACTCACCCATCCTTCTTAGTGCTTGCTGAGCACTATTATTTTCACGCCAACCTGCCATAATTGGACTCCTTATATTAATATATTCTAGGTTAATTATTTAACGAGACTAACCATAAACCTCAAAAGGAAAAACTCAAATCATTTATAACGTAATTCCGATAAGGAAAATCCCCCAGTAAGGGGGTACACAGATATAAAAGACCGCATATCAAAATGCTACAATTTTTAAAACCTTTGGTATTTCTAGTAAGTTTTATTATATTTAAGTTAAAAATCAAGGGAGAAAGATGAAGCAAAAAAGAAAGAAGCTTACTTATAAACAAATGGTAGCTATTATGCAAGATCAGAGGATGAGGATAGAGCAAATGTACTCAATTATAGACTCTGTGAACTCAGTAATAAATACTTATATAGATTACAAGAAAGATGGTGATAAATTCATGGAGTATTTAAAAAAGAGAAAAGAAGCTCTTGATAAATCTAGGAATGAGACACCTGATAAAAAAACTGTACTAAAAAAAGAGTCTACCGAGGAGAAATAAATCCTTGTTTCACAATTTTATTAGTAGTAATATAGATGGATAACTATCGCATGAAAAAGAAAATATATAACTTGAGGATAGTAGTTGATAGAAATGGAGAGGTTGAGGAAATATATGAGACCTTAGACTATGATAGAACTGCTTTGCTCATAAGAGGAGTAGATATGAGTGAGTTTTTAGATGATGAAGCAAATGAGCTCATTCAGGGATGCAATGAGGTAGGATTATCATAAATCAACAAGTTGATTTGTCTTGCCCTTACGGGCGCATTTAACAATAATAGTAAAAAGGGAGAATTATGGACGCTTGGAAGAATTCAAGAGATATCACTATGGTTAAGGATCAGGTTGCACAGGTAAAAGCATACCTACAGACCTTAGAACGTAGGATTTTAGACCTAAATAGTAGGTTACAACCTTTAGAGAAAAAGGAGTCTGTTAAGCAGAAAAAAAGCTCTAAAGATAAAAAATAATGAAATACTTTAAAGTTAATGGTATAGAGCATAAAGTCTTTGAAAAAGACGACCCTATACCTGGCTACATTGGCAATATTGTGGACTGGAGGGATGGTCACGTAGGTGACTGGGTTAAAGCCGATGACGGTTGCGTGATACAGGTGTTAAGACGTGGAGTTATGCACGCTCGGAAAGGTAAAAAAGCGAAGAAAGAGTACATTGGGACTTGCACAGGGACTTTCCCCGTAAGTAAAAATGTAAAGATGGACACTAATCGTAGGTTAAATATATATTCGTTTAGTGGAAGTAAGAAATCCCATGATATTCTTATAAATAGAACAGACCTAAACAAGAGGGAAGAACTCTTCGTCTTAAACCTCGCGCAAGGAATGCCATTAGATAAGGCTTATACTAGAGCATTTCCTACTAATAATAAAAGGTATGCATTAGAAAAAGCACAAGATTTAGTAAAAACAGAGAGAGTAAAAACAGCTATGAAAGAAGAATTAAAACCAGTATTAAAAGCATTAGGCATTAATGAGACAAGTGTCATAAAAAACATTAATACTATTGCAATGTCTGCTGAAAAGGATGAAACAAAGCTAAAAGCTTTATTTAAACTTGCAGATATTATGGATTTAGAAGATAAGAATAAAACTACAGTTACTCAGGTGACTGGTATGCAATTTAAAGGTTTTTTAGATGAAGATGTTGAAAAAGCAGAAAGACCTAAGGAACTAGAGGAATAATGAAAAAATTACCTGAAGAATTAGCAGAATTGTTATTTGGAGAAGATGGAAAATATGTAATAGGCAATCCGTCAGATGTCCCAGCTAATGAAGATTATTTCAATTCAAGGAATGAAGACTCACCTCATCATATGAGTATAAATCATCCAGCATGGGAAAGAGTTAGAGATAAATTTTTCGAAATAGCAAATCCTAGGGGTGTGGCTGAAGAAGAAGAAGCGCCACCTCCCCCAGACGTAGAAGGCTGCCATTGCAATTGTTACGCTGAATGGCCTATGTGGATGGTAGGTTATGGTTGTCAGAACTATTACGGAGATATACTTTCCTGCTGTGGATAATAATTAAAAGGGGAATATAGTTGGAAGAAGATTTTACAAATGTCGTCTCTGAGGAAGACGAGGTAAGGTCAATACAAGAAAAGCAGAGTAATGCTTTAAAGCAGCAAATGAGCGCTAACTTGTATTTGATGCACAAAGCTGGTGTAGACATATCGGATTATGTAGACGGATTAGCCAAGGAAGCTAGCAGAAGAATGTCTATATGTAAAGAATGTCCTAGCTTAATGAGGTTTAATAGATGTTCAGAGTGTGGTTGTTTTATGAATATAAAAACAAAACTGCCTATGGTAGAATGTCCTTTAGATAAATGGGGTAAATATAATAGAAAAACAAAAATGTTGAAGAAATAGTGGCAAATATAAATCTTCATAATGTATCTAAAGAAGAAGAAGCTTTACTTATGGCTAAAAAAGATTTAATATCTTTTGGTAAATTATTTCTTCCTGATGATTTCATGAGAAGTGAAACGCCTTTTTTTCATTATGAAGTAGCCGATGCTCTTATAAATAAAGTTCATAGACAATTGGCAGTCATCTTGCCGAGAGGACATGGTAAAACGGTTCTTACCAAATGTAACATTCTACACGATTTCTTGTTCTCTAAAGATCCCCTGTTTTACGGTTGGGTGGCTGCCTCCTCAAAGATTTCTGTTCCAAATTTAGATTATATAAAATATCATTTGGAATATAATGAAAAAGTTTTGTATTATTTCGGTAATTTAAAAGGGAGAAAGTGGACTGAAGACGATATTGAACTTAGTAATGGATGCAAACTTATATCCAAATCGAACCTTTCAGGTATTCGTGGCGGGGCTAAGCTCCATAAAAGGTATGATCTCATCGTATTGGACGATTTTGAGGACGAAAATAATACCATTACGCCTGAGTCTAGAGCTAAAATCAGTAATCTTGTTACAGCTGTTGTGTTTCCCGCTCTTGAGCCTCTTGATGGTCGTCTTAGGATCAATGGTACGCCTGTGCATTTCGATGCTTTTATTACCAATATTCTTGATGGGTATGAGAAAGCAAAGCACGACGAAAAAGACTATAGCTGGAAAGTAATTACATATAAAGCTTTACAAGCAGATGGTACTCCTTTATGGCCTTCATGGTTTGGTCATAAGGAAATGGAGAGAAAGAAAAAGTTTTATGCTGATTCAGGTCAGCCGCAGAAGTTCTATCAAGAGTATATGATGGAAGTTCAAAATGAAGCTGATTCTATTTTTAATAGAAATCACATACAATACTGGGATGGTAAATTCTTGAAAGATGAAGAGTCTGGTGTTTGCTATATAATAGATGAAGAAGGAAACGAAAAAGCTGTTAGTGTCTTTGCGGGAGTGGATCCTGCTACGGACAGTGCTAGAAGGGATAGCGATTATAGTGTCATCCTTTTTATCGCTGTTGATGATAATAACAATTGTTATGTTCTCGATTATATACGCCATAGGTCATTACCTGTATTGGGCATACATGGTACGAATCAAAAAGGTATTGTTGATTATATATTTCAATATAATAAAATATACAAGCCTAATTTATTTGTCATTGAAGACACTACTATGTCGAAGCCAGTATTTCAGGCGATAATATCTGAAATGAGAAGAAGAAATGATTTTTCTATTAAACATAAAGCTGAAAAACCTGGCAATAGAATGAGTAAGAGAGATAGAATTCAAGAAGTTTTAGCACAGAGATTTGCTATAGGAGGAGTTCATTTAAAGAAATCTCAATATGATTTACAAAGAGAGATTATAACATTTGGACCTCGTATGGCTCATGATGATACAATAGATGCATTAGCATATGCATGCAAGTATGCTCATCCTCCTCAAGGAGTAAAAAAGAAAAAAGAAGGATGGCATAAACATAAACCTAAAGCTAGGAGTTGGATAGTTGGATGAAGAAAAGAATTATATAAGCCCCGAAGAAAGGACTTATTTTGATGGCGCCGTAGCAGATTTTATAGGAAGGCAAATAGGTGCTATGAGCATGTGGGACGAAAGTTCTGAGGATAGCTCATATGGGACTGTTGGTAGAGCTATAAAAAGACAGCTAGCTCTTGGCGTAGATAAAGCTGATTTAGATAAAGTAAATAGAATGGATGTTAATATTATTCTTTTTGGAGAAGAACAATTAGTTAGAGAATTATTTGGAATGGCATCATTTGATGATGAAAGAAATCCTAATAGAGACCAGGCTGTTTTTTCTAAAAATAATTTAACAGGCAATATGGTTTTATCAGGCAGTAAACTGGGACAATCTTATCAAAAAGAATTAAATCAAAGATTCACAGCTCAACTTTTAGCTGAATATTTCAATGAGGCACCCGATGAACCAAATTGGGGGGATCCAATAAAAGAATATCACATGCCAGGAGAAGATTCTGATTATTGGAATGAAGTTATTCAATCTCAAGTTCATTTTGATGGGATAGAAGCTAGATCTAGATATGCTATACATCCAGATACTGGAGAGAAGTCTTTTATATTTAGAGATCCTTTATTAGAGGTTATTCATGTAGATAAAGATGGGAACTTTTTTGATTATTGGAACGTAGGTTTAGATAAAGAAGAAAATGTCTTGTTTTTTCCAGATGAGATTAATAAATTAGGGCTAAAGGGTAACGTAAGATTAAGCAATGTTAAGAGAGCTATGGCTGCTCCCTTCACAAAACCACCTAGGATTTATGGTAATTTATCCATAGATGCAGATATGGTTAATAGGAAATACAATACTTTATCTCAAAGCCAAATGTATATTTTAGAGCAAAGATTTGGATATGTTCCAGATGCTTCTCAAATAGCAGAAGAAATATTAAGCTATCATAAACATAGATTAGAAGGAGAATAAAATGCCTCACGGTGGTGGACATGGAAATATGAATTTTGGAGGAGACTTACCTGGAGGAGGTTCATCTGGATTTAACCCAGGGGGATCTTCTGGAGGAAGTAGTTCATTTAGTCAAGATATTAATATGGGCCAAAATTATGGTCAAAATAATATGACTTCATCTAATTTCTCTACTTCAAGTTCTGGTTTTTCTAGTGGTATGGCAGCTGGTTTTGCACTTGCAGACTTTATGTCTTTTGGTAAAGACAAAGATAAGGATGATAAAGACGAAAAAGGCTGGAAAGAAAAAGCTAGAGATAAAGGAAAAGAATGGTGGGCTGGAATAAAAGAAAAGTATACAGAAATTATAGATTCTATTGGTCCTGTGGGAGGTGGAGAGCCTACAATTCAAGGGCCATCTACTACAACTATAGGAGGATGGAATTCTGGAATGCATGATCCCCTGTCTCATTTTGTTGACAATAGTGGATTTTATGGACAAGAGTTATTAGATCCCTTTTCAGTAAAGTATCAAGATGGAGATAAAACTCAAGAAGGCTCCAGGAGCAATAAAAAACTTCCACCTCAAGAAGATTTTAATTTAGAATTATGTTATAGCTCAGAGGGAGACCCTATCCCGTGTGGTACATATGGAGGAGAATGCACTCAAGGTCAAATAGAACTAGAAGACGGGACTTGCGTATAATGGATTGCTTTACATTAAAAGATTTAGGCGGAGAAGAGGTTTGGAGAAAAGAGCCTATCGATGAGACATCAGAAGAAAATACTGGTAGAAAATATAATGGCTAAATTCGGAAGAAGGTCAAGAGAGAATCTAGCAAGTTGTCATAAAGACTTGCAAAAAGTATTTAATGAAGTTATAAAAACAGTCGATTGTTCTGTTATAGAAGGGCATCGAAGCAAAGAAAGACAGAATAAGTTATATGGAGAAGGAAAGACTAAAGTACGTTACCCAGATGGTAGGCATAATGCTAGCCCTAGTAA
>CEUO01090233.1_pt1 | contig 20142 bp, 19 predicted proteins | sample 531391 | NCBI WGS metagenome assembly CEUO01 (sample SAMEA2622799, study PRJEB7988) | marine metagenome | isolation source: saline water (ENVO:00002010), including
ATGGCCAAGTTACAACGTTTTAATGGTATGTGTAGCTATGTGGTTCATAGTTTATTTGGCAGCCCTGCGACACTCCTTCAGACTAATAAGGCCAGAGGTCTTGTTGGGCTCAAGATTAAGAGGGGTGACAATACGAAGCTCAAAATTATTGAATGGGTTAGCGAAAAGTATCAACAAGAATTTATTGTAGAATACACAAGACATGGAAATCCCAAGCCCGGAACTGATGATAAAGCCGACGCCGTCGTAATTGCTTTAGCAGGATTAAAAAATATAGAAAATAATTCTTGACAAATCTTTCATAATATGTTATTATAATAGCACGGAGGAAACATGGAAGAGAAACGAAGGATAATAACCGATATACTCGGTTACTACCATCGTAAAGGTAATGAACATCTTTATACTTGTCCTTATTGCAAGCATCACAAGAAAAAAATGTCTGTTAACTTTGCGATTGGAGCATTTAAGTGTTGGATTTGTGACACAAGAGGCAAGAACATTTATAGAATTGTTCGGTCTTTTGGAAACTATAACCAGCGACAAAGGTGGTTAGAACTTGATGGTCGTCTTGATCTTAGAGCATTTGATGAAATATACAAAGAGATCAACGAGATAAAAGAAGAACCAGTTTGTGAATTACCAAAAGAAATGATATCGCTTTGTAACAAAAGACTTCCACGTTCCTCTAAAAGAGCTCTTGATTATCTCTACTCTCGAGGTCTTGAGGATAAAGATATTAAAATGTGGAAGATTGGATATTGCACAGAAGGAAGATACTCGGGAAGAATAATAATTCCATCTTTTAATTCCAATGGAGATCCAAACTACTTTATAGCCAGATCACACGTCGGACACAAAAGAAAATATCTAAACCCCATGGCCACGAGAGACATTATATTTAATGAGATTATGATAGATTGGGACGAACCAGTTATTATTGTTGAGGGAGTTTTTGATGCAATTGTAGCAGGAACTCAAGCAATTCCAATACTTGGATCGACTTTAAGACCTCAATCTAGATTGTTTCAAGCTCTCGCAATAAACGACACACCGGTCTATATTGCCTTGGATCAAGATGCCGAGAAGAAAGCTTCTTGGATGATAAAGAAAATGATTGAGTATGATATGGAGGTATTGAAAATAGATACTTCAACCGTTGAGGATGTTGGGTCAATGACTCCTCGGCAATTTCACAACGCTTTTCAAGCAGCTAAACCCATTGACCCTGATTACTTTTTCTTTGAGAAATTATTAAACGCTATCTAACACGGAGGACATATGATAAAAATAGCACATTTTGCGGATAAAGTTCGCTCATTTATCGCTCACGAAACTATTTATTATAGACAACAAGAAGGAGTGAAAAATGATTGTTTATTGTATAATATTTCCAAATGGAAAGCGATATGTTGGAAAAACAGAACGCTCTATGGATAAGAGAAAAAATCAACACAAGCACCATTCTAAAAAATCTAACACAAGACTTTATAACGCCATTCGCAAACATGGATGGGGTAATTTAGATTGGATAGTTTTAGAAGAATGTCAAGACGCTGAACAACTTTCTGAAAGAGAGAAACTTTGGATCAAAAAGTTTGATTGCTTAAACACAAATAAGGGCTATAATCTAAGAGAAGGTGGAGAAGGCGGAAGACACTCTGAAGAAACTAAAAGTAAAATTTCTGAATCAAATCTTGGTGAGAATAATGGTATGTTCAACAAAACACCTTGGAACAAAGGAAAGAAATTGTCCAAAGAACACAGAGAAAATCTTTCTAAAGCTCACAAAGGTCAAACACCTTGGAACAAAGGAAAGAAAGGTGAATACAAAGCCTCACCTTGTTCTGAAGAAAGAAAGAAGAAAATAGGCAAAGCTAATTCTGGTGAAAATAACGGTCAAGCCAAAGTTAATTGGGAGATTGTTGATTCAATAAGAAAAGAATATTCTGAAGGCGGTATAACTCAAAAGGAATTAGCTAAAAAACATGACGTCTCTGGGTATATTATTTGGAGTATAGTCAATAATAAAAGATGGAAAAAAAAACTATAACTATGGAGGAAAAATGTTAAAAAAACCATTACGCATATGTCATCTAGCTGACACACATATCCGGAACCTTAAATTTCATGATGAATATCGGTTTGTTTTCGAGAATATATACAAAAAACTCCGAGAACAACAACCAGATTATATTGTGCATTGTGGAGATCTTGCACACACAAAAACTCAATTATCTCCAGAGTATTTCGCCCTTGCTTCAGACTTTCTGAAGAACTTGGCTGATATTGCTCCTACTTACATAATACTTGGAAATCACGACGGTAACCTAAAGAACTCTGATAGAGAAGACGCCGTGTCTCCAATTACAAACGCTTTGGATCACCCACAACTGTTTCTATTAAAGAATTCAGGAAGAGTGTCGCCCCAACCCGGTCTATCATTCAATGTCTTGTCTATATTTGATAGAGATAACTGGATGCACCCAAAAGAAGGAGATATCAACATAGCATTGTATCATGGGGCTGTTATGGGCTCAAAGACAGGCTCAGGATGGGCCATGGACCATGGAGATGATGATGTGGGCATATTTAAAGGGCATGACTTCGCTATGCTTGGAGATATACATAAACCACAAATACTCGATACAGAAGGTCGTGTGCAATATTGTGGCTCTACAATACAGCAAAACTTTTCTGAAGACGGTAGGAAGGGTTATAAGTTTTGGACAATTCGTGATGATAAAGACTTTGATGTGCAACACGTTACCTTTACAAACCCTCGTCCATTTATAACAATACACTTAGATGAGAAAGGGGAATTACCCGAACACAAGCATGCTCCAAATGGTTGTAGACTAAGATTAATCTCTACTACCAATATGGACTCTTCATCAATTCGTAAGGTCACTGATTTGGCAAGATCCAAGTTTAATCCCATAACCCTCTCTTTCTTAAACAAAGGAACATCAGACTTCACAGATACCAATGGCGAACAACATAAAATGGATAATATGAGAGATTTGTCCGTCCAAGAAAAATATATTAGAGATTATTTAAAAGATTATGAACTAGACGAGACAGTTATGTCCGAGATACTTGACTTAAACACTAGATACAATAAAGAGGTAGAAAAGAATGAAGAAGTTAGACGAAACGTCACATGGAATATTAGAGAAATGCAGTTCTCAAATTTATTTAATTATGGACAAAACAATAGGCTTGATTTTGGGAATCTCGCTGGAATTGTTGGCATTTTTGGGAAGAACTACAGTGGGAAGTCTTCTGTTATTGATAGTGCTCTTTATGGCATTTTTGGTAGAACCTCCAAGGGCGAAAAGAAAAACGTTCATCTCATCAATCAAAACAAGATGGCAGCAAGTATCAAGATGCTTGTTGAGGCTGATGGGCAAGAGTATGAGGTCACTAGGAATCTTAATAAATCTAGTAAGACCGTCAAGGGAAAGTCCGTCTATACTTCCTCTGGTGATCTTAATTTCCACAACAACACTTCTGGTGCATCTTGTAATGGTGACTCTATAAAAGACACTGATGCTAATATTAGAAAGATATTTGGATCAATTGATGATTTCATGATAACTTCTATGGCTTCTCAGATGGACTCTCTGTCTTTTATTAAAGAAGGATCAACAAAGCGAAAGAATGTTCTTGCTAAATTTCTTGATCTTGATATCTTTGAGCAAAAGCTCAAGTATGCAAAGAAAGACTCAGCAGAAATAGCTGCTCTCATAAAGAGATTCAAGAACAAAAGACTTGGAGAACAATTGGTTGCGAAAGAAGAAGAAGTGGAAGAAATAAAAGAAGACATAAATATTCAAAACGACCTTTGCAAGAAACACACTATTCGTTACGAAGAGCTTCTAGAAGAGCTGAGAAAGATAGATGAAGAGATCGATTCAATACCAGCAGACATAATTGATATAGATGAATTAGAAGATGATATCGAACAATTAGAAAGCAATATACATAGAGCTGGCGTAAAGGTCTCTGAAAATAAAAAAGAGATAGAAAACAACATATTAACCATAGAACAAGCAGATGCTATTGTAAGCTCCATAAACCGCCATAGATTGACTAAAATCTTGGAGGAGTGTAATGGCTTTGAGAAGTCTATAAAGTCTTATGAGAGAGAGCTGAGGGACCTTAAAACCAAAGAAAAGCAAGCCCACAAAAAGATCAACATGCTTCATGATCATGAATACGATCCTGATTGCGAATATTGCTCTAACAACAAGTTCGTCAAAGATGCAACAAAAGCAAAAGACTATCTGCCAACTCTTGAAGAAGAACTTGAGGAAGTAGAAAAAATAATTGATGGCTATAAGCTTAAATTATATGGCTTAGATAAAGAAGGTGCTGAAAAAGAATTACAAACATTGGACAACAATATTAAAAAGAGAGATAGTTTTGTTTCAAACAATAAGAATTTAGAAATAAAAAACGAATCTCTTGTGTCCAAGATATCTCTTATGAAGAACCAAAAAGAATCTCTTGAGAAAAAGAGAGATGAATACAACGAGAACCGTCAAGCAATTGAGAATTTGTCTTCTCTTATTTCTTCTAAAAAAGCTGTGAATATAAAAATGGAACAAGCAAAGGCAAGAAAAGAAAAGTGTGATGAGAAAATACAAAACTTTCTTGTTGAGCTTGGGTCTGTAAAACACTCAATAAAAGTAATTCAATCAGAGAAAGAAGAACAAGACGCACTAGAAGGACAGTGGGTAGCTTATGAATTGTTTATGAGATGTATGCACCCAAATGGAATTGCTTATGAGATAATAAAGCAAAAGCTTCCAATAATAAACGAAGAAGTTCAGAAATGCCTCGCAAATATTGTTGACTTCCAAGTTATGTTTGAGGAAGATGGTAAGAACCTTGATATAAACATAAAACATCCTAAGTATGAGTCTCGACCAATAACAATGGGATCAGGAGCAGAGAAGACAATTGCCGCAATGGCTATTCGCCTCGCTCTTATTGAGATAACTAATCTACCCAAGTCCACAATATTTATAATGGACGAACCAGCAACAGCTCTTGACCAAGAGCATATGGAAGGATTTGTTAGACTTATCGAGATGATTAAGGACAAATTCAAAACCGTTCTTCTAATATCCCACTTAGACGCTTTAAAAGACTGTGTTGATAAGACAATCGATATTCAGAAAGTCGGTGGGTATGCTAAAGTAAATTGTTAAATCTGTATTAAAAGCCTAATTAGTGTAAAAGCCGATTAGGCTTTTTTATTGGAGAAAAAAATGAATAAAGATGATTTTATGAAAATGGGACAACAAGTTCAAAAGAAAGCAAAAGACGCAAAGTTAAAAGAAAAATTATACCTTGCTAATAAAGAAAAAGGTATACTCGATGCAATACAAGAGAAAGCTGTTTCTCGTAAGTTGCTTGTTTTTATCTGTGCTACAGCTCTATTGTGGAACGCACAATTAGACCCTGAAACTTGGGGAATGATTGCGATGATGTATATCGGTGGACAAACCGCTGTTGACTTTGCCAAAATGTGGCGACACGGAGGCTAGTTATGGATTGGTTTAGTAAATCGAAAAGATGGATTGTTGCTCACAAGAATTGGTTAGCGTTTCTAGCCATGTTTGTTATCTCTTATTTTCTTGGAAAGAAAGCCAACAAGAACTATCTTGAGATGGCTAACTTAGCAAAAGAACAGTATAAGAAAGATAACGCTGCTTTGGTTCGAGAACAACAATTAAAAGAAATGAGAGAAAGAAGAGCTAAGAAGAAAAGTGATGCTGCCAAGAAAGCCTTGGAAGATGAAAGAGATAGAAGATTGAAAGATCTGGAGAATAGAAAAACATCTGCTGATGATATATTCCAAGACATAGGGATAACGAAAAAATGATATTTTTACTATCTTTAGCATTCGCAAATATACCAGAGTATACTTATATTGAAGCAGGAGAACCAGCTCCTTTTTCTGGTAGACTTTTTAACGATGAAGCTTCACAATTATTAGCAGATGAAATTGCAGACGCCACAGAAAAATGCCAAATCCAAATGGATTATCAAATTGGCATGCTTCTTGCACTAAAACAAGAAGAAATGGCAAAGCTGAAATCTGACCACAGATATGAAAAACAAGTTTTAGAATCAAAGGTTTCTACACTAGAATCAAGGGTAGAGGAGCTAGAAGCACTAAAAACACCACCAAAAAGACAATTTTGGTTCGTTACAGGACTAGTTAGTGGTATAGCTCTTACAATATCAATAGCAAAGGCGGTAGAATGAAAAACAAAGATCCAAACTATGTGGTCAAAGTAGAAAAAGCAATATCTGAAAAATACGGAAAAGAAACAATCGAGAATCCAAAATCTCACTGGACAGATGAAAAAGAAAGAGAATACGTTAAACAACTCAAAGATCTCTATAGACAGACAAACGAAAAAGAAGATCACCAAGTAGAAGTTGATGGCGTTTTTATTGCAGAGAAACTAATTACCAAAGAATCTAAGCGTTCATGCCCAGTGTGTAATACATATTCGTTCAAGTCCAATGACGATGTTTATATGTCTAAATTTGATTGTTGTGAAAAATGCTATATCCAATGGGTTGAAGATCGTGAAGAACGATGGCTAAAAGGATGGAGACCCCAAAATGAAAATAACAAAAGATGATCTTGCTAAAATAATCAAGGAAGAATGTGAAAGATACATTTCTGAAGCGAATATAGAAAACCCCTTCGCTCCTAACGAAACAACTCCAGAAAAACCACAAGGTCAGGAGTTTGCTGAAGAGCTTATGTCTCTTGTGAAAAGCATAATTAAGCTAGGCGAAAAACATGGAAAACATATAGACGAAATTGAGAACATGGTTAGAAAAGCATTAGACCAAGCATCATTGGGATCTACAACCTCATTACCACAAGGAGAGATTAAATGAGTAACACAACATTAGAAATTATACAAGGACTTTCACAAGCAGCAGCAAATGCTTATGATGGTGCTCACGATAAAAGATTTTCTTCTACTGGAGAAGACAATAAAATCGGACTTCGTAGAGAAGAAGGTTGTCCAATAATGGATAAAAGAGTTATGGATGGCTTTAAGGTTCGTTTCTATGGAGACAGTATGATTCTTTCTTACCAATCAGATATCAAATTAAAAGAAGTATATGCTGGTGGTTTTGAGGACGAAATAGCTCGTCGTCTAAATGAAGTTGCAAAGTGGCTACAAAAAGAATACAGAAAAGTAACAGGTAACTCTGTAAAACTTACAGCTAAGACTGAGCCAAACATTCTTGTTCAATCAACTTCAAGAGTACGTTCTTTTGTAGACGCACAACAACATTTTAAAATTGGTGGAATTGAGTCTATGCCGATACTTGATCCTTCTATTGATTCAACAAGAGATGTAACAAGAAAATTCTTAGAGCAATTCACTGACAAACGACCAAACAACGATACACGCAAAAAGAACGATTAATGTAAGAGGAAAGGATGTCACTAAAGCTTTCCAAGCAAGAAATAATAAAAGAAATCCTTAAAAGCGGAAAGGATCCACTGTATTTTATAAACAATTACTGTCGGATATCTCATCCTCTTAAGGGTTTAATTCCTTTTAATACTTATCCTTATCAAGATGATCTTGTAAAGGATTTTAATGATTATCGTTTCACCGTTATATTAAAAGCAAGGCAGTTGGGTATATCAACAATATCGGCGGCTTATGCTGTTTGGTTTATGCTATTCCACAAGGAAAAGAACATTCTTGTAATGGCAACCAAATTTGGAACAGCAGCAAACTTAGTAAAGAAAGTAAAAATGGTAATGAAGAATCTCCCACCATGGATGAAGGTTGCTGATATTACAATCGATAACAGGACCTCGTTTGAGTTGTCCAACGGCTCTACAATCAAAGCTGTCGGAACATCAGCAGACGCTGGTCGTTCGGAAGCACTATCTTTGTTGATTATAGATGAGGCAGCACATGTTGATGGTCTCGATGACTTATGGGCTGGTCTTTATCCTACTCTATCAACAGGGGGTCGCTGTATTGCATTATCGACTCCTATGGGTGTTGGTAATTGGTTCCACAGAACTTATGTAGACGCAGAGAATGGAGATAATGAGTTTCATCATGTGTCTTTGCCTTGGGATGTACACCCAGAGCGTGATCAGGCTTGGTTCGAGAAAGAAACAAAAAACATGTCCAGAAGACAAATAGCTCAAGAGCTTGAGTGTAATTTTAATACTTCTGGAGAAACAGTAATACATCCTGATGATATTGCATGGTTAATAGACCAAGTAGTAGAACCAGAATACAAAACAGGGTGGGACAGGAATCTATGGATTTGGGAAAAATATCAAGAAGGTGTTCCTTATCTTATGGTAGCCGATGTTGCTAGAGGAGACGGAGCAGATAGTTCTGTATTTCATCTCTTAAGAACAGACAAGATGGAAGTTGTGGCTGAATACCAAGGTAAACCAACAATGGATCATTTTGCACAAATTTTAAATGATACTGGAAAAGAATACGGCAATTGTCTAATGGTAATTGAGAATGTAGGGATTGGAATTGCTACTTGTGAAAAAGTAAGAGATCTTGGTTATCCAAACCTATATTATTCAATCAAATCAACACATGAATACGTTGACTCATTAGAAGGGGAATATAATGATAAAGCTGTTATAGGGTTCACAACATCGTCCAAGACTAGACCATTGATTGTAGCAAAGCTTGAGGAATATGTAAGAAACAAACTTATAATTCCTAAATCTTCACGATTGTTTCATGAAGTCAAGACATTTATATGGAACAACGGTAAGCCACAAGCCATGAGAAGTTATCATGATGATTTGATAATGTCTCTTGCAATTGCATGTTGGGTAAGAGATACAGCACTAGAAGTATCAGAGAAAGATAGAAAGTATCAAGAAGCAATGATATCAGGTATTAAAAGTTCCACAACGACAATGAACACATCTATAAAAGGTATGAGAGGTTACAAGGGAACAAAGACGCAAGACGCTTTTGAGGAATTCGAAAAAACGTATAAGGACTTTGCTTGGATTTTCCGTGGCTAGAAGCCTCAAACGGGGTTTTATGATTTAATGCAACTAATTATATAGAAAAAGGAAGAAACATGGCAAAATACAAAAAGTCACCTTATAATCCACAGTCGGATTTGTTTAAGGCACTAACAAAGTTGTTCTCTGGGCCTATAACTCAGAGAAGAACCCAGACTGGTCGTCAACTAAGAAGAAGACAACTAGACAACTATGCAACAAGGTTTAATTCTGCATCAGGTGCACAGTTTAAAAAATGGGAATATAACCCAATCAACACGCTAAACTTAAACATGATATCTAATAGAAACCGTGCTGAAAGGTATGTTGATTTTGATGAGATGGAATATATGCCTGAGATAGCTTCTTCATTAGATATTTACGCTGATGAGATGACTACACACACTGCTTTACGTCCTATGCTTAATATAAAGTGTGCAAATGAAGAAATAAAACATATCCTCCATAATTTATATCATAATGTTTTAAATATTGAGCACAATCTTTTCGGTTGGGCACGAACAATGTGCAAGTATGGTGATTTCTTTTTGTATTTAGATATTGATGAAGATCTAGGTATTAGGTCTGCAATTGGTCTCCCAACAAGAGAAATAGAAAGACTAGAAGGTGAAGACCAATCAAATCCAAACTATGTACAATATCAATGGAACAATGCTGGATTAACTCTAGAGAATTGGCAAGTTGCTCATTTTAGAATTCTTGGTAACGACAAACACTCTCCTTACGGAACATCAGTCCTCGAAGCATCGAGAAGAATACATAGACAATTAATTCTTTTGGAAGATGCAATGATGGCTTATCGTATTGTTAGGGCTCCCGAAAGAAGATTGTTCAAAATTGATGTCGGGGGAATACCTCCACAAGAAGTTGAACAATATATGCAGAAGGTTATGACTCAATTGAAAAGACACTCAGTTGTTGATCCACAAACAGGTCGTGTTGACCTTCGATATAATCCTTTATCAATTGAAGAAGATTATTACATCCCAATTCGTGGAGGTCAATCCTCAACAGATATCACCAATCTGCCCGGAGCAGCATACAATGGTGGTATTGATGATGTTAAATACCTTAGAGACAAACTGTTCGCAGCTTTAAAGATACCTCAATCTTATTTAACAATGGGTGAAGGAGCATCAGAGGACAAAGCAACTCTTGCACAAAAGGACATTAGATTTGCAAGAACTATACAAAGACTACAGAGAGTAGCCATCTCTGAGTTAGAAAAAATTGGTATCATACATCTTTATGCTTTAGGGTATAGAAATGATGATTTATTGGCTTTTACTTTACAATTAAATAATCCATCTAAGATAGCTGAGTTGCAAGAGCTTGAGCATTGGGATAAGAAGTTTAGTGTTGCTGGAAATGCTACTGACGGTTATTTTTCTAAAAGATGGATTGCTGAGCACGTATTTGGAATGTCGGAAGATGAATTCTTACGAAACCAAAGAGAAATGTTTTTTGATAAAAAGTTCGGAGCTAAGCTTGACGCTGCTGCTGCTGGAGGCGAAGGTGCCGAAGGAGCTGGAGGTGAAGGTGGAGTCGCTGGAGGTTTTGATGACCTCGGAGGCGGAGAAGAGCCACCTGCTGGTGACGATCTTGGTGGTGATTTAGATCTTGGCGGTGGAGACACCGGCGGAGGAGATGTCGGCGGCGACGAAGGGGGTGATACCGATCTGCTCGCCGAACCCTCTGCGAAACGAGATGATACACCAAAATATGTGGACGTTCCTAGTAAAAGAGGTCCTTATAAAAGACACAAGGCTTCTTACGACAAAGGAAAGGGCAAGAAAGAAATGCTTGGAGCTATAGGAATTGAAACCTCTAGATCAACAGCAAGAAATATGCACAAAGGTTATGTTGGAAACGAATACTCTCTTTCCCAAGCCAAAGGTGGATATATGTCAGAAGAAAGAAAATTAGAAAATGTATCTCGAGATGTCGAGGCACTTATTGAAAGTTTAAACAACAAGGAGACCGAAGATGAAACATAATAAGAAAAGAAATACCGCTTTTCTTTACGAGTGTCTTATAAAAGAAATGACCAAGGCAGTTGTACGAGGAGAGAAGCAAAAAAAACAAGAAATCGTTGAGACCCTCAAGAGATACTTCTCTAAAGGATCTCCTCTACATAACGACCTTCAACTTTACAAACAACTAATGGAAACCAAAGGATTGAAAGAATCTCTTGGAATTCGTTTTATGGAAGAGGTTAAGAAAGATTGGCAAGAGCTAGATAGAAAAGAAATATTTAATTTACAAACCAGTTTGTTAAAAGAAATGAACGAAAGTTTTGCAGGAGCTTTTGGTAACTTTATACCCAATTATAAAAGCATAGCAACAGTTGGCCAATATTTCAATTCTGATGGCCTTAAAGCAAAGACTAGGCTGTTGATAGAGGAGAGGATCAAAACCCTTGTTATTTCGTCTTCTAGAGCCTTTAAAGAGGAAAATTTAGAACCGCTTGATAACCTTACATATAAAACCTTCGTAAATAAATTTAACAATTCTTACAAGAATTCTTTAAGACAAGAACAAAGAGACCTATTAACCAATTATATTACTTCCTTTTCTGATAATGGTTTAGGTCTCAAACTATTTATGAATGAAGAGCTTGGAAGACTTAAAGAAGAATGTGATAGATTATCTGAAGGTAAGTGGGCAAATAAAATCTCAAAAGTTAGAAAAAAGCTAGAGGAATTTAAAAACACCCCATTGACCGAACAAATTGTTAAAGATGTTTTTTACATCCAAGACCTTCTTTCGGAGATCAACAAAAATGTATAAAGAACCAGAAGATATAATAACAGACTTATTAAAAGAAGATTTAACAATTGATATTGTTAATAAGCCCGAAGATAAAATAGGCGTTGCAATAGACAAGAGTGTTGCAGTTGCAATAAAGCCACCTCCTGTTGGAGTTGTTATCAAGAACCCAAATAAAAAGAAATTAAAATTTGAACTTAACATGAGAAAAGCACTCAACGGAGACATTCTTGTGTTTGACCACAAAGACATCGATATTGTTCTTATGGTCGAGAAAAAGAAAATTGTTGCATTTCCAAAAGACCTTATGTCTGAAGTTGTTTATGGAGCTGAATCAAGATTGATGGAGCACATGAGAAAGGCTGGAGTAATCGAGTATGACTCTATTCAGGGTGGAAATGTTTACGGGTCTTTAGAAGGAAAACTTCACGAAGCTGAAGGAAGAGATCTTTTAAAGTCAACAATTTATCAATTAACAGAGTGGATAAAATCGGAATCTCCATCAAGCGTAATGATCAAAGGACATGACGATATGATGCAAGATGAGTTCTTAGAACCAGACAAAGACATGTCTACAGAACTTGGTGAAGTTCCACACGATCCAGAAAAAGGATCAATCAGGCGTTTTGGAATGTTTGATCCTTATACTTACGGAAGGTATACGTTTTAATTAACTTACATTTAAGGAGAACAATGTTAAACTTTATTTTAGCCGCTTACGGCTTAACCTTTATTCTTGTATATGGCAAGATATTTGATTTCCTTCGACCAAACAACGATCCCAACAAACTATGGACACAATTATTTTATTGTCCTCTGTGTATGGGCTTTTGGGTTGGAGCTTTTTTGTTTTGTATAAACAACCAGACAGAACTATTTACATTTGACTACACAATCGCTAATTTCTTTATTTGTGGTTGGCTTTCTGCTGGTACATCTTATTTGATCTCAATGTTAGTAGATGATTTCGGATTAAGAATACCGATAAAGCAGAGAGAGTGTAATTGCAACAAAAGGAGCGTATTATGATTAAATGGATGCTACAACCTGTAAGACGCTGCTGCTCAGGCAGCTGACTCGGACGGGTGGTGCCCGTTTATAATGGAGAATTAAAATGAAGATAACTAAAGAAAGAGTAGAACAAATTATAAGAGAAGAAATCGCTGAAGTACTTAAAGAACTTGATGAAGGATATAGCAAGTATGGTACTGGTGAAGATTATTCTCAACGTAAAGCTCGCCAAGCAAAACTTAAAAAAATGAATGCACCAAAGGATTCTAAATTTAAATCAGAACCTTTAGGTCCAATGGAAGAGCTGGAAGCTAAAATGGCTATTGGTCTTTTAAAGAATAGTCCTGAAACATTTGTAAGAGTTACACAAAAAGTCTATGATTACATTAAAGAAATGGACCCATCGATATTAGACAGAGTCGAATTAAGGAAATAAGGAGCAAAAATGTCAAAACAATTATTAACAGAGTTTTTTGAATTATGTCCAGACGGACGTTGTCTTGATCGTTTAAGTGAGTCACAAAAGCGTGAGGTAATACAAGAAGGTGCTGTCTATCTTGTAGGAAGAATACAAACAGCAGATAAAAAGAATGGAAACGGAAGAGTATATCCTGAGAAAGTTCTTAAAAAAGAAATTGACAATTACCAAAAGATTATAGCAGATAACAGAGCGACAGGAGAGTTAGATCATCCTGATGATTCTGTTATAAATTTAAAAAATGTATCGCACATGATTACTGAGTGCTGGTGGGAAGGTAAAGATGTTATGGGTAAAATTAAAGTACTAGACACACCTTCTGGTCGCATTCTTAAAGATTTAATAAATGCCGGAGTTAAACTCGGCATATCTTCTCGAGGATTAGGTTCTGTAAGGGAATCTATGACTGGTGAAGTAACAGTAGAAGAAGATTTTCAATTAATATGTTTCGATATAGTAGCTGAGCCATCTACACCCGATGCTTATGTTTCTCCAAGCGACATGGGTTCTAAGGTTAGTAGAGGTGCAATGAAATTTAAAATGGCTGAAAATAAAGAAAATCAAATTGATGATCTATTTAATAAGATTTTGAGGGACTAATGAAAAAAACAGAATTAAAAAAAATGCTAAAACCATTGATAAAGGAGTGCATAAAAGAGGTGATCTTTGAAGACGGCACTCTTTCGTCTATTATAAGCGAGGTGATGAAAGGTGTTGGGCAACCAATTGTTGAACAAAAACAACCATTCCCAACAAAACAAAAACCTCAATATGAAACAGAAGATCAAGCAAGAGCCCGTCTTAATGAACAAAGAAAGAAAATGATGGAAGCGATTGGAGGAGACGCCTATAACGGAGTAAATCTTTTTGAAGGAACAACACCAACGAAAGCTGCACCATCCGAAACATCTGGTAGAGGACCTCTTGAAGGTGTCGATCCAAATGATCCCGGCGTTGATATCTCTTCTGTAATGAACAAGTCTTCAGCTATCTGGTCTAAAATGAAAAGGAAAAAATAAAATGGCAACCAACTACAACTACAAGGTGAAAAAAAAGGATGATATACACAAGGTCGTAAAGCGTTTTATAAAGAAATGCAAAAAGCTTGGAATAATTGACGAAATAAGAGATCGACGTCACTTTGTTAAACCATCGGAAAAGAAGCGTAGAGCTAAAGAGAGAGCAATCCGACGTTGGAAAAAACAACAAAGAAAACGTCGTAATTAAACTACTTATTGAGTAGGAGAAGCTTTATATGCCTGTAACAGTTGGATTACAACATGCTGGTTCATTCCAAGTTGCTGGATGGCCTTATCTAGCCGAAAAGGTGATAGACACAAATGAGGACGAATTTCAGTTTGATTTCATTTCTCAAGAGATCACCGTGTGGAACGCCGGAGGAGAGACGCTTAAATTTTACTTTGTCTCTGAATCTGATACCGTTTTTGAACTACCACCAACAAAGAAAGTAACAATGAGAGTGAAAGCAGGTTCTATATTTGCTAAATCTTCCACCGGAACAACAACAATAAAACTATTTGTCTCAATGACTAACATTCCATTAGAAAGAATTGGTGTTATCCCAACTGGAAGTTACTTTGGACCTGTGGACATGACTGATGGTGATGGGGATGGAATACCCGATATTGCAGACGTCAATCCGCTTGATTATGATATTGCAGCACCAGATACATCTTTGGCTGAACCAGATGCCGTTGGAACAAATCAGTTGTGGCTTGAGTATGATAATGGAACAGAAGAAAAGATTGAATATGATTCGGAAGAAGGAATGGGAGTTATTCCAGATACAATAGTATTCCTGCCAAATGAAGCTGGGGATTGTGCTGGGTCTTTAACAGAAGCCGACTTTGATCCTTTAATGCAAATGTTGACTGCTCATTTTGTAGATGAATCAACCACACCACCTACTAAAGGTGACTTTGAAATTGTACATGATTTACACAATTCAGTGAATATGTTGATTACAAACGATACCCAAATAGTGCATTTAACGGTTTCTAGAACTTATGGTATGAGTCTAACAGCAACAGTTACAGTAGGTATTCCTGTACTAATATATTGCCCAGATACAACAACGCCACCAACAGGTGACTTTCTTGAAGGATCTTTTGGTACCTCTGAGTATGATTATCCTTGTAATGATGATATTTGTATAGATCCTGAATGTTGGGATGCCGAATTGTGGGAAGAAGATTAATTATATAAAAATGGATTGAGATATGCCAAGAAGAAAAATAGACAAACAAATTTATAGTGAGATTAAAGCACCAGCCAATTATGCAGGAAATAAAAAGTTTCCTAAAGATTTGGATGGTAATGTTATACCCGGAACATATTTAGTAGAGTTTTGGGTATTTCATAATGGAAGAAAAATTGTTCAAACAAAAGAGTTCAAATTCAATTATCCACCAACTATAAAAAAAGAAATAATAATAGATGGAGATTTTGCATCTATTATGCACATGTCTCATGATTCAGATAATCCAACAATGTGGAATGATAGTGAATTAACAACTCTTGGAAAAACAGCATTATATATAAAAACTGTTAACGGCACACCAGAACCAGCTATAGATGTTAGTCATCTTATTACAATAGACAGGTCAATTGTAGACACAGCGATGGTTCCTAATAGTTTGTCCATGTATCAAGGAACATACCAAGCTTTGTTCGAGGTAAATTACACAGATCCAATCGATAATGACCTAGTATACGGATCTGCAATACAAAACGTTATTGTCCAAGAGGTAATAACCCCTTCTTGTGTTGACTATAGAGATGGAAGTATTGTGAAACAAGGGGACGATGATTACGAATTAATTTGTGGCTTGGTTTCTAAATGGGAATTAGAATGGGAACCACAATCTTTAGCAGCGATAAATATTGTTATATCAGACCCTCACAACCCTGCTTCGTTTCCCACAACTGAACAGATGAAAGGACAAAACGTAAAAGCTATATTGAGAGACGTTTTGGAGGGAAAAAGTTATGAATTGCAATACTCAGAACTCCCACCTTCGTTTCCTAACACAATGTACACAACTCAAAGAACCGAGAAATATAGTTATGTAGCGTTAAACGTTTTAAAAGATGGAACAACTGGTCCTTTAAAACCAGCAGAATTGGTTGTGTTAAACAAATGGTTAGATAGGGTGATTAACTTCAACACACCAGAACTAAGACCACTTATTGATAGAGAAATAATTTGGGAACCAGCTAACCTTACTGATGATATTGTTGTCCAAGACCACCAATCAGCTTCTTTTCCAACTGCTAACGAATTGACAGATGGAGTAGCTGCTTATTATATTGATGAAGATGGCGTGAGACAAGATTTGACTGTTACTCTGAAAAGACCACACAGAACACTTTATGGTATGCCCAACCCACATCATTTTGATGCATCAACTGGAGAAGTTAATACATTTATCCCAAGAGAATGGCCCATAGGTTATGAAGCAACAGCTGCTGGATACAACACAGCATTTAAAAGGTTCTCAACAGTCACTTCGAAAAAGGTAAAAAAGTTTGTCATCGAAGACACAATACCTCCAGAAATTACTATAGGCAATGGAACGTGGCCAATTACTCATCTTGAGCTCGGAACAAGCCATGAGGAATTCTTAGATTTCTGGTCAACAACTTGTGAAGGGTTTCGTTGCAAGCCCAATATATATGCTTTAGACAAACCAAGAGCAACTTATTCTCGTGGAACTTTTCCACCTCTATATCCTTATGTTATGTTCCCAGTAACTTTTAAAATATTGCATTATACAGAAGATAGAGAATTGACCGAACAAGAATTTAATGATTTAGAACACCTTGACTATCTTAGAATAGAGGCTCATGCAACAGATGATAGTGGAAACACAACATCTCCACTAATTTTTCCAATACAATGTCTGGATACAACAATACCAGCCTTATCTGTAACGCCTTTAAGTATCGAACAAAGCACGCAACCTCCTTCTGCTGAATTATTAAATGGAGGAATAGTAACATCAGATTTAAGTGAGCCTGTTACTGTGACCTATGATGCAAGCGGTATCGATTGGAATGTTCCAAGTTTAGTTGCGGTCCCATATACTGCAATAGACGGAGTTGGACTATCCAGAACAGTAAACAGAACCATAACAATAACAGCTCGTCCAACACCAGCAGTTACTATACCTGCTGTTAACCCAGCAGGTACGGTAGCTTCTATTCCTGTGAATTTTATTAAAGCTGATCCTGATTTATATTACCAATGGTCATTAGATGGTAGTATAGTAAAAGCAGCAACAAAAGGTTCTGCTGGAGGAAACAGTTATACAACCCCATCAAACAGCCTCGGCCAGACTTTAGAGATCACTGTACACGATGAAGCAACAATAGGAGCTTCCACCGATTCAGCTACTGCTACGGTTGTTGTTGGAGGAACAATTGGAGTTACAATTCCAACAATTAATCCAAGTGGAACAGTATCCTCAGTTCCTAGAAATTTTACTAACCCAGATGATGATTTATATTATCAATGGTCTCTAGATGGTAACATAGTGAAAGCATCAACAAAAGGTTCCGACGGAGGAAACAGCTATACAGCACCAGAAGATAGTTTTCTTAAAACTTTGGTAGTTGTTGTGCACAATGAGCCTACAATAGGGGCTTCTACTGAATCAGCTACCGACACAGCAGTTATTGGTTCTACTCTTGTTCCAAGTGTAGTTATTGCCCCAGTCACAGCAAATGACCCAACAACTGCAACAACAACAGCGTTTGCAACCCCACCTGCTGATTTATATTATCAATGGTCACTAAATGGTGTCGTAGTAAAAGCATCAACAAAAGGATCCAACGGAGGGTCTACTTATCTAACTCCTCTAGATAGTGGAGGCAAAACACTACTTGTTACAGTACATGACGACCCAATACTTGCATCGTCCACACAAACAGCGACAAACTCAATTGTTATAGACACAGGAATAGTAGCTAGTTGTGGAAGTACTATTAATCCTTTAAAAGTAATAACTAGTGATGCTGTGACTTCATTCACAGATGCAGATTGGATAGAGGGTATAACCTTCTTTGCACAAAATGACCCTGAAAATCCGATAACAGAAGGGGTTGTGTATGTTGTAGATCAGCCAAGTGTAGATTGGATTAAAACCTATGGAACCAATCCAGACGGAACACTAAATCACAGTTCTGCTGGCTTGACTCCTTATTATTTTAATGTAACTGTGTTTTATTTTGGACAAGAATTGTTCTGTCGCACAAGGTACCTTACTTTGGCTGATGAAATAGGCCCAACCATAACAGTACCACCTCAGATTCCTCAAATACCAATTACATCTGCAACAACAGTAAATGATGTAGTTTTAGCATTAAGAGGTCTCTTGACTCTTACTGATGACTTAACACCATCAGTTGATATAGATTTTGGAATACAAGGGTTGACAAGTACTGAGGCGATAACTCCGGGAACATACACCAAGACAGTTATTGCTCAAGACGCTGAATTTGACGGAAACAGAAACACAACAACAATGCAAGTGACTTTTGAATTAACACTGGGAGATACCGATGGAGATGGAATTGAAGACGAAAGAGATCACTTTCCAAATGATCCTTTGTATACAACAGATATCGATGGCGATGGAGTTGGAGACGACGATACAATAGTTCTATGGCATCATGACTTTATAGACACTCTTGATTACTTAGAAGTTAAAGAATCTCACATCAATCAAACTCCCAATGCTAACACAGTTGCACAACAATGTGTCTATGGACAAGCTTTAACATATCTACCAAGTCCAGATACTTCCCAAAAGAAAGTTATTTCTCTCGAAGATGGTTTTCACTTATCAACAACAAGTTTGGGAACAAATAATTCTGCTGCTCCAGTGAGTATTGCAAACACTAGCTTGACCTTTACTTTGTTATTAGACAATTCTCTCGGAGAACAATTTGAACTAGCAAACGATAATACGGGTAGATTCATATATTTCGAGGACAACAATCAAGGTTATGATAACTCTGGTTCTAGATTGGATATAAAAATTAAAAAATTACAATCACCAACAGGCGAGACGGTTTACAGATTTAGTATTTACAATGTTAGGAATGGAGTCTACAGAAGCTCAGGCGGCTTATATGATGGATCAAGATATTCTAACACAACAGGAAATGCTTTAGATGTTCTAGATGCAACAGATTTAACAGGTTATACGCTTCTTAACGATACAGGAGCAGACGAGTTATATAATGGAGAAGATGGCGACTATGTCATAGAAAAATATATAACAAATTTTGATATTCCTGTTGATGGAAGAATACATGTATACACTTTTGCATTTGAGAAAAGAACCAATTCAGCTGGATATCAAATAGTTATTTATAAAGATGGAGAAGCCAAGCAATATTTGTTTAAACATGACACCGGAAACATTGGTTTTGCAACTGAGACCGTTACTTATAATCTTTATGGCTTTGACAATATGTTTATGACCGATTATATATGGTCTACACACACTGATGCTAATAAAATAATAGATATTCACGGACACCTAATGAATACAACCTATGCACCATCAACTTTAACAGCAGATAATGATGGTGATGGAATAATCAATATCGACGAGATAACATCAGGAAAATATAATTTTGAGAACCCAAACACAGATCAAAATACTAATGCACCTCACTACTCTGATGGAGTTGATGATTTTATAGAATTTCATGCAAGATATTTTGCTACACCATTGGACACAACAACTGTTGTTGGTAATCGAGGATATACAAA